>Ga0307512_10001655_pt1 | contig 30756 bp, 38 predicted proteins | sample 14_EM_MG_FD_200267 | JGI IMG/M metagenome (GOLD analysis project Ga0307512, IMG submission 200267) | Populus trichocarpa ectomycorrhiza microbial communities from riparian zone in the Pacific Northwest, United States - 14_EM | ecosystem: Host-associated > Plants > Roots > Unclassified | place... | reverse complement strand
TACAAAAATGGCAAGTCAGGCGCTCATCCGTCAGAGATGCCACGTATAGTTTTCAGGCTCGTACCCCCCTCCGCTCGTTCAATATCATCGTGACCAGTCTTTGCGTTTCGAGTCCATTGGTCTTCTTGTGCCAGCACTGCGGTTGCATGAGGCTCAGCGCGATTCCCATGCCCGCAGCTGTCGTTTCCAGGTTAAAATTTATGATGTGGCTTGTTGATCAACCCACGCCTCAATCACGGCAGTGGCTCTAAGGAACGTCAGGAGGCAACGCTATCAGTCAACAAATGCAGAGGTACGGTACTGCTATACACAGGGACCGAGCGAGCACACAAGGGGTGTTTTCGAATTCCATGTCCAGCTAGGTGCCTTATTCGCCTAGCCTCGGACTTGGAGTGGCGTAAAATAATATCATCCTCATGACCAACTTCAATTTATGGGCGTTCTTCTACATCTAGGATTTCAAGGTTTCTTCCTTCCGGCCACGGCCCTATCGGTGTAATTTTGGCCGTCACTCTCTCCTGAGCCCGCCTAAAACTTCCGCAGGCTGGCGAATGATTGCGGCCCTTGCGTGGCCAGGGCATTCAATCGATGGGGATTTCAATTGGCACGCCAGTGGCTCAAGCGAACGGCATTGATTGTACGGTACATGTCACGACCGGGTAGTAGGGTACGATCAACAATGTTGATCCGGACAAGTGATGGGGCCTACTCTTTTCACGTACTGTCCCTACAACATGTTAAAGCAGGCAGCTGTTACTGATTTGATGATGTGCATCAGAATGTAGTCAACATCATTGAGCTTAAAGAAGATAGCCACATGGACGGTCCAATACAGTGGTAGGAACCCTACCTCTGACCCATGTGCTCATTTGCTGTAATCGTCGAGTGCCCTCGGGAGAGTCGTTTGGCCTGCAAAGTTCGAGGAACCTCTCTCAACGTGCTACAAGTGGGCTATGGGTATCTACGCGGGCACGCTGATAGACTAGGAGTAGTAACTATGAAGACACAAACCCGTTGTGACATCTCTATCCCATCTTAGATATTATGAGGACACTCTGACTACATCTCGTGGAAGAGACCCCACAAATGTCCCCTCCTGAATACTGTCCCCCAACATGAGATGGAAACTCAGGGACGTTGCACGCCGCACGGATTGAGTGAGAGGAGCCGCTTCGCGGCCCTCGCTGGCGGAACCTAGTACTCCGTCAGCGATTACGTCGATACGTAATCCCATCTTTCACCAGGCACCCGTAGTGGGGTAGAGCCGAGTGGAGGTAGATCCGAGGATGCGTTCAGTGTCCAGAATCGACTCCTTTCCAAACCACTCAGTTATGCGCCTAGACATTCCGTCATAGACTGTCAGCGCAATACGGATGGGACTAATTCAAGTTGAGTACAACACACCAGGCAGCATGAGGTTATGGATTGTGTTCAGGCGCAGTTCCTACCGTGGTGGAGATATCCTCTAGCACAATCGTAGAGACGGGTCCAGCGTTAGGTGCAGTGACAGTCCCATCGTCGTCGGCCGGTTCACGCAGTGTTGGGTCGCGCAGGCTGATCATGATCCGCGAGACCATCACTACCGATACTCTATGCAGGGGTCATTGGGATAAACAGAGAAACTGCAGTTCAGACCAGTGATCACATACACATTTGTGAAGATCGGTGTGGACAAGTCGATACGGGGCTATCATGTCAAATTTTATGAATGCCACAGGGGGCTAATAGATGTTCAGCACTTACCTTTATCCCCTAGAGGCAAAGCAAAGCATAGCAGCATCAGACTGATAGCAACACAGAGTACTGAGGAAGGGACGCACCACCATAATGATAATGTTGAAAAGGTTAAGGCTACATATTACACTGACGGTATGGTTAGCCAATTGCGGTATCCTACAGACGCTAGTACATACCCATAATAGAGAAGGCCTGGACGAAATCATGGTGTCGGCTCGTGAAATGGTATGAAGTATGTCATTGACGCACCGTCGATAAACAACCGATGGAGAAATGGCTCTCTACGGTTCCACAGACGGAACGAGCGAGCCATTGTGAGGATGAAGATGGTGAAATCGAAGACCAGGAGACCGGAAAAGGCCACGGCCACAGGTTTCCCTGACGAGAGGGAGGATGAAGGCGCTTTACCACTCCACGGAATGTATGCTTACGGTAAGCGCTGATAACATCAGTTTGCGAGCGAACGTCAATCGTGATGGCACGGAAGCTGGGGGCCACGGTATGGCCTGAAAGCAGAGGACTCACGGTGTCGGACTCTCTGAAATGGCCCCTCCAGGTAATAATCGGATGAGAGTCCACTACAGATATAAACATGCAAATATTTAAGTTATAAAGTGCAGAACTTACGCATGCGACCGCTATTGCAGCTGCGGCTTCCAATATCACAACACAGAGGACCCACTTATTTCGATAATACAGAGCATAAACTCTCATGGCGAGAAGGACTGCGACACCCTCAGTCTGATGAGTTCAACGATGAGTTGGGACGACGAGAAACGTACTTCCGGTCAGAGCGGCCAGAACCAACACGAGTATGCCATGATATGCGGCACTAGTTGATAGTCTGTAGGGCCTGAGATCAACGGCAGCCCCAACGAGGGATGAGCGTCGGGGTCCAACGACTCACATGTGCTGACAGAAGAAAGAATGAGTGAACACCGGCAGACCAAGGAATTGAGACCTACTTTTGCCTTACAAGGGTCCGCAAAAGGACCATAGAAAAGGGGTAAATGACCCAGCATAGCCACGTAACGGTTGGCCAGAAACATGATCGACGCCCATGAGTGCGATCCCGTGTGCCAGTAACCTTCGACCTCCTTGGGCAAGGTGAGGAAGTAATCATAATAAAGGATGACTTTTGGTTCACGGATCAGACCATTTCCTTGAGAAGTGATATGAACGAACCATAGGCCGCGATAGTGGAAATGTTCCCACTCCAGAATCTGAACAAGCGACGTAAGTCGGGCGAGATCACGGTCAAACAACCAGAAAGGTGCACACACCTAGGCATCTCGCACAATGGTTCACTCATGGCCAACAAAGAAGACGCCCTAAATTAGGATCAGAGCGCTAGGCTGCGAGGGCGATGTCACAACAGATTGGTGAGTTCGAGTGAGCACGCTGGGTCGTTGTCTGTAGGGGGTGGGCAGGGCCTCGACATTGGGATGATAAAATTGATGAATTATATAGGTACGAACGAAGTCGGCCCGGCGCTCGACATTACCACAAGTACTCTGATCGTCGCAGTGAGGAACGGAAATTCGGGCGTTCCGGACCTCGCTTGATTAGGTTAAATGCATACCAACATCCCGAACACTGGTGCCCCCGCAAATCCTCTTCGTGCCACTAATCTCTTACTTCTAATTAGTCTGTTAATTTACTGATACGTCCAATGCCCACTCAAGGGGCACTTAGTCCTTAATGTATATAAACCCAAGTAGATAGAGACATCTGCCTCAGTTCTCTTGCTATCTGCATCTGCGCCCACTGTTACTGAGGTGAGACCTTTACTTATATTCCTAGATTACACCTGTGCTGACTTGTGGTAGTACATTTTATTGTGACGCCCCTACTGTGACACTGATACCTTGCGATGTCAAACAGGTCCCGATAACAGAAGTGATGGGTGAAAAGGGCATCAGGGCACCAAACCTCCGAGTCCTCGTGCCTCGGAAACGCAATTCAAATTGCCTAAGGCTTGCGGCACCTATTAACCAAACATTGTCCGTTCTGAGCGCTAACAGACAGGATGAGCGCCGCTGCTCGGACATGCCAAGTTCAACAGGGTGTGATGCGACTGCCGACTCAGATATCACTGTCATGAGATGAAGGATGGCATTCGAAACAAGGATACGGGGGTGGAACAAGAGGAGGGCTTATTTTGACGATGTGTGCCAGTCATAGTCATCATCATTTTCAGCGAGACCCTTTCATCTCTGGGGCCCGATTCGCGAAAGGAGCACTTTAAGCGCTACTACACCACCACAACAGGTGAGCGGCGTGCCCAAGGTGTGCCCAAGATGATATTACTGTAGTCGGGCCCTCGACGCTTATCGCACAATCATCGGACACCATTCGATGCTCGCCTCATACAGTCTCTCATCCGTTGAGAATTGCCGTACCCCCGCGATCACTGAGTTATGCTTTTGATTCTTCACCCATCGCCATCCACTTCTGCGGTCGCAAAACTCCAGTCACGCCATCTCAGGCAGTGCAAGTCCACCACCACCACGGCGACCACACCTCGCACCTCGAGCACTCGAGCATGGGCCTTTTGCATCTAGGACTGAAAGGTAGACGCAAGGTCTACCCGTGAGTTCGATTTAGGAAGGTGGGTGAAGAATAGAACCAGCGCGATACGCGCGATGGAGCGAGTACGGGGTGGCGGATTGACGGTTGTTAGTCGTGCGACCGCCGGTGAGTTTGCGTGGTTTCAGAACGTTCTAGGGAGTTTGGATATCGATGAGGAAGTGAAACGTACGGATGTGCGAACGATGTCGTTGGTTGACAGCGGCGACGTCGTATCGGGGCTGATCGGACGGAAAGGAGAAAGCGAGAAAGAGAAAATCGCACACGAGAGAGAGAAAGAAAGGGGGCCGCGGTTCCTCGATGATCTGATGATTCGATGCTCTTTCGCGAGGCCGGGCGATGGTATTTATACGTTTGTGATACGGACAAGTGTGCTACGAATGATTGTGAGTAAGATAAAGAAAAAGAATAGAAAATACTGTAGCCGGCGACAATCCCGCACGGCGATGTAGTCGAGAAGTGATCGGTATTCAGTTTTGAGGGGAAACGAGAGTTGTGTCGAGGGGCGCGACCGCGCGCGCGAGGCCAAAGCGTAGACGGCGTTCGTGCTTGGACCGTCGGCTAAGTAGGAAAAGGGAAAATGAAGGAGCGTGCTTGTTCGATGGCTGAGCAGAAAAGGAAAAGGGAAAGGGAGCGGGATTGCTTCGACAAAGGAGCGAGGCAAGAACATACAAAGAAAGAAGGAGTGTAATGGGACGGCGTGCTCGGCCGCGTGGGGCTCGACTGGCGAGGCGATGCGTGCGTTGTTGTTTGGCGAAAGGCGGGCGATCCGAGTGTCTTCGGCACGGAACTTCGACGCGAGGGGTCTTGGCGAGGCGATGAGGACGAGACAATGACAAGGCGATGGAGGCGTGCGTGAACGTGTTGGACTTGCGCGTCACGTGGATTCGTCAGCATCCTGGAACGGTCACGCGCGGCGCGATGGCGGATCTGCACTCCGAGATAAGATAAACAGGACGTTTCCGAGGTTAGCGCGTTCTTCCCCATCCCTACAAGGACCCTGTTGAAGGAAGAAAGGCTGAAATGGGCAGAGTGTAATCTCAGTCTCGAATGAAAAGACTAAGATCAATGCCTTGCACGCTTGAGCTTCTCTTCCTTCAACAGATTATGAGCCCTGTGTTCTAATGCTCTCAATTGAAGCTCTCTCTGACACTCAAATCGAAGCAACATTTTAATCATCCATTCCTGCTGTCCAACATTGCACCGTGAGTCCTAAATCACCTGAAAGTGTCCTGCTGCGGAATCCATGTCCTTGCACATGTTAATTGTCCATGGTCTGTCCTCCACAGACCACACAGGATCCCCTGCAGGGCTGGATGAGCTGTAATTTGCCATCCTGCTTGTTTTCTTCTTTGGTGGGTAGTGATGGCGGCATTCCTGGAGAAACGGAGAATCTATGCAGTGCGTTGGGGTATCGGCAGCGAACATATGAGTGACGCTGTGGTCAACGACGAGCATGTTTCTGCTGCATCGCACCTCTGCCGGATTATCTAAAACGAGTATCTACTCCACTTCCAGCCATTTCGTAGAATACTTACCCATACACGGGTCCGTGGACATCGACATCATGATTCATACCAGCTTTCGTTTCAAGCATGGTTGGCTTTTCAACTGATGCGCCTTCGTCTGCATCCAGAGATTCCGATTTGTTTTTGGCCATTACTATGTCTCCTATCCTATACTACAGCCCCCTAATTACGTAGTCAGGCAGGCAGGCTACCCAAATGGCCCGACTGATGAACATCATGGTATGAGGCACAGCAACGATTGACTACGGCCAGCCAACTTGATGCGAACAGACGGTCTGTTTTCTACTAGTATAGAGACCTGCAGTGCGTATTGCAGTTATGACAGATTCGATGGTGCGCATCAGATCAGATCGTACACATCAGAGAATCAAGACGACTGGTCGCCTTTACCGTGACAGTAGCAGGAGACGTCTGAACGACTCCACCCTCGACCGCGTGCGCATGTCCATCGCGATCGCTGAGCGCTTTGGGAGAGCTATTCAGCCTGTGAAGTTCGAGGATCCTTTCCTGGCGCTAGCACATTGCACTGCTAGACCAGATAGATGACTATGAACAGCCAACACCACTATGACATCTCTATTTCATTCTCCTTGGCACAATGCTCTTCGTCGCATGCGAGAGACTCTGCACACACCTTTCCTCCTGTTTACCATGCCAACATCGGAAGGGGTTAGGCACACAGGAACGCCGCACGCCGCTCCGACTGGTGACAGGGCCAGGCTCGCAAGCAGAACCTACTAGATCGATACGTGAGTCCAGGTATCATAGGACACTCGTAGTGGGCTGGGGGAGATTCGAGAATGCGTTCAGTGTCCCGTATCGACTCTTGACCCCTTTTCAAACAGCTCAGCTAGATGTCCAAGGATTCTATTGATGTAAGATAGGTGGGACTAATTGGATACAACAGCCCGGGCAGCATGAGTTATGGGGTTGATTCAGGCATGCTTTCTACCATGGTGGAGAGTGTATCCCCTAGCACGATTGTGGAGATATATCCAGCATGAGCAGTAGTGACAGCCCCATCGCTGTTGGCTGGTTTGTGTAGTGTTGGATCGCGAAGGCTGATCATGATTCGCGAGATCATCACCACCGATAATCTGTACAAGGACCATCGGCATTAACGAAGAAAACTGTGGTTCAGATCACATACACACTTGCGAAGATCGGTGTGGACAAGTTAATATGGGGCTATCATGTCAATTTATATGGATGCCACTGGGAGTTAACGGAATTCCAGCATTTACCTCTATCACCTAGAGGCGAAGAAAAGCATAGCAGCATCAGACTGATGGAATACAGGGTGCCGAGGAAGTGACGCACCACCGGAACGATGATGTTGGGGAGGTTAAGGCTACATATTACACTAGCGGTATGGTCAGCCGATTGCGATCCCCAAAAGCCACTAGTACTTACCCAGAGTAGAGAAGACCTGGACGAAATCGTAACGTCAGCTGGTGAAATGGTATGAGTATGTCATAAACGGACCGTCGACAAACAGACGGCGGAGAAATGGCTCCCTGCTGTTCCACAAACGTAACGAACGAGCGATGGTGGGATAAAAACGGTGAGATCGAAGACCAGGAGACCTGAAAAAGCCACAACCACGGATTCTCCTGACAGACGGGAAGATGAACACACACTTCAGAACGTCATGGAATGTATGCTTACGGTAAGCACTGATGAAATCAATGTTTGGATGTTAATGGCGATGGCACGAATGCTGGGCCCAGAAAGGCAGAGGGAGAAGGTGGGTGGGACTCACGATTCTGATGTCTGGGTAACGGTACCTCCAGGCAATATTCGGGTGAGAGACCACTACAGAAATAAACATGCAAGTACCAGTGTTTTCAAGAGTAGCACTTACGCATGCGATCGATAGAAAAGCTATGACTTCGGACATCACAATGCCGAGGACCCACTTATTTCGACAATAGAAAGCATAAACTCTCATGGTGAGGAGTGCTGCAATACGACTGGTAAGTTGGGGCGTGAACTACAATAACATATAACACACCCGTGGTCAGAGTGGCCAGAACAACCATGAGTATGGTGTGCCAGTGGTACGAGGTACTAAGTGATGGCATGTAGAGCTTGCGATCAACGGCAGCGCCAAATGGGGATGAGTGTTGGGATGCAAATGCTCACATGTGCTAGCAGAGGGCAAAATGAGAGGACACCGGAAGGCCAAACAAATTGAGACCTACCTCTATCTTGCAAGGGTCACATAAAGTGACGTAGAAAAGAGGTAAATGGCCCAGCACAGCCGCATAGCGGTTAACCAGAAACAAAATCGACGCCCATGTGTGAGATCCCGCGCACCAGTAACCATCGAGCTCCTTGGACAGAGTGAGGAAGTAATCATAATAAAGAATCACTTTTTGGTTCATGGTTCAGACCGTTTCCTTGAGAGTAAGAGTGAACGAACCATAAGATGAGAGAGCGATAGCGTTGCCAATCCAGGACCTGCCGATGAGCAAGCGACGTTAGTTCAACTCAGGCAAGATCACGATCAAGCAACCAGAGTGGACGCACCCAGGTAGCTCGCACCGTGAATCACTCATGACAAACGACTTGACGAGGGGATGCCCCAAATTACGATTAATGGTAACCTGAGAGAGTGAGGAGATCGGAGGCCACCGGGATGATGAATTATATAGGCCCAGCGCTCTAGTATTACCATTCTGAGAGTCGCTACTGATTCCCCACCGTGAAACCCTGCGACGTCAAAAGGGTCTCGATAACAAAAGGGCATCAGTGCATCAATACGCATCATTCCTCATCATTCCTCGGAAATGCCATTCAAATTATTTAAGGCTTGTGGCACCTAATCGCATTGTCCGTCCTCAGAGCTGGCAAAGCCTGTCAGTGCCAGACAAGTGAGCGCCATTGCTCGGCATGCGAAGTTCAACGGGGGTCTTCTGCAGCTTCCGACTCGGATATCATGGTCATGAGATGAAGGGTGCCATTCAAAAAAAGGGATCCAGTGGGCCCAGGTGGGTTTCATCCGGTCCTATTTGGATGATTTACCAATTATTTTGGCATTTCAAGTCGCGGTTGGTTAATATTTTGCGGGATTCGGAGCCATTACCAAAGCTACGGGCCCACAAATCAGAACAGCACGAGTAGCAGCAGTGTAGCAGCTCGAACGTGTATCACCGGCAGCATCAAGTGATGTGGTTGGATGATACCGAAATGCGATACCACACGTCCAACTTTCATAACTGTGTGTGAACAGTGAACAGTGATAAATTCGGCCAACTACGCCACATGATACAGCTCAGGTAAGCAGCTCTAGACTACGCTACCAGACGCTACCTCGTTGGCTCGTGGGAAAGCAACGCAACAGGGACAAACAGAAGATGAACGGCACTCAAACGACAACACGAACATGAACGCCACTGGAACGACATAAAGCTAACAAGTAAACACGAACATGAACGACACTCGAACGACATGACCTCTGATTTGATTCGAGAAGTTACCGGTCACCTGACGACGATTGTTGATGTACAAGCGTGCACCGCGCCAACGCAATGAGGCTCGGTGCTGATGATGGTTACTGTCCTGTTAGTAACTCGGTAACTCACTCTCAAATCGCGTTCTCATTGCACAACCGTCCGAGTCGTACACCACTCGATCCTCACAGCCTCCCATGCGTTTAGGATCCCCGCACTCCCTCCTGTTCTGCTGCCACAAATCCCCAGTCGCACCATCTTGCGCAGTGGAAGTCCACCACCACCGCACACCACAGAGACCACGATGACAACGACGCTCACACATCGCACCTCGAGCGCGAGCCTTTCGCGTCTGTGACACGCAGCAGGAGCAATTACAGGGCCGGAGGAACCGTATTTTGCCATCCCGCTTCCCTTTTTTTTTGGTGGGCGATAGTGGTGGCATTCCTGGAGAGGCGGAGAATCTACGTACCGCTCGTCGGTAACAACAAGCACATACAAAACGCGTTGGGGTGGTGGTAGCGAATATATGAGCACGGTGAGCGGTGTTGTGGTCAACGACGAGGTATGTCTGTGCTGCCTCGAACAATGCCAGTTTACCTGAAGCAGGTATCTTCTCCATTTCCAGCCATTTCGTGAAATCCGTGCTTGTGCACGTCGTTGACTTCGACATTCATACTGTCTTCCGTTTCAAAGCGTGGCCGGCGCGTCAACTGATGGGCTTTATCTGCATCCAGATCCCCCAATTTTCCGGCCACGACCGTATGGATATGATGTTAGCGTCCCCGCCTGTGACCGCCTACAACATCCGCAAGCCGTCGAACAACCGCGGCCGTTAATTACGTGGCCAGGCCTCAGGGTATTCGAGGTGCCTTGACATGGCTCGAGTGATGAACATTATGTACACGACATCGTAGCGATGGCTACGACCAGCCAACTTGATGCGGACAAACGGTCTGTCTTCCAGAGGTCTACGGTGCGTGTTGCAGCTATGATTGATTTGATGGTGTCCATCAGATCGTACACATCAGAGAACTAAGACGACTAGTAAAATGGAAGGGGCCAGACCGTGACAGTTGCAGGAGACGTCTGAATGAGTCCACCTCCGATCACTTGCGTACGTCCATCGCGATCTCTGAGCGCCTTGGGAGAGTTGGTGGGCCTGTACAGTTTGAGGATCCTTTCCCGGCGCACGGACCAATGTACTATGCAATTACGCGACCCGCGCTGCTAGACTAGATAGGTAGTTATGAAGAGACGACCATCTCTATGTTATTCACGTGCGAGGGACTCAGCCCCTGTCTTTCCTCATACACATACAGTACTGTGCCCACAACAGGGGACCGGAATGCAGGAACGCCATACGCCGCACAAGCATTGATTGGTGACAGGTGCAGGGTCGTAAGCGGAGCATACTCAAGCGGCGATTACGTCGCGACCTGATTCCATTCATCACAAGGCGCTCGGAGTGGAGTTGGAGTGGTGGGGGTAGATTCGAGGACGCGTTGTCCAGTATCGATTCCCATAAGCCCGCTCGCCTCCTTTCCAAACTACCGAGCTAGAAGCTTAAGATTTTGGTCAATGTAACATGAATGGGACCAATTGAATACAACAAACCAGTTGGCACGAAATTACGGATTTGATTAAGGCACAGACCCTACTGTGGTGGGCAGGGTATCCTCAAGCACGAACGTAGAGATACGTCCATCATGGGACGTAGTGAGAGCCATATCGAAATCAGCTGGCCTGCTTAGTGTTGGATCGCGCAGGTTAATCATCAATCGCGATATCATCACTACTGATAGTCTGCACAGCGGTTGTCAGCGTCAACGAGGATACTACGGTTCAGCGCACATACATATTTGTGAAGACCGGTAAGGACAAGTTGATCCTCTATCATTTTGGTGGTTGTGAATGAATGTCACTAAGACTGGGAGCTAATATGTTATCGGACGCTTACGTTTTTCACCTGGGGGCGGAGCAAAGCACGGCAGGCATTAGACAAATGGATTCTAGGGTGGGAAGGGACGCACCAATAGAAGGATAATGTTGACAAGGTTAAGGTTCCATATCACACTAACGGTATGTCAGCTAATCGCTGTTCCTAAAAGCCGCTGTATACTGTACCCATAATAGAGAAGGCCTAGGATGATCACGTCGTATCGGCTTGTTGATTGGTATGGGAGAGACATAAACGCACCATCGATAAAAAGCCGGTGAAGAAATGGCTCGCTGCGTGTCCAGAGATGTATCGAACGGGCGATCGTGAGAACAAAGACCGTGAAATCAACGACCAGGAGACCCGAATAAGCCAATGCAATAGAGGTTCCTTACAGAAAGTTGGATAAACGGATCTTACAACATTGTCATGAAACGTGGGCTTACGGGGATCCCTGATACCGTCAATGTTTGAAAGTCAATAGTGATGGCTCGGATGCTGAACCTAACCCCGGAAAGCAGGAGGACTCACGATCTCTGTGTCTCGGTGTGGGACCCTCCGAGTCCAGGTAATGATAGTCGGGTGAGCGACCACTAAAGGGGTTGACATGCAAGTATCTTGAATCCTCAAGAGCAGGACTTACACATGCGAGCAATGTTCCCGCTATGATCTCGAACATCACAACAACGAGGACCCACTTATTTCGACAGTACAGAGCGTAAACTCTCATAACAAGAAGAACTGCGACACAGGCTGGTGAGCCCGAGTTTGACCCGCGAGAATATGAAACACACCTGCGGTCAGAAAGGTCGTAACTAGCACGAGTATGCTATGATATGAGGCACCAAGCAATACTCTGTAGAGATCAGCAGCCAGACCCAGGGAGGGGTGTTGTGATGCGGAGACTAACTCACATGTGCTAGCAGAGGGAATCAGAGAACACCGGGAGACCGAGTAGTTGGGACCTACCTTCGCATTGCAAGAGCCCCTGAAAAAGGTATAGAAAAGAGGTAAATGGCCCAGCACGGCCACATAGCGGTTGACCAGAAAAACGATCGACGCCCACGTGTGCGATCCCGCGCACCAGAAACCATCGATCTCCCCAGGCAAGGTGAGGAAATAATCGTAAATAAGGACGACTTTCGTTCACAAATCAGACCATTTTTCTTGAGAGTAAGGATGAACGAACTGTAGGCTGAGAGAGTGGAGGCACTCCCAATCCCAAACCCGAACCTAAACATGTACAAGCCTCATAAGTTGGGTGAGATCACAATCATGAGAACCAGAAGGCTGCACAGACCAACGCGCGTCGCATAATGGTTCACTCATGACCAACGCGAGGGTGGCCCAATTACGATCGAGTGTCAGCCTGAGAAGGCGAGGGGATGCAGGGAGGGGCGCCTCATGAATCGTCGGGGGTGGTGAATTATATAGTAGATGGGCTTCGGCCCCCTGGCATTGCTACGTACCGCGCTCCGATCTAAGAGTGTACATCAACATGAAAGATCTCCGTATTATCGGAGTACAGTACATGCAGGTGCAGGGTCGGAAACATTTGTAAAGTTAAATTGCTACGAATGGGGTACTCACTCAATTGAGAGTCGCCAACGACCAGAGACACCTCGTGCCCAGGGCGGGTCAGCGGCGCTTATTTTGCGCGCAGCACTCAAGACAGACTGCTTTTTTTATTTATTCTTCGAACCCACTTGAATACCCTTGGACACAGAACCCGATGAAACACCGTGACGAGTAGGTGGATCAATAACAACTGGCAAGTCCATCTCTTCGCCTCAGACGGGACGGACAATGCAGTTTCGCTTTGAGCAATTTGATCTGTCTTCGAGAGGTGCGAGAAGGTTTGATGCCCTGATGCCTTTCTGATATCTGCATTCTCGGAACCCCTTGAGATCGCAGGGTGCGGGGAGATACGGCGAGTCTAACGTAGGTTTGTGGTTCGCGCTGCTGCGCCTTCCCACGTCAAAACGAAACGAGGATACCAGGGTGGAACGAAAGGAGGTTCAAGACAATCTTATTTTTTGGCTATGCGACGTGCCTGTGCCTCTCTACTCAGATGTTGGGATTTCTTTGGTTACCTGATTCAATTCTGTAGGTGGCCTTGACCCTTAACTACGAGCGACTTACTGCACAAAAAAAGACAGAATAGTAGGAGCAGTTGGTCTGCCTGCGTGTCGACGTCGGACGACAAGATTGCGGCATAACACTGCAATGCACCATGCTCATCCTCCGGCTCCTCGACGTAAAGTACTGTATGAAGGGGAACGTCAAACCAGTAGAAGCTGGTTGTTGTTGGCCAATTGCTTCCGATGGCAGTGCTAGTGATGTGTTGTCACCCATTACGTGATTTGACGGAAACCCCGTCGATGATCAATTGCAGTTGCAGTCCCGAATCGAAATTGCTTCACAATGAACCAAAACGGAATGCGCCGTCGTGTGTCTCGAGTCGCGCACCGATCGATGTGATTATCGCCTCAGATAGCCTCGCGCAGTCACTGCCAGCCAGGGTCCTTGCACCGCCCACATTCCCTCGCCCTCCGAAACCCGGTCGCTAGTCGCTTCGGCCGCCGCGAAATTCCACTCGTACCCGTCTCACACGGTGAGTTCACGCCGTGGCGATGACGACGCCAGCTGAGCGCGTCGCCTCTTGGGTGGATACTGTACCTTTCGCGACTGGGACACACAACACAAGCAACTTCGGCGCCGATGAGCCGTATTTCGCCGTCATCCACTTGTTATCTTCGGTTGGGATATTCCTGGGGAGGTGGGTTTCCCCAGGCAGCGTCTTTCTCCGTGATCGACTGCGGCTCGACGAGCCGTAACGAGTACGTGTAATGCGCATCGAATGGGAGCTCGAAGCAATCCGTTGAGCGATGAGGAGGATGATGAAGAAGTTATGCCCGTCATGATCCATGACGAGGTATGTTGTATGCTTCGAACTTATGGTGGTCTATCTAAGGTAAGCACTGTATCCACTGTATCCCGCTGTTTCGTTGAACAATTGACGTCGAGACTCTTAGATCATGTTATCTACAGTTATGCAGGATACAAGAACCGTTTCGCATGTAATAGGGGATGCGCAGAAACGACCTCGCGGACTCCCTTACCTCTCCTCAGTTCGTCAGATTATCAGACCGAGGATAAGGGGAAATTTCAAATCAGAGAAGTCTACAGCGCGTATTAGGGTGTCCGGTTTGGTGATGCGCATGACATCGGAGAACTGCGTGAACAGCCAAACAGATAGTGCCATCCAGTGGCAGAAGAGGTCAGAATTACCCCACCCCCGACAGCGTGCGCATCTCTCCTGTGATCGCCGACTGCACTCGGGAGAGTTGGTGGCTGATGGAGCGCACCCTATGTTATTTTTTCCCTGAAGATAGAGAGTACTCAGTGTGGGCCGCGAAGTTCGATCCTCTCCCAACGCATGTACTAATGTACAGATATATTTACGCGACCTGCGCTGCTAACTAGATATGTGAGTATGGAGGTACAACCTTAGTATCCCATCTCTGTCTCAATCTTGAATCAACGAGAGCACTTTGATTAACTCCCGTGCAAGAGACCTCACCCATGTCTTTCCTCCAAAACATTTGTGCCCACGCAAGGTGGACTTGTAACTCGGACTCGGGAATGCTGTATGTACCCCGCGCTGATTGGTAACAGGGGCTACATAGCTCGCAGTGGGGTGTGGTGATGGTGGTAACTTGGAGGATGTGTTGTGCCGTATCAACTTCCAGGCATTTCCTCACCTCCTTCCAAACTACACGGATCGATACCTAAACATTTTGTCAAACGTAACATACATGGGACCAACTTGAATTGCTTACAACACATCACCCAGCATGAGGTTACAGATTTGATTCAGATGATGTCCACGCCGTGGACGGTGTTCATCTCCAACAAGACCGTAGAGACATGTCCAACATACGTAGTGTCAGTCTCATTGCTGTCAGTTTGTCCGTGTAGTGTTGGATCGCGGAGGTTGATCACCAGTCGCGACACCATCACTACAGACAATCTATGCATCCATGGTCAGCGTCGACGAAGATGTCACGATTCTGAGCACATACATATGTGTGAAGGTCTGTGTGGACAAGTTGATATGGGGCTATCATGTCAAATTTTGTGAATGTCACTGACGAGGGGCTAATATGTTCACAGGTGCTTACATCTATAACCTAGAGGCAGAACAAAGCGAAGGCATCAGACTAATGGGATCCAGGCCAGGAAGGAAATAGCGCACCGACAGGACGATAATGTTGGCAAGGTTAACGTTGCATATTACACTAACGATATGGTCAGCCAATAGCGGTTCCAAAGAGCCTTCGCGTACCCATAATAGAGAAAGCCTGGGATTATTCGTAGTGTCAGGTCGTAACATGGCACGGGTAGCTCATGAACGCACCGTCAATAAAAAGGCGGTGGAGAAATGGCTCTTTGCGTGTCCAGAGACGTAGAGAACGAACGACCGTGAGTACAAGGATGGTATAATCGACGATCAGGAGGCCCGAAAAGGCGAAGGCCTCATATTTTACTGCCAGACGGGGGGATAAACACACTTTGCAACTTCATGGAATGTATCCTTACAGTGGGCGCTGGTTACGTCAATAGTGTTGGCTCAGAAGCTGGGTCCCAAAAGTAGGGTGGGACTCACTGCATTGGTGTCTGTGTCTTCATAAATGATTCTCCAGGCAATATTCGGGTGAGAGCCCACTACAGACATTGACACGCAAGTATCTGAGTCACGAAGAGCAGCACTTACGCATGCAACCGATATTGCAGCTCCCACTTCGAACATCACAACAGAGAGGATCCACCTACTTCGATCATACAGAGCATAAAGTCTCATGACGAGAAGTACTACGACCCAGGTTGGTGAGCCCAAATTTTTTGTACTGAGGCAATATGAAACATACCCTGAGTCAGAGAGGTTAGAACCAGCATAAGTATGCAATGATACGAGAAAATAAACAGTGTTCTGTGGCCATCAGCGCAGCGCCTGGGAGGCAGGGGTATGACATATAGACTCACAAATGCTAGCAGAAGGGAGAATGAGAGAACATCAGAGGCTAAAAAAATAAATAAGATGTACCTCTGTCTTGCAAGGATCCTGAAACACCAGATAGAGAAGAGGTAAATGACCCAGTACAGCCGTATAGCGGTTGACCAGAAACACGATCGATGCCCACGTATGCGATCCCGCACACCAATAAGCGGCGATCTCCCCGGGCAAGGTGAGAAAGTAATCATAATAAAGGATAGCTTTTTTCATAGTTCAGGCCATTGCTTCTAGGGTAAGAATGAACGAACCAATAGCCGAGAGACAGGTGGCGCTGCCAATCCCCAACCTGGACGAGTTACGTAATGAAAAGATCGCGATCAAACAATACAGGTGCAAATACCGAAGCGTCTCGCACACTGGTTCAATCATAGCCAAAGAGGGGACAACCAAATCGTGCTAGCTTAGGAGAGAGAGAGGATGGTGGGAGGGTGACTTTCAAGTCGTCTTTTATTACAGATTCGCCGTGGCCTTACGACATGACAATGGATTCGCAACTTAAAGGGTATTGGATACTGTATGTCAACATCAAAAATATTCCCTCGCAAACCGATCGTAATGACTGCAAGGACAGCTTAAAGATAAAATTTCCACAACTCCGGGTGTTCTACTAGGATTCGTCACCGAGCGGAGATCGCTTGGGGACACGACTGTCGGACAGGCCGAGGCTGAACTGTAAGTTATCTCGCCTGGAACCTGCATGAAGCACGCTTCTTTTCGCTACAATTGCGATACGCTGTTTCCTACCGGTTTCGAGGACGATTATCAAAGAGGCATTAGCGCGTCAAATCGTCCGGTGCTTGGAAAACACATATCAAGTTGCTGGATACTTGCAGCGCGAAAGTCCTGCGCGTCACTGCTCGGATGTGCGAGTCTGCTCCAGTTCCCGACATCGTGAGATGACAACAAGGCAAGGATCCGGATGCCGGAGTGCACCATAGGCGGTCTAACCGAGTTTTATTGGCGGCTGACGACCCAGGCCTCATAGTTACCTGATTCTATCTGCAGGCTGGTCTTAACGATTCGCAAAAAATCAAGGACGTATGATACTGTCACTTGACCCGAGGCGCGACTCGGGGTTGCCAAGTGAGACCCGCTCTCACTTGCAGAAAACCCCGTCTTGCGCAGCCAAGTCCACCAACGCAGCAGCGATAGCCACGTATCGTGCCTCGAGCTCGTGCCTCCCGCATCTGGGATAAGAGTAGCAGTAAATCATGAAGGAGTTACGGAGGGCCTCGAAAGTTAAACCGAAGTAGTTCCGACGTCAGCTGCCAGTGAGCAAGCAAGGGTTCAGAGGAGTTGCAGACGGATGCGGAGGCGAGAGTGCGTAGGGTTTGTCGAGAGGCAGTAGATAATATTGGCTCGGATCAGGCTCACGGGCGTTTCAGGTGCTGTTAGAGCCCAAGTTGGACGCGCATGCTTACCTTACACTCTTCTAACGCGCTGTTTCTACAGAGAGGCCAAAGTAGGTGTGGAAAATAGCTAGCAGATATGGCCGGTTCGGTGTTGTTCACCGGAACGTACATAGAATCAGAGAACCAAAAGGATGATCAGCTTGGTGGTAGGACACATAGCAGATGGGGAGATCCGGATGGTTTCAACTCCGACCGCTGCGCACGTTTGTTGTGGTTGCCAAGTGTCCTCGGGATAGTTGGTGAGACGGTGAAACGCAGTCTAATCTTTTCTTCTTAAAGGTGCTTGGTGTCCCCCTGAGCTCCAAGGATCCCGGCATATGTCTATGCACTGGGCCAGGAGAGCGCCTCCCAGTTGTGGCGATGGTGCGTGATATCGCGGATGGGCCACCTGTAGGTATTATGTCAATTAGCAGAGTCCACTCATGTACATTAGGGTGAAAAGCATGAGAGCTTCAGACCTTCTCGTGCTTCGAAAAGAGAGACTTTAACCGCAACTGCCCGGATGTGCGAGTCGGGGGCAATCGAAACACGGTACTGTACTGTGTTGGACTCGGAGTGACCATAAGACTACCATAAGCGATCTAACCGAGTTTTTTTTTTTTTTGGTGACGGATCTGCCTATCACCCTACTGTATATGATCATTTTTAGAGGATTCGGCATTGGCTACCCGAATCTATCTGCGGGCTGCACTTACCGACTGGTGAAGGGGTCTCTACTGCTGATACCACAAAATAGAACAGCAAGACCGGAGGCCTGGTGGCGTGCCAGCATTGAGCGACGAGCGGCAAGGATAGCATGAGACCACGATGCGCCTTACTACGGTAGTGCCCGTGCCTCTGGTAACGGTTTGTTACGTGATTTGAACCCCTTCCTTTTCCGCCCACGTCACTCATCCCCGCTCTCCGGATCGTATTTTCCCTCCATCGTCGTCCGCTTCGGCCGCCGCGAAACTCCAGTCGTGCCATCTCGCGTACTGTAGTACAATTAAGGTCCACCACCACCACCACCGCGGCGAAGATGACGAAGACCATGGCTCCCACACGTTAAATCCCGAGCGCGTACCGTTGACGTCTGGGAACAATATAGGAGCCAAAAATGAGGGAGGCAACGCTGGATGAACCGTGTTTGTTACTACCCGCCTGTTTTCCGGGGTGAGTGGTGGCGGTGGTGTTCCTGGAGAGGCGGAAATTCCTACCCAGCGCTCGCCATGATGCGCTCATCCAGGGGGCACAACAAGCAACGTAGAAACGGGTCGGGCGAGGGGTTGAGCAGTGATGGTGAGATATGAGAGTGGACCTAAGCCTGGAAAAGTGTATAGAAAAGAGGTTTGGTGATGTAAACCAATGTCGAGGCTTAGACGGGCTCGAGAGCATGGTGGATATGGGCGCGTAGAGGATTTGTCGATGATGGAACGAAGCCAATAGATATTTGGAAGATTGGCCCGAGTCTGGTCAGTGCTCGTGGTAGGGTACACTGACTGACTGAGTTACGCGTCAATTACGTGAGTCGCGTGATATGATGACAAAACCGCGTCAACGAACGAAATGACGCGCTCTCGTCTGTCGCGCAACACTTCGATCCAATGCTGCTCCAAGGTCCCCGCACACCCTCCTCTTCGTCATCGCACCGCCCACACACATCCTCTCCACTCTCCGAACCATGTTTCTCACCATCGCCATCCACTTCTGCTGCCGCGAAGCTCCAATCGCGCCGTCTGGCGCAGTACAAGTCCACCACCCACACGCCCACGCGTCGCGTCTCGAGCGCGTACCGTTCGCATGCGGGACACGCAACAGGAACGACAGCAGCGTCGGATGAACCGTATTTTGCCGTCCGCTTGTTTTCTTCATCGGTGGGTGGAGGTGGTGGTGATGTCCCTAGAGAGGCGGAGAATCCACGCAGTGCTCTTCTCCGTGATCGACTGAGGCAACACTGCGTTCATCGGGCACAACAAGCACGCACAAAACGCGTCGAACGCGAGCGTCGAAGAAACGCGTTGAGCAGTGATGGCGAAGACTTGAGCATGGAAAGCGACGAGGAGGATGATCAGGAGGTTGTGATCAATGACGAGGTATGTCGTTGTATTGCTCCGAACTCCTCATCTGAAGCAAAGGATTCTTTCAGCTGTTTCACAGGATCATTCAGAGTGCACAGCACAAACAGCGACATTCATATCGGCTTTCGTTTCAGAACGACGTTGGCTCATCCATCGACCCCAATATAGAGGACATTGCCGAATGGGAACGTAAACTACAAGGTACGTCACTCGCAACCACCCCAACAAATGTGTCTTCGGCGGTTTAACACACGCCTCTCAAAGATATGCCATCACCTCTTGATGGACCTGATCTCCCTCTCTCCGAATTCGATGAAGAGGAGATTGCTGAGCTCGCCGCCCAAGCAGAAGAGGACGAGTTATGGGCAGAACTCGACGACACCCATACAATATTCGGCTTTGGTGATATCAATGATATTGACAGCAGATCGCAAGCAACACCAGACGATGATGTTGATATGGCTTGATCTTGACATATGACGGGGTATATTATTTCTGTACATTATAGGGCCATTTAGGCAATGCAACGTATAAAACTTTTGCCTTCCCATAACAGAAGGACTAGTGGATGTGAGATGAGCATTACAAATCTGTCGTTCGACGACGGGGAATGCACAGAGCAATGTAAGTTCGAAGCTAGTACCAATCTACATGAAGCGTAACGTGCTGCCTCAACTTGGAGGGAGAAACTATAAGGGGTGGGCCTTGTCATCCACCGGTCATGTCTCACTAGGCATAAGGATAACCGTGCCATCGTCCGCAATGATCTTGAAACGCACTGCTCGAAATACATCAGAGCCCCGACAAGTTAGAGGGGGAAAGAAAGGATTATTCAGGCTGAGGGATAGGGGCGTGGAGAGAGGGAGAAAGTAAACGAAGGGATATCTGATACGCACACGTTGTGAAAGGCTCTCCGCGCGCTCTACGGATACTCGTGAAATAGACCGTGCCTGCACCTTCCCATGGCGAACGAATCGGGTCAGCAAAGCAGGACATGGGTTGAGTAAAGGTTTCGAGCGGGCGTACCCTTGTGACCTTTGACCCGGAAGCTGATATCGATGTTCCCTTGTAGCATCTTGACCTGGCAGGCGCGAGGATCAGAATGGTCAATGGCTTTGCCCCGCCCACTCGTGGGCCGGATGGGAGGGAGGCGTAAAGTGCCACACACGTACCGTGCCGTACACCCACGGACTGCCGTTGAGATACCACATGGGCTCTGGACGCACCGCATCTCCAAGGACGGCACGCACGTCCTCGCTCTCACGTAACTCGCTGAGCACACGGCGCATCGCGGAGCTCGACACGCGCTCTTGATTAGCGGCGTAGGACAAGAATGCGGCCCACGCGGCGACGCCACCGACGCAGACTGCGAGGAGGCCGGGCCATGCGCGCTGCAAGATTAGATTTGAAGCCAGCCAAGAAAAGGAGCGGGTTTTGTTTTAGCACGATACATGGTGCCACCCAACTGCAATGGCTCACACGGTAGGGGGGAAGGTCGCGTGGATGAGGTCTGCTGTAGTATTGCCGTGGGCGTGAGGTGGAGGAGAAGGTTTCGGGAGGTGGTAGGGGTTTCGAAGGTGGGCGCGGAAGTTGATTTGCGAATGAGCGGGAGAGGGCGAGGCGTGTTGTAGGAATAGGCCTCGCGAACATTACTTGCACAGTAATGTGAGTATGAGAGGGGAAATCCCGTGACCCGGTCACAATTCTGGTTGGCGTCAAATATATATCTCACAGGGTTTCAATTATCACACCAAACCATCGCTAGCTCGACTTGCTATTCGGTCGTCGGCTAAACGTAGAACAGGTTGAATACCTCAGAGTCTTCTCAGCTCATGTCCAAGTCACGCTACGTCGTTTTCCACACCACCCCGAGGGTTTGGAGCGGCCGTCGGCCGATATTCGGATTCGGATTCGGATTGAGACCATTACTCACGACATCATGACACAGACCAGACCAGAAAGGTGTGACACGCGTTTTCATCGTGTTTTCCACAATCGGTACTGGCGCTACGGCAAATAGGAGATCATGTGCTAGACTTGGGCCGCGGAGCAGCGGCCCCTCTCTTTCCCTTGGCCTTTCGTCCCAAGACCAGCTCTCCCAGTCTCTCCCTGTAGAGACAGTGGCCATTCCGCAACACAATTCGTAGACCTTTGGCGCTTCATACTCGCTCGTCCATGTCCGCATCCAACTTCTGCGACGTCTGCCAATGCAGAGTGCCCGGAGGGGGACGGGAACGGGATGCCCATATCAGAGGGAAGGCCCATTGTCGCAAGGCTGGATTGAGAACGGAAGCCGTCCTTCTATCGGCTCACCGGGACAGGAATGGTGTTTCCGTTTCATCTCAAGAAACTGGGTTGGACTTTGGAGTCGTCGAACCTGGACGGGTGTCTCGAGCTTTCAAATCCTTCGTTCTCAAAGCAACGACCGAGACAGCGGACTTTATGGTCTTGGAACCGCGTTGGACGTCGAGCTCGCTTTCGGTTCGTGCAGACACCTTGTGCGTAAAATTCTTGACTTGTTCCAGCCGTCTCCTGACTGACTACTTGTGCCACCCCGCAGCTTTTCGTGTGGACTCGAAGGTGATCCCCACCTCAGGCGAAGCCGCGACGTTCGGATTATTGTGCGCTTGCGCGTCACCGAAATTGGTACATATCGAGATACGCTGGAGATTAGATTCTCTCGTGTATCGAACAATCAGCTCTTCTCCGTCACTCGAACGGTCAAGGCAGTTGTCGGAGATCCAGCCGATTATACGCTGTTACTTCCAACGGCTCCCTATGTCCCACGCCGGAGGTCCGACCGTCAGGAAATAAACGATGTCGATGTTGTCGCCGGTGTTCCTCCGCCAAGGCTAACTGCGATCGCTTGGCGCTCTAGACTTAGGAAGTATCAGATTCCCGAATCCTATCGGCCAACACTTTCCTTGCAACCGAAACGCTCTGACACCGGAGAGGACATTGTCCCTACAGAAATAAGATCACTCTTTCCGACTACTTTACGTCTCTCGACGCATGCTTCTCAATTCTGCTTGCTTCTATGGTTAGAAGAGGTTGCCATGGAGTACGTCGTTCACTTTACTCACTTATAACCCTTACTAAAGGCGCCTTCGTTCTCAGTTACGCTCTACGGGTGTACGATATGGAGTTTGTCACGTTGACAAAGCAGGGCGCTTATTACAAGTAAGTCTGTGATGTGGAACATCCAGGTTATGGACTGATCTGTGATTTTTTGCAAACTAGTTTGTCAGTTCCTGGCCTGGCGGAAAAACGACCGAGCGTCGTTATTGGTAAATATCCTCACGATGCGAAATACGTTACGGCACTTAGCGTGGAACTCCAGGCGATGTTGTCCTTGCACGAGTAACCGGCGCTGCGTCCGACAAGTGGTATCAAGGCCACGTTCATTTCGTACGCGAATTAGAGGTCTCCCTTCGTTTTCACAGATCATTTCCAAAAAATCAGACGGTTCAATGTGATGTGCGTTTTCAACTGAACAGGATTCCCCTCAGACGGCAACATCAAGGACTTCGCGCTCACCATCATGCGCCCCATTTACTGTTCCCCCAACCGACTCACGTGGCCTTGTCCAGGACAACATTGTCTGGACTATCCATTACCTTCTATGACCAAAAGATCGCAAATAACCCTCGCCAGGTGCAGGCCATCAAGCATATATTGGCTCTACCCTCGACTTCGGCTCCTTTCATAATATTTGGACCGTAAGATCTGTCACGGAATATCGCTTATTTTTGCCTCACTTGCTATACAGGCCTGGCACCGGAAAGACTGTGACTGTCGTAGAAGCGATAAAACAAATCTTACGTCGTAATCCCAACGCCCGCATACTTGCCTGTGCGCCAAGCAATTCCGCGGCCGACGTCATTGCTTTGAGGCTCTCGGAACTCCTTGAACCAGATACCCTCTTCCGATTTTATGCTCCCAGTCGTGAGAGAAGGGCGGTTCCTGCTAGGTTGCTACCATACACGTTTATCAATTCGGCCGACTTGTTTTCTCATCCGTCACTCGACACTGTGAAGGCTTTTCGTGTGATTGTATCCACCTGCGTCTCGTCGGCGTTCGCATCGGGCATCGGCGTGGAGCGTGGCCACTTTTCCCATGTCTTCATCGACGAGGCTGCCCAAGCTACGGAACCTGAGGCTATGGTGGTCGTCAAGAACGTGTCAAATGCCTCAACCAGACTTATCCTCGCCGGAGACCCCAAGCAACTTCGCCCCATCGTTCAATCTGCCATCGCGAATGAGCTTGGGTTTAATATTAGCTATCTAGAGCGCCTGATGGACTGTAACGCATACCATGGGTCGTACGACGGGAGCACTGGGTAAGCAGCTTATTCTCACGTGACCAGCGTCTGACTCGTCCGCCAGCGTCGTGAAACTTTTGACTAACTATCGTTCGCACCCTGCCATCATTCGCTTTCCTAACGAACGATTCTACGACGGCGAACTCGAGGCTCGCGGAGATCCTTCTTCTATCAATTCATGCCTTGCTTTGGAGCCCCTCGTTCAGGGCAAGTACCCCGTCATATTCTGCGCAGTGGAGGGACAGGACACGCGAGAGGCTTCGTCGCCTTCGTTCTTTAATCCTCAAGAAGTGCTGCAAGTCAAAGCATATGTACAACAGCTGCTTGGCGATGCACGCGCAGTCCCCCGAATCGGCAAGCTTATTTTTCTTTCACCGCTCAGTGTGAAGATGTGTTCTCAACTGTGTCAAAGAGCCCGCTCAGATCGGAGTCATTGCGCCGTACCGTGCGCAATGTACGAAGCTTCGCAAGGCATTAAGGCAGATAGCCCCCGAGATCAAAGTTGGAAGCGTAGAAGAGTACCAGGGCGATGTAAGTGATTCCACGAAACGATTGTCATCATTATAGAGGAATGGGGCGACACAGGAACGTCGGGTCATCATCATCACGACCGTCCGAAGTAGCCGTGATTACATCAACTATGACTTACGGTACACACTTGGGTTCGTGGCGAACCCACGCCGCTTTAACGGTGCGTAATGACTGCTGTATTACCGAAAGGCGTATCTCACGGACATTGGTGACCGTGGGCGTTACTTCTCTACAGTCGCGGTCACTCGCGCAAAAGCACTCCTGATCATAGTCGGAGACCCCTTGGTCTTGGGACTGGATCCCCTGTGGCGCGCTTATCTCAATGACGTACACGCAGGCGGCGGTTGGCGAGGGCGGGCGATACCGTGGGACCCTCTGGAGCCGGTGAACCCAGATGGTGGGTACGACGCTGCGTTACGTGTCCTCGCCCTCGGCGATGCGGACGCCTTGGCGCAACGCCTCATGGATGAAGCGGACTTTGACGCTGGGGCTGGGGAAGATCAGCCGTTCCGCGAGCTGGAAGAATGATTTTGTTTGTGAGATGCATGCACGACAAGTAAATGGGTCGTGACTGACTGATCCGGGTCGCGTCGTCTCGACCGTAGTCTGTAGCTTTCTTGATTGATCAATCCGTGCCAGATCTCAAATTTGAATCTACTGCAGATGGAAGGCCCCTAAGGGTCTACGTTTGAACATACGGCCCAGCGAGATGTATGAGCGGTCTGCTTGTCTCACTTGGTTGAGATTGGTGACGATGCTGGACTTCCAAGAATCAGTGAAACGGGAAGAAACAAGACAAGAGGATGGACACCCTCCCCGTCAGTCGCCAGCCGCCAGCCGAAGATAGGTGGATAACCATGAGTAACAAATGCGACAGACGGAGGGTCAGGAAAAAAATAATTTCAAACTGGACGTGACCAAGAATGCTGTTCCTCGAGCTTTCAACTCCAGTCCACAATTTAACCTAGTCCGTTCTACATGGAAAGTCTCCCGCGCGAGAACTGAGGCGGTCACTCGGCATCGGGATAGATGTCAGTCATTCTTATGTCGAGATAAAAGAGGTTCGGATCACCACGCTTGCGTGTATCTTGCAAAGGAGTGAACTGTTGACAAGGGCCTGAATGCGCCGTGCGGGGATGGCAGGGTTACTCGCAGCGGGATTGAAGAAAGGTTTCTGGCGTCCAGCGGTCAGAGATGCCTTGTGTCATCGGCGACGGTGTCTCAGGGGCAGTAGAAGATGCCTCCCTCCAAAATATCGCCACGAAAAAGGGGAGGGGGGTATGCCAAGTGCCTGTTCCCTGTCAGTGTCCGCAGACTCTGCCCCCAGGTTAGAGGCCCGCGTTTCTATACCCGAGCACAGACCAGCGGCCTGAAGCCGAACATGCTTGATGGGATTCCTTGCCGCATCTGTTCCGACTCGAAACTTTCGAGTCGCGATCAGCCCCTACTACAATCGGTAGGCGACGGTATGATGGCTTCTTTATTCGTAACATGCGTGCGGCATTCAGCAACGGCTCGCAATTCTATCCTTCGATGATGATACGCGGAGCTAAGGTTATGCAATTTTACATCTCCGAAATCTAGTACACGGGCATGGACCGGCCGTAGATAATTTGAGCTCATCGGCAGGACGTCTACACTCGCATCCCGACCTTGGGCACCGCACACGGAACGCAGAGTGCTGGCGTTTGTCGTGCCCCACATTCCAGTGATAACATGCGTCCGCGTCTGGTCCGGTGTTTCGGGTACGTCAGCCGTTTCCAAGTCAGCATGCGAGATGGTGCTTGTCGTATACCGATTGGCTACTGAGAGGAATGGTAGGTATAGAAGCTGACTGTACAGATAGAACTAATGGTCGTATTCGTTTTCCCAGACAGGCAGCTAGATCAAGGCCCGAGTGGGGGCACACGCAATACGGGGACCGACCGGGTGTGGTTCCACCCAACCAAATGGGGGAATGCAAAGAGAGGCGCGCCACCGAGTAAAAGGGGGTCGCATGATGAAAACGAACATAAATGGTTGATTGATTGTTGGACTGTCCAGGCGGTAAGTCTTGGAATGTAGGGACACAGCTGCTCCATAAAACTTCTTGTCAGTGAGAGTCAGAATCAGAACCAGTGAAAGTGTGTGAACCTGAATCTGAATGTTGGGGGTCATGTCACGTGTTGTGTTGCATGTCTATTTTTGGATAGCTCGCTCGCACAGTCACTACTTGCGGAGCAGCTCGGGTGACGGGTTTATTCACAACAACATGCAGGTGCGCAGTCGCACATTAAATAGAAAAAAAAAAACAGAACAGCCTTATCCCCATTCAATCGTCCTCCCACATGCCAAACGAAACGAGCAATGACACGTCCTAGCTTTTGTCCAATCCGAGGGGTTTCCACCTGACGTCATTTTTCAATTGCGGCGTCCTTGTCTCCTCCATGGCCCCTAGTCGGTGTGTGTATGAACTGGTTGCTGGTTGGTATCGGCGTTTAGGGTTCCAACACCGCTTCTGGCACTCCACTCACGCCAAGTCGCTGAGCCGCTGAGGTGATGGGGTTGACTAACAAACTGCTGCGCAGCAGTTAGGCCCGTCCAGAACTTGAAGTCCCGACGGAAGCGTTTCCGCAGTCACAGGGAGGTCATTTATACCCTTGTCTCTGCCCCACCTCTCCACTTTTGTGTCAATAATGAGTTCCGCACCTTCCCAAGAGCTAGAACCCTTCATCGACGAGAAGAAGGTGGCTCGTCTGCCTTCCGTGGAACTTCCTAGCTACCAAGCTACCACATCTGGGGTTGATTCCCCGTCCCCTCATGAAGAGCCCGACCAGCGCAGGTGCTGTCGCCGTAGGGGCCGCCGCTTCGGCCATTTCTTTTTCGCTGCGTTCTTCTTGTGGCTCGCAGCTCGCCTCCTCCTCCGTCACTGTGAACTAAGGAGGCTTGGACCTCACCACTGGGTCTGTGCATATTCTCCCGCAACACGTCCTTTGGCATGGCCCTGCTGACGTAGCCCCACTTTCTTCCCTCAGGGTCCTGACGCTGAGTTCGGCGAGTACGAGTACGACGGACACCCGCACCGCCCACATCACCCCGACCACGATATCGATACCTGTCTGGATGCCGCTGATTGGACCGAATATGAACCCGAAGGGCACCACCCTCGATTCGAGGTGTGGCGCCGGACAGAACTCTCTCTTTCGAGCTCCGCGGACGACATATTCCTGCTCTCCAAGGGGTTCAATGCAATGGGAGTGTTGCATCTTACCGAGGCTCCTGACCGAGACGATATTGGGATCGATGTGATCGTCGGCTTCAACGAGGACAGTGACGCATTCGAGAAGACGAAGGTGTGCACGCTCCGCCGTGGGGACAAAGGTCACGGCCTCGGAATCTTGGTAAGTAGCCTCCGAGATTTTCATGTCCTTGGACAAGATGAGGGCTCATATGCGAGCCAAAATAGCTCCCCCGGTTGAAACGTCGTCCGGCAAGGCGGGATGCGTTATTCTTCAACATCACCGTCTCGCTTCCTGAGGGCACGGATGTTACCACCATTCCCCACTTCATGACCCACCTGCCCCTGTTCGCTCACGTGCTCAAGAAACTCCCGACGCATACGTTTGATTCCATCTCCCTTCATTCTGGTCACAGTCCTGTACACGTGGAGGTATGCGTTGAACCCACATACTCTGATGGTGTGATTATCCAAGATTTTCTCAACCCTTCTTTCCTTAGGGTCTTGTCGGGAACAAGATCAGAATTCACTCGATGCGTGGTCCGGTCGGGGGCACATTCAACGTTTCGACTTCGCTCGATATACACACGTGCAACTCTCCCGTCTCGGCCGTAGTCAACGCTTTCAATCAGGACAATGCCGTCCCCACCAAAGTAAGGATGCACACCAGCAACAGGTCGGTCCCCTCGCACTTTCCTCCGCTATTCTGCGAATTCATTAACTCATGTTTACCCCCACTCCTTCCACAACGCTTGCAGCCCCCTCCTCGCCGAACTCGCCCTGATTTCGACGCACGAGAACAAAGAGAACGGCGTCTTCTTTGTCGACACGCACACGTCTAACTCGCCCCTCGCGGTCACCTTTACCGAGCAGGCGCCCGACGCGCTGCTCAAGCTCAGAGCGCACACGTCCAACTCGCCCGCACTCGTCCACCTGCACCCGTCCTTCGAGGGTACCTTCAAGCTGCGCACGTCGATCTTCCACCCCTCCGTCTCCTATGAGGACGTGGAGGATCCCGCGGGCCGCGGTAGGAAGCGTGTGGTCCGCCAGAAGTCGGTTGGCCGCGGTGGTAGGGTCATCCTTGGCGACGCCGAGTGGGTCCCTCAGGATGAGAAAGTGGCGCCTCATGGAAAGGTGGAAGTTTCTACGACCCATTCGCCGTTGCGGTTCGCACTTTAAGCTGCGGATCGGGAATTGTCGCACCATTTAACCTACTCTCCCATGATTATTCTCCCCCGTCCCCCCATTTCCTCAGAGTAAGTAGGTTGGCTCAAAGCCAACAAGTTGTTCCATCGTCCCTGTACTATCCGACATGTCCCACTCGGTGGAGTCATATCCGCGCATCCATGTCCTGTGGTTCATGCACTATCTAACAAATTGCCACTGATGAACTGAGGCGGCATTCAATGCAGACGGATACGTTTAGTGAGTGTCCGTCATAGTGTATTGAATTGTTGGCGGATCGTTATACAAAAGTGTCAAACATTTCTAGTATGTTTTCCTGAGGAAAAGTGAAATCCACCGTCCACGCTTCTTCACTTTTATGCTCTCTAATTCTACAGAAGCGGAAGGAACGGAGGCAGCAGAACAAAAGGGGTATCTATCGGATCAGTGTCAGTATGAAACCCAACGGTGTGAGTCTACGGGTGGGCACAAGCAACGCGGTGTGTGTGTCATGAGTCCTCTAGAACTTGTCGCCGCGGCCAATGGTCACCACCTTGAAACCTATCTGGCGAAGCGCATCGCCATCGAGGAGCATGCGTCCATCAAACACGAACGCAGGCTTATTCATCGTGTCGTACACGGCGCGCCAGTCGATGTCGCGGAACTCTTTCCATTCGGTCGCGATGACGACTGCCTCACTGTGTTGCGCAGCCGCGAGGGCAGTCTTGGCGATTGTAACCTGTTTTTTGACTGAGAGAACGGGAAAGACGCGTCAGCCAAAGTGAGTTGGTGGAATAGTAGACAAGGAAGAGGAAATCCGTACTCTGCTCGAGGGGAACATCGGGTAGAGCCTCGGACAGGTCGAGCCAGATCTGGGACTCTTCGACTTGAGGATCGAAAATTGTGACGCGAGCGCGTTCGGAAAGGAAATCACGAATGAGGGTGATAGAAGCAGATTCGCGGGTATCTCCGGTGTCGGCTTTGAAAGCAAAGCCGAGGACGGCGATGTTCTTGCCAAAAAAAACTAGTCAACGTGGACGGTCGGGATCAAAAGGGAAAGGGACGTACTTTATTGGTGATAGTGTTGAAGAGCGAGTCCACGACGCGCTTCGAGAAGCGACGCTTTTGGTATTCGTTTAAGGTGACGACTTGACGCCAATAAGCAGCCACTTCGGGAAGGTGAAGGCTCTCGGAAAGGTAAACGAGGTTGAGAATGTCCTTTTGGAAGCACGAGCCACCAAAGCCCACGGATGCGCGCAGAAACTTGGGCCCAACGCGGGTATCCTGGCCGACAGCGTAGGCGACTTCCTCAATGTTGGCCCCCGTCGCCTCGCAGATGGCAGAGAGAGCATTGATAGACGAGATACGTTGTGCCAGCATCGCGTTGGCGGCCAATTTTGACAGCTCCGACGACCAGAGACCGACAGTCAAGATACGATCAGTCCTGCAGGAGGGCGTCAGGTCAGGAACATTTAATTAACGTGATGCCGACTGACGGAACCCAGTTCGCATAAACATCGATCAGGGACTGGCATGCACTTTTGCCCTCAGACGTCTGCAGCGACCCAATTAACACCCGATCGGGGGCAAACAGATCGCTGATGGCGGTGCCCTCCGCGAGGAATTCAGGGTTGGAAAGGATATCAAAGCGGATACCAGGTTTTGAGTTGGCCTCGAGAATTGTGCGCATAGACTCCGCCGTGCGCATGGGCACCGTAGACTTTTCGA
>Ga0307512_10001654_pt1 | contig 30793 bp, 27 predicted proteins | sample 14_EM_MG_FD_200267 | JGI IMG/M metagenome (GOLD analysis project Ga0307512, IMG submission 200267) | Populus trichocarpa ectomycorrhiza microbial communities from riparian zone in the Pacific Northwest, United States - 14_EM | ecosystem: Host-associated > Plants > Roots > Unclassified | place... | reverse complement strand
TTCCAACGTCTCCGCCTTTCCGTAACACAATTCCTTCCACTCCTTCTGTATCTTTCTACTATTATTCCCAAGTATCTCCGTACCTTCCTGCGCCGTGACAATGGAGGTACAATTCGCTCATCCCCTGTGATGAATTTTACTCTAGAAGCCACAGCACTCATCGATCACACATTTGTTGGATGCTTCATACCTCCCCTGCGGCACAGCTACAATAGAATAGACATCCCGTAATTGCTGTCAGTACTCTTCAGCCTAACTTAGTTCACTTCTAGTTCATTCGGCACTCAATTCCTCCTCTTCTGGTGCTTCTCTGCTTGGATAGACACTCCTCAATCCCCACTACCTGGATTGGAGCTCCTCAATTTTACTACATGGTGCAAAACCTCTCCGGTCGGTGCTTAGCAGCAAGGATGGGAGCTCATCCACCCCCAGCAGTGTGCCTCAGTCTGGATTGTTGCACTCCTTACCCCCCCTTCTTGGCGTTCCGCTGCTGGGATAGGCACTCCTCAATCACCATGGGCGCTCCTTTTGCTGGTTTGCCAGTCCTCAATTTGATTCGGTGCTGCATACACCCTCCCACTTTCGGTCCTCTTCCCCAGGAATTGCGCGCTCCTCCGGTCAAATAGGCACTCCCCAATCACTGTCATTGCTCCTCAGCCTAGATTGGCACTGATCTTTTTCATTCTGCGCTCCTCCAATACCTTCTCTGTACTTCTCCATTCCACACAGTACTCCTCATCTGGCACATCACTTGTCCTGGTAGATGTTCCCCTTTTTCGTCTGAATATATCATATTGGCTTTTGAACCCCCATTCTTCTCTACACCTAGCTAACATCTCATTACACCTTTGATAGATATCAAAAATTCAGCCAAATAAGATTAGAATTCAATTTCACCAACTCGCCTAGTACGAATTATCAGCATGTGCAAGGAGCACCTGCAGTTTTTCTGCCCAGTTGATGAATTGTGTCTTCCTGCATGTGTCAGCCCTGATGAGATGGCAGGAGATGTCAAAACCATTGACACCATGTTTGAATGATATCATTCGATTACTTAGTTGGGTTATTGTTTCAGTGTACCTGCTTTTATCTTCTGAATCACTTGCCTGTTTCTTTGGTTTCTTAATGTAGCAATGCAAAAAATAGAAAGTTGAAGAAGATGATAGCTTGTATAAGTATAATTGAGAAGTGATAATTAACAATGATGCATGCCTCATTTTTGCTGTGGAGGGTAAATTCATTCCCCGTATACACCTGATTATTTTCAGATACCGCTTGATTTCCTCCAAATGATTCTCAATAAGCACCCTGGCATCTCTCAGAGTGTGTACTCGATTCCTGTGTGTGTTTGCCGACACTGCCAGGTGCAACCAAAGTTATCTCTGGAGCTCTGACATGTCTCCAAACTTATCTCAATTGCCTTCATAGTACTCCTTTACCAGTGATCAGAGATCCAAGTTACTCTTAATGCTGGCCAGAATACCCTCCTAGGGTATGATTCTCTCCCGCAATTCGATCTTCTATGTTTGCATGCCACATACTCTCACATACTCTGGGTGGCTCCCAGTCACTAAAACACAGTTTGCTCATGTATGAAGAATACAATGGAGTATGTCCAGTTTTATAACCGGATTCTGGATGAGATGATTTATTGTATTTACTTTGATAGATGATAATGGAGATAAATCACAGTACTGGAAGATACAAGAATGGAATGTTGAAATGTGGCAGATATTCAAGTGACCATTGATAAAGCAAAGGAAACAGGGGTTAAACAACTATAAATAGGAAACGCCCATGCAGACAATCTAGTCAACTGCATACTAAATACAGTACTTATAGCTTGAGAAGTTGCAGAGAAAGCAGAGGAAGAAGTAAAAGACAGTAGAAACTGACTAGCAGTATTACAGCAAGTGGTAAGAATGGTAATCATATTCTGCTCATGGAACCAAGTCTCTGGAATACAACACAGATTCACCTCTTTCTATCTTCAGCTTAACTGGCTATCAGACTTCAAAGATAGACATCATATGGAAGCTGAGTATGACATTACCAACTACTGATGGAAAGAATTTGAACTACATAGTTATGAGATGAAATGACCAGAATCAGCAATGGTGCCAGTTAGTTGTGCGGTAACACAGATGATAGAATTGATAGTAGTGGCAGTGGCATTATCACAAATGGAAGGATGGGAATAATATACGCTTCTTGAACACAATAAGATGGCAGACAGGTGAATAGCATCAGGCTATCCAAATAGCCTACAACATGCAATACAGGTATTATTTGCCAACAGCACAAAGAGACATATCTGTCCATAGATACTCTATTCAATTTTGAATATAAGTAGTTAGTACTCACTATTACTACAAGGCCATGTAGTCACTTTCAAGGTGATATCCAATCTGTTATTACTTCAATAAGATTACTTATTACCAATGAAGGGTTAGCTACTTCAGAAACTATAAGTAGCTAAACTGTACCCAGGGAGATCATCTATCATGTCTTTATCCAGTACAGCAACTTTCCATGAGTAATATCAGGCATTGCTGTATTGTAGAGAATGATACTGCTTGTGGCCAACTTCTATATTACAACATCATTGAAAGCAAAAGCCATACAACTACTATTATCAACATATAAAGACAGAATATTAAACAGTTTTGTAGCAATAATCAGGGCAATAAACCTTGACAGTTATATAAGCACTGCATATTATGATACAGTAAATAGTACTACTAGACAGTTAACTATCTGTAAATGTGGTAAGGAAGTATTTGAGTCTAGACAACTACAGTGGATATCAAAGCAGATGTGTTTGCGGATGTAGCAGTAAATATGGAGGTGGTAGTGGTAAGGATGGTTATGGTGGATAATAGGCAATACCAAGGGAACAAAATCCAGTAGAGGAGTTGAATAGACCCGAAAATAGTGGGAGAAATATCCACATGGTACTAGCAACTGTACAGAACATCAGAATGTATGGGAAATGATGGAAGCAGATCTTGAAATACACTTAGGGTGAGATAGAGTATGTACAAGAACTTAAAATGTACTGTATTACTACAAAGAGAAATATCCATATCTGCTCAGCTTCAACCTTCCAGTGTTATACCTACCTTACTACTCAGAAGAAGGAAAAATCTTCAAAGAGGAGAAAGGAAAAGTATTAATATCTATCTGGTATGATTGTATTGCCACCAATAATAGTATTATCTTGAAACTCTTGAAACTGTTATTAGGCTACAGACCAAAGTCACAATACTATGGCCACATATAGCTGCTTGTGGCAGGGCCTGTCAAAATTCAGCAGCTGGGTGATATAATCCTGAATTTGACATTTAGTAACTATGGATTGTGTGGGTGATTGGTTATATATGTACTAGGGAAGAGCAATATGATTCAACATGGGGATTGGATGAAACATATGTCACATCATACTGACCATGTGCTGATTCAACCAGAACTAGATTTCAGCGGTGGTGACAGCCAGTAAAGTTCCAAATTGTTTCATTAAGATATGACAAGGGTTGAAACCACCAGGTGTTAATAATATTACCAGAACCAATAATGATGGGATGTTTGTTGCACTCTAAGAGTTGTAATGAAATGGAAATATCTGCGATAGAAAGTGGAGAAAATGTAGTTAATACTGTGATAATCTGAGAGATTGTTTACAAAACAAAATTCAAGGTGAAATGTACAATACTTAGTACTCAGTATATGACATTGGAAATGACACCAGGAACTGAGAAACTGTCAATATAGATGTAGTGAGTCAAAGAACTATATCATCACTATATTAAAGAAGAAGTCAAACTGTTAGAAGTACATATACTAAGTGGCTTTCCAATTGAGATCATCTGAGGGACACATATACCTGTTTGCTAATGTTCTGCCTCGATATACACACAGTATGTTGAGTATGAAAATCTTACAACTGAGCTACTGGAGATATGTGGGATGAGAAGTTGCCACATGCCATATAATCTACCAGGCATTATCACCTACAAAGGGAATCGTAAGTTTCAAATGTACATCCACTACTGTATCCTCATTGTGATTGTAATTAATGATGTATTTTCTTAGTGACTTGCAGAGAACATCATCTGGTAGTGACATGGTGTATGTTGCTTCACCAAACCTGACTTTCTCCACAGTTAAATTTATTATAGACCATATGTAGCATTGGTTTAGCAGACTACATTCAGAAGAACAAATGGGCAATGAAGCAGGATAATAATGCTATTCATGTTCAGGAACATGGCGACCATACTGTTGAAATCAACTACAGATCTGCTGACAATAGACATTGATGGTGGTAGCATTATCTGGTTTACTGATAATATTATGATTGATTCCACAGACCATGAGACATGCAAGCAGCATGTGTAACCAGTGCTGATTGTTGTCTGCTGGGATAACTGTGGACGGCAATACTGAATATTCCGGTTTGTATACTCAGAAGTGGTTGTTTGAATAGTATTGTCTATGGCTCCAGAGGTTCAATAATTGTGGAGAAGGTAATACTAATTACAGACAAGTCTGACTCAGATAAGATGTAAGAGATGTGTATTTTAGCTGGACTTATCGAAGTCTACTGTGGTATTACACTGAAGTTGGCCAAAATTATATTCCAGTTGGCAAAACTATTCAATGTATTGCAGGTTGTATTTAAACAATCTGAGGTGATTATACCTGGTGGATAGTGGTCATGTATGCTATTCAGACCCACAAGACTGTAATGTTTACCCAGCCAGCTATGGAACTACCAGAAAATGCAGAGGTCCCATACTAGTTTGAACTAATCTGTTCAAATTGAATATTAAAGCCATACTAAAGCATATGCAATGGTTGGAGGAGAATGAACTGGACAGACCAAATGATTAGTGAATTCTCCAACTGGTTACATTACATAGCAGTGGCATACCTAATGTATAACAGAAACTAAAAGACAGTTACTGAAGTCATTGATTATCGATACATCTAACTATAGAATGCCACCTAGGTTACAGTTGGTATAGATCATCCTGTGCTGCAACTTCTACTCAAACAGCCAAGACTTATGAGCTGATACAAGTTACTCCAGAAGAGTATGAAAAGTACAGTTGCAAGATTCTGCATCACCCAAAAGTACACAATAACGTATGTAACACAGTGAATTGATGTCTCTCTTTTAACGGTTTCTCACATGTGTACAGTCATGGTAAATAGTACAAATGAAGAATGCCATATAATGAGCAACCTGGCAGCAAAATGTAAAATAGTGTCGAAGTCATAACTGCACAACTCAGCAACCCTTGACAGCCATGCTGATGGGTCCAGATGCTTCCAGATGGTCACAGATGCTCACAGATAAGCTGAATGTAGAGCAATGTGCTCCCTGCTGCTCCGAGACTACTTCACCGTTGCTTCTCAATGCTGCGGATGTTGTGGAACAGAATACAAGAGTATCCTGAAGAGTGTATAGTTGGCTTCAAAATGCTACAAAATTACAATATTCAGATGTGCAAATTTCAGAGCTATTCGGAGTGTTGGGCTCGTCTCCAATCAAATTCCGGTACGCCTCGAACCTGGAGCCCTTCTCTATTGGAGTGAGTATTATGATGTTTGTAACAACTAGTACAATTCGATTAACTGTCTTCCTTCTGCACACCATTTTTCAGGCAGTGTAATGTGATATACAGTCCAGTAGGTATCTGAATACATATGATTATTAACACGCCATACCCTATCAATTTTATCTGATGCAGCATTCTCTCGCCCCCAATGTGCCAGTCCACCAATTGCCACAACAGATACAATATGCATCGTATCAGTCTGTTTGAGAATCCGGATGAACCCGTGAACACAATCAGCCCAAACATTCAGATCATTGAACTTTGTTGGAATCACCACCACGTATTATTTAGCTTGGGGACGAAATATCATTTGTTGAGTTTTCTTGCACCTCCTAATGAGGCCATTGTTTTTTCTCTGGCAGGCAGCTGCTCCTGAAATTGGAGCATTTGATTCAGTAGAGTCCGGCTAAAGTATAATAAAGGAAAAGATGACACATGGCCGTGGACGGTGTTATCAACGTCACATTCTGTATATTGGACCCTCATGTTATCAGTTTCAGGCATGATCCCCTGGTTGGCATTGGTATATTCTACCTTGCTATCAAGTCCCAGATGCTCAACAGATGTAGGGCAGTGAAATGGTTGATGGTAGTTCAACAGGCTATTCTGAAAATTGATAATTATACTGTCTTTAAGTACATTCTTGTTATATCTGAGTACCGGTCCGCCAACTTTGAATCTGCAGTCCTCTTCAATTTGTGCACAGAATAGATGTCCGTAGTTGGGATTTCCAAAATCTTCTCACCCATATCAGAGTGAGATGAATTTGATACTGCTGCACACTCCACGGACATGAGTTTCTCTCAAACAATGTCCCTATTGTGTTACAGGGTAGAAAAATGGCACATCCTGACAATGCTGGAGGTGTACAAGATGGGATCTCCGAGTATTTCGCTCCTTATCGGGAGTAGATAGTAGGTTGAACACATTTCCAGAGTCAATACTGTACAATTCTTGAATGTTAATGTACCACCGTCTCTCCTTCATATAGTCAAGACCAGTACACTTGTCATTCTGCTTCAGCATCTGTTGAAAGTAATTCACCTTGTTGGTAGAATGATATACCTCTTGACATTACTGATATGTAGCCATTCAGAAATAGTGGTTGTGAAATTGTCGCCACAACCCATTGGCAAAATTGACTGTGAAATCTGGCTCACAAGATGCATCGTGAGATATCCGAAATGACTTACACCCAGTTCAATGGTTTTCCAGACCTCATGACTACGCATTGCCTCGCACCCAGCTTCGAATTCCATCAATGGGATGGACAATTGCTTCTGGAACGGCTTCTGCATATTCGATGTGATACGATAAATCTGGCTCCAGTGGATTCAACACGCGGTCCATAGTAACAATACTCCAAGTGGTGGTATCAGTCTCAGCTTCGAATCGACAGACATGATTTTCCACACACTTCTTGGCGGTCAGGTCTGCCACCACGTAAACCTCATCTCTTGCAGCAGTTATCGTTTGAGCAAGTGTTTTGGCAAATGTGCATCTAGGACCTGTTGCCTTGGTCCCGACTTCCTGCAATAGTTGTCTCTGATTATGTTGGAATGATGTATCACAAAGGTTGCATTTTTCAGGTGTCACCTGATGGATGGCTTACTCCAATCGCTCTTTTGCCTGCTGCTGATCAGCATCTGGCCATTTGGTTGCCAATTGTCAGGCTGGATTTGGGGCAGCTGAAATTGCGTTCGTTTTGTTGTAGTACCCATTTCAGCACCGTACACCTGAACCTCCATTGCAGGTCAGATTTCATGAATCTTTTGTGCTCATAACGGAGGAGATTCTCACGCCAACTGTTCATCTACTTTGGCCTTCACACACTTCGAAATTTTCTTTTCTTGAAAAGCACCCTTCTTCTTGTACCATCACTTCAGTGCATTGTCTAGTACTGTGAGGGATAGATCAGAGTTATTTGGTTGGCTAACAAGTAGAGAGATTTCACATAATGCCCACACTGCTCCCATGACCATATCATCAGAGGTGATTTGCACTGCAGTTTTCCCATCATCCTTGGTGCAGTCTATAATTGGAGTTCAATTCACTCCCTGTGTCCTGATCATGCCCTGGGATCTTTTGTCCCTACCAGGAGCTGCTTTCGAACGAATCATATGGTTTAGAGAAGTGCTGGACATCTGGATGTCGTGGTACCAATGTGAATTGATTATCAAATTGATTCTTGACATTTCTAGCTTTCAGGTAATTGAGCAGCCAGTGCAATAAGTGTTTAACTGAACCAATGAGCAGCTAATGCAATTCATCAGGCTAACAACGCCGATAGAGGTGCCAGGGAGGGTATTGGAAGAATTGATTGCGGATTAGATGAATACAAATCCTATGCAAAACATCAACATTAGTATCGTCCAGAAGCTCTAAGTATACATGCTGATCTTCTGAGTTATTGAGTGGTCAAAATGTTGAATGCCCCATCTGCACACATTTAGGAATTGTGTACATTGGGCATGAGCCATATGAGACTTGAGAAACCATGAATTGTTCTGGATAATCTCCAACCAAGGCAGCTAGAAGAGGGTAACATTCTCTCAGGAATCCATCCGCACAATTCCATCTCAAGACAGGTCCAGTGATGTTAATCTCCCAGAATGGGGATACCACAGTAATACCCGCAGCATGCCATGCCTAATCTGAAATGTTGGCACCTTTTGGTGGATATGGGATCAGCCCGACAAGTGCTCGGTAACACAGTGTAGGTGATAGACGAATATCTTTTCAATATTACCAATTGTGAGATCCATAGGCCTGGAATGCCAATTGCCCGAAAAATTGTTCAAGTAAGGCTTGTAGGATGCAGAAATATCTGCCACATTCACCACTCCAGCAGCAAGCTGAGCTTGCATCTCCCACCACCAATTGCCCAAGGTGATTTTGCTGTATATTTGGTGACCTTCCGAGTCTACGAGGCGCACTGGTTCCAATCTGGGATGCACCTGAAATCAGCGATGTGCAAAAATGAACTGTATACATTTGAAAATATGCTGATAGTATAATACTCTGAAGATATTTGAATGATCCTCGATCCAACTTTCAATGCCGAGCCCAAAATCAAGTTCAGAGTGACACTTTCGCTCGGTTTCTGCTGATTGCAATGATTTATTCTAGAAGTGATGCAGTCCATCTGTCGGATGTTGATCGATTTATGTTGTTGTTTGCTGGCGAAATGATTGGGGTTTTTGAAAGTCGTGTGCTGACTGAAATGGATGCCATTGATTGCATTGCTCAGAATTCTTGCGACGCTGGTTGTAAAATCCAGTTGCATTGCCGTATGCTTTTCACCTCACATTTTGCACTCCAACTGCCTGTCTACCTGCCTTCACCATCGTTGGATCAGGGGTACATGTCAGATCAGGCTAGTGGGGGTCAAGAGTGTTTTGGTTGAGAGTAAAGTAAGGTGGTAGTGCACCAGATACGTTGTCTGTTGGCAGATCGTTATTTCACTAGCCCGGCAATGACCATTCTGGTTCATGGACTGATGTCGATCCGTGATGGCTCTCGTCAATCGCATCCTGCAGGTGCTACAATCTTGTTAGGTAATAGCACTTCATGCATTGATATTGGGTGATTTTGTTGAGTGTGAGCCTTGAGTCAGTTCGCAATGAATAATTTCTTTTTGCCATTGAAGCACTGAACATGTTTCCGGCGAATAATGACCACATTCAAGAAATGGTTAGTGAACGCTAGTGTTATCAACGGTTCCAACCCACTAGTACAGTTCTGGGATAAGGTTGGAACCGGAAGCGAACTGTTGCAACGGGTCTTACCACACGAAAACCCAGCCTGTTGCATTTGGGCCAGTTTTACCATCAAAAACCCAGCATTTCAATCACACATGTTTGGCTCCAATTAAGTATCTGAGTTCTGATTGTATTGTGACATGATCAATACGTAGATTGTGCAGAATTCGCTGCTCTTTCACCTCCCATGTTCAGATTTGCAATCCGACAAATATTCATTTAGTCGCAATCATAAACCTGCCAATTTCGCCTAATTTTGGGCGTTTTTTCAAAGCCACTCAACGACTATTGGTCGGTTGGCCAATCTGAACGCGGGAGGTGAAAGAGCGGTTAAATCTGTACAATCGACATATAGATCATGTCATGATACGATCACAACTCATATACTGAATTGGAACCAAAGTTGCAGGAACCATAATATGGAACCGCGGTCCAGCTACAACCCGGCCTGAAAACCGCAGGTTTATGTCCGGTCCGGGTAACAACAATGCAAAGACCAAGCGGGTCAGGTTTTTAGCCGGGTCTGGAATCGAACCGAACCGAACCGCTAGTCAAAACTCAGTCCGCTGGCGGTTCACCCTGACCTGTTGCGAACACTAGGGGACACGTATAAGGATCAATCTCGAAGATGCATCCAGGGATGAATTAGAGCCTCAGGGATGTTGAATTTCAAGCGAATTGACGCAGGTCAGCGTAACACATTCACAGCTGCATCGCATCCCACCAAATGCGGGGGAGAGGCAAAATGTAGTCACCGTACAATCAGTTATCTTCATAAACCAGGATACATATATCATATCCTGCAATATAACCATGCACATCATCTACTGATAATCATTAGCAGAGGACAGCTGGTTTCCTTTGTCATCACTGCAATCACAACAATGTGCCTCATACTATATCATTGCGGCATTGTGTGTTATATCTACACTTCAGCCTTTGAGCAGCTGATAATGAGGATAGATCATCTTAATACAATGAATAGGTGATTATCCTAGCAAGCTGTATGCCCACACAATGATCATCGAGAACTGATAGGCTGGTACGATTGTTGCTTCAGCAATGATCCATAACTGCAGCATCGATCCTGAGCAGAACAATTCAGTGAGAGATGGAACTCAATAGACAGTAATCACTGTTGCTGTTGGACTCACAGGCTCACAATTGAATGACGTTGAAAAGGCGTACATGCACAAGTGATATGAAATATCCCTCGTTGTGCTAACCTTCATACTGGATACCATTCCTGTCGGTTTTCTGGAGATATCTTATGCTCTCCCACCAATAACTTTCAAAGTCGTGAAAGCATATGAAGGTGAGCATCTATCCAATATCCTAGTATATGAATTCGAGCATATGCCAAAGAAGGGCAGGATGTGTGTATTTGAGGATTCCTTTTCTGAACCAGATTGGTTTCATGGATCAAAGGTGTAGTGAGATACCACAGTTCGTGACAACGGAATGGGATAACAGAACCTCTTTATTCTGGCAATGGTCACTACTACCTGCTATATACTGAACCATATGCTGGTATAATCTACATCACATCTCGCATGTATAGCGGTGAACCACCATCTGTATTCACCGTGCATGGCAATGAACTGATCTCAAGTGGAGACAGTGAATATGACTAGACTGGATGGCCTATTTGACTTGTAACCACACCATGATGACAATGCAGGTTCTTTGGATAATAGTTTACAAACTGCTCCTAGCAAACACAGTCAATCTGGTAAACATGCCAAGCAATATCATCTGCTGCATGGGTAAGGTTACCCTCCTTCACAGCAGCCACTTCCGGGCGCTCCGCTGTTTTATCTCCATTCTCCATTCAACATAACACACAACAGTTTGGAACCAACCACCAGTGCCAGCCAAGGATTTCCAAGTTATGGGCCACAGTGGCAACAATATCACCTCCACCAGGTGGTTATGGTGGAACTCAAATGTTCCCCACTCAACAGTTCCCAGGACAAAGGCAGAAATCATGAAGTGTACCTGGCGTCCATGCATGACCGCCAGGAAACAATCCAGTCCATTCACCAACAACTTCTAGTGCTACTCCTCCACTCGGATCTCCTTCTGGTGCACCTGGGAGACTCGCCATCTGCATTGCAATGACAAGATACGACCCGCCAGTGGACCCTGGAAATCACATGCAGCAGGGATTGTGAACTTGCCCCCATTGCCATAGATTTCCTGCCACAATAATGATGCAGATTATGAGAGCAATGATTCATCCGACTTGGATGGTACAAAGGGCAAACCACCAATCACTGTGAAGCACTCTGAATTCTCGTTGATGCAATTGGCCGCAAGGATGAGGCAGGCCAACTACAGGGTGTTCAACATTTGGAAGAAAGTATGGGTGGCTGGGTTTTTGGGGAAGAAGCATTCCTCCATCATCCGGAGTGAGAACCATTTGAATGAATGTGAATATCGACCACTGCACAGGGACAAAGAAGTTACAGATTTTACGGCGGCATTCGAGAACTGGCTGACATTGGCTAGTCTCGATAATGCCAAATAGATTCTTCGCCGGTGCGTTACGATGTCTTTGAAGACGTGTGCAAGCCAAATTTGAGAGGTGAGGGAATTGAGAAGGCAGGGTAATAATCGACCAGCGACAGATTCGGGAGAGCGCATGCGCAAACAGGGATGAAGTAACCGCCCAGTGTTGCCAAATACAATGTTCATGATTATGATTTGCTAGGTGTGAAATGGAAATGATGTCATTCTATCCCCCAAACAGCTCGAAGCCTTGTATCTAGAGGTGAGGTACTGGGAGGACCTGATTGGTTTCATCGACAAAAATGGATGCCTGAAAGAGCCATACATTCTAACATCAATGTTCAAGTGCACTTTGGAGCAAGAGAAATTGGACGAAATGTAGATGGGATTATATACCCATGGGTATATAATCAATGACCCCGTATATGGCCAGATTTCGTACGACTGTTGCCTTTCAAATTCTTTGAAGTTGAAACTTGGACACAATTCGATAAGATTTTCGGCAGATATGAAGCGCGCCACAGGGAACGAGATTTCTGAGCTCATAATCAAACCAGTGAATGTGATCCCCACTTGCCATGTTAAGACTCCCTGTGCACAACTGCTAATCAGTATACATAGAGTTTGGAAGGTTCTGAAAAGGGTGATAGAGAGGAGAGAGAGGAGGATTGTGGGCAACCGAATGATACTCGTATTAAGGTAAGTTCAGATCGAAAGAATCGATTGGGATGGATTCAATCCATTTATATTCGTTCCAATGGTTGGGCAACTGTGAAATACCTAACATTGCAATGCATTTCAGGTGCGCAGGAGTAGGAGTCCATCAGCCCAGGTTACATTGGAGCAACTGAAAGAGATAATTGAGGATGAAAACGAAACAAACAAAGGTGCAAGGGAGGTTCAGGAGACGGTGGAGGATGGTGAGGAGATCCTCGATCCAGATAGTCCCAGTTCAGTAATGCATGCGGTTCTTAATACAATCCACAACGCATTTGAGCATCAGTATCATGATGAGGGAGTCCCGTTGCTGAATGCTCGTCCAATTTGTCAATCGAAAGCTAACCGAGTCCATTGCAACAGGTATTCAATCGCAGCACTGGCTGAAGCCTTGTTTCTGGTCCACCAGGTTTGGGCAATATGGTTCCGTGTGATGAGATGGGGTTGGGATTCAGATATGCCGGGAGTAGTGTTAGCAACGGGTCTGGGTAACCTGCCAGCGGTCCGCGTTTGGACCAGAATAATGGTTCGGTTCGGTTCCAGACCCGTCCAACAACCCGACCCGCTGCTGCTTGGAGGTCCAAACCCGGACCCATCCCCATCAACGCGCAGGTTTTGCCAGGTTCGGCTAGAACCATCAGTTTCAATCTCTGGTTCTTGTTTTCATATTTTTCTATTTATGGTTGCATTCAGATATCGTACTGTCAATTGCAACATATTAACTTTTGTACTCCATTGTCTTTGTTTGATGTACTGGCTGCATTTATAACCAAAAACAAGAGAGACACACTCCGTGCCCCATCCTGGAAATGATCTTCAAAGGAGCATCCACGATTTTTTGTCTTCCATCATGGGTAAGATATGAAGTACTGGACAGCCACATTGAAAGTTCCGGCAGTCATTAAGCCACAAACAGATAAGTTTGAAACTGCTCCTGCACCGAACAAATTTCGAGAGCTTACGTAGACACTTGCTATTGTACCCGGAAAAGTGCAAATGCTGCAAGGTACTTCTCGAAAATTCAGCAGTCATAGGAGGCTAGGTTCCGGGAAACCACACTCACACATACACATAGAATCTCTCCTGGCTGACACGGTACACAATTTGTCACTAATTCAAATATTGAAGCCTGTTACACCCGTAAGATCTTACCGCTGCATGTAGCCTCCCTAGCTCTTGACCATACCCGAATCAGATTCAGACATAGGAATTGTAACGGCTCATTCATCGTCAGAAGATTTGATGCGCTAATTGCAATTTTGAACAACTGATCTCCATTAAAAGAAACTGGTGTACCTATTTTGCTTCGTGTCAGCTTTTTCTCGATATCAGTGACCAAATTGTGAGTCATGACAATTCATCAGTGCAAGTGCAAGGATCATCAGGGTCATACAATAGTTCTGGACTCCAAATCAAGTTGATTGACGATTAAGCAACTCGATATTGACTTGCGTGTTATGGTCAAGTGAGCACGTAAAACCTAAATTAGAGAAATAATTAAGCAACTACATTTGAGTCACTGATGTTATACATGTTGTAGAAGAAGCAATTTAGAAAATGGCATATGGTAGGTCATGGAAATCGAGGAGAAGGAGCTGGATAAGGAAAGGTGAGCAAGTTGGGCTGTATTGATCAAAGTTAGTGGATGGATCAAAATGTGGTAAATTGCCGGCCAAAAGTGCTGGAATGTGACTGCGCTATGTCATCCATCGCTCAGAAAAAGTGTGTAGTGGTGGATCAGAAATTGACAGGCCACAAAGCTTTTGGATGCAACTGAGTATTCATGGAAATGATACATTGGCTGTCAATAATGACTATGATTATATGTATACAATTATTGACCATACAACAACTGTTAGGATGTGGTTATGGTAAGCGTCAACAATTTTCTGTCTTACACATTCGGCAATCAAAGGGCTGCATTGTCACATACTTCCAAAGTGACAGTGTTGGTCGTCTCTATATCTAAATAGGATTGTGACATGCTCAGTGCCCCATCCTAGAAATGAGCGTCAACAGAGCATCAACGATTATTGTTCTTGCATCTTGCATCATCCAAGGGCTATGCAACGGCAGTGACCCTTAATTGAAGTATAAGCTGCCTGTAGGTGTAATATCGTTAGTGACGATGTCACTACAACCTAAAGTGAGTGTCAACGGATCAGCAACCATTTTTGCTCCTGAAAGCAAGGTAATTGAACCCAGATTTGCTCGCTGTTATGCATAACCTACCTATTGGCAGCCTTTATTGTCAAAGGAGAAAGCGACACAGTCACTGCCACATTCTGAAAATGAGTGTCAATGGAGCGTCAACGATTCATAGTCTTGCATCTTGCACAATCCAAGGGCTGTGCAACAACATTAACCCATAATGAAAGTATTGGCCACCTTTATGGGCAATATTGTTAGTTACAACGTTGCTACCACCTCAAAATGAGAATCAATGGAGCGTCAACAGTTGTGGTCTTGTAGGGTAACTGGACAGCGATTTGCTCACTGTTATGCATAAAGAAGGTATTGGCAGCCTCTATAGGCAAAGTGAAAGCGACACAGCCACTGCTACATTCTGAAAATGAGTGTCAACAGAGCGTCAACAATTTCCGGTCTTATATCTTGCATAATCCAAGGGCTGTATAACAACATTAACCCATCATCGAAGTATCGGCGGCCTGTATTGGCAATATTGTTATTGACAATGTCACTACCACCTCAAATGAGCGTCAACGGAGCGTCAACAATTCATGGTCTTGTATCTTGCATGGTCCAAGGGCTGTACAACAAGATTCTCCCAAAATCGAAGTATTGGCTGCCTGTATTGGCGACATCATTCAGGATGATGTTGCTACCACCTACAATGAGCATCACTGGAGCGTCAATGATTTATGATCTTGTATCTTGCATGATCCAAGGGCTGAGCCACAGCAGTAATCCATAATCGAAGTATTGGCCGCATTTATTGGTAATATTGTTTGTGACGATGTGGCTGCCACCTACAATGAGTGTCAGCAGAGCGTCAACAATTTATAGTCATGTATCTTGAGTATTCCACGGGCAGTGAAACAACATTGACCCATAATCGAAGTATTGGCTGCCTTTATTGGCAATATCGGTAGTGACAATGTCGCTACCACCTAAACTGAGCATCAACTGAGCGTCAATGATTTTTGATTTTGTAAGTGAGGAAATTGGACAGTGATTTGTTCGCTGTTATGGATAACCAATGAATGTGCAGTCTTTATAGGCAAAACAGAAACTGACACAGTCACTGCCACGTGCTGAAAATGACCGTCAATGGAGTGTCAATGATTTCTGGTCATGGCAGTAAGGAAATTGGACGGTGATATGCTTGCTGTTATGCATAACCAACGTATTGGCAGCCTTGATAGGCAAAATAGAAATCGACACAGTCACTGCCTGATACTGACAATCAGTGTCAATGGATTGTCAACGATTTTCTGTCATGAAAGTAAGGTAATTGACACTTGATGTGGTCGCCCTCATGCATAAGCAACGTAATGACAGCCATTATAGGCAAAGGAGAAAGTGACACAATCAATGCCCCATTCTGCAACTAAGGGTCAACTGAGCGTCAAAGATGATTGGTGTTGTAAGTAAGGTATTTGAAAATTGATGTGGTCACCGGCATGCATAACCAAGGTATTGGCTGCCTTCATAGGTAAAAGAGAATGCGACATGGTCACTGCCCCCATTCTTAAAATGAGCATCAACGGAGTGTCAATAATTTTTGGCTTTGCATCTTATGTAATCTAAGCGGAGACTCATTGCACACATCCATAAATATGGTATTGGCCACCATTAGAGTCAAAAGCAAAAGTGACACACTCCCTGCCCCATCCTGAAAATAACAGTCAATGGTATGCCAACGATATTTGGTCTTGCATCTTGGGTAATTTCAGACTCGCTTTCTGGCTCTAATTCATATACGACGTAATGGCAGCCTTTTTAAAGAAAACAATGCATCATATCGTTGTTACACCATCAAGAAAGTGAACGTCAACTGATCAGCCCCAATTTTTCCTCTTGAATATTAGGTAATCAAGGCATCGCACTGATATTTGAACTCATAACTGAACAATTGACCATCATTATATTCAAAAATACAACCTATACAATGAAAACGATGGATTCCGAAATAATTCATATTGCAAACTGCATCACATGCAAAAAGGGATCACTGGACATTGAATACGTGATTTTGGTAAGTTACTGTTATCAAACTGCAAAAACAACAGCATTATATGAATGCACAGATGGACCTGCTGAACAACCTGCTGACAACCCACGCAATCCAGACGGATTGAGTGGATTCCATCAAACCATACCCAAATTGGTAGTTTGGGTGTATTGAGGACCCTGACCACTAATTTGGCAACGGTTTGGTTCCGGCCCAGGCCTGGACCCGATGTGACGGTCCGGAACCATTGCTATCACTAGCCAGGAGCACTGGTTGCAGATTACATGGGTCTTGGCTAGACTTTCACCTCATTGGCAGTGGCTTTGATACGCAAATTGCGGACTGAGAAGGATGTTATGTGGTTGCCATTGTCAGTTTTGTGGGCGAATACACTTGAGGAGTGGGTGAATATGGTGCAGAACAACTATCCTGGGATTCTTGGTAAACAATGTGAGTCGTATCTGTATCAGTGACTGAATTCAGTGCCCAGCCGCCTGTTAGATATTCATTCAACTCCACCGCAGGGGCATACAGCGCTTACTTCAGCCCTTGAACCAATGATGGTGGTCACAATGCCCGGAGAGGCAGATATATTCAACAGTGTCATCTACGAGGTGACATATCAGACCGACTTCAGACTGGAGATCATGTCCCAGAGAGACAATGAGAATCTCGCCCACGACAATCAGAACTCAATTATGGGCAAGGTGCAAAGCTGATGGAGTATCGACCTTGTTCTATATGATACCTTAACATCCAGAGCGAAACCATCAAGCAATGGCCAACTCTCCTACTGTTCATGGAGTTTTGGGACTTTTGATCAGTCCCATCGGTAGAAGACTCAAAGAAATGTGGGCTGGCAAATTGCGATGAAAGTCACAGTTGGATTCTAACTTCAAGTCACAGTGATGCTGGGATTCCATTGACTCAATGACTGGTATTATCAGATGATGTGGTTGTTTTCTGGTGCAACAGAAGATCCAGAGAATGCTACTGTGATAGAACAGCATGGTGCAGAGTCATTGTATTCCACTGTGAAAAGTTTGATGCATACTATCTGGACAGAAGACACAGAAGCTCAATAGGATGTGCTGCACAGGATGATGCAGATTGCTAAGCCTTGGAAGATATGGAGGTGGTCAGAATCAAAACTTTCCAAAGGAAGATGATGTGTTCGGATACCAAAGAAGTATTCACACCTCCTTGATCTCTTGTGGACGGAGGCAGAGCAAGAAAAACTGCAGACCCTGGTGGAGAGATACACTTCACAGTGTGCTTTAGGAGGATGGAGGGTTCACAGATAGTGGCTAGTGTGTTTTTCATTAGTGCTGGGAGAGAGGGAGTACAGCAAAGATCTTTCAGGACAATAGTATGATGAATGACCACTCGATTCTTCGGTCAAATCTGCAATTTTTGGATAGCTCAGAGAATCATTTCTGCCAATACTTGTCCACAAACCAGGGAAGTATCCCGAACCTGACCAAGACAACGCATCAAACGAGGTGTTCCGTCCAGAACATGAGAGAATGGAAAATGCACTCCCCAGTGCACCTCCACAAAAGGTGGTGCTATTTTGTCCTCTTCCTGGCCAGGTTTGTCATTTGAAGTGGTGGCTAACCAAGGATTAGGTTGATCATGTTGATACATTCCACATAAATGCGGAAATGAGCAACAATGACTGGACAGAAATGCAGCTCAATGTCTACAATTCATGAAATCCCTCCGCATTCATCACTACACCCAACGTGGGCTGAATAGGTTCAAATTTTACTGCTGCAAATCATGCAGTAATGACACACATGTTCAGGGTATTGGATGAGCAGTACCAGGTATATGCACAAGTTGTCTGGCTAGGGAACAACTGAGTTCCACAATCTTGGTTGCTGAATACAGGTTCTGGTGGCTATGATAACTGCACAAGTTATCTCCATAAACACTCTGGAGTAGCCCACACGAGAGTCCTGAACAGCTTGATGAGTCAACAGAACATCATGACGTCTATGAAATAGTGGATACGGTAGTCTTGTGAGAACCATACTAAGTGGCCGACAGAGAATGCAAGCACACTGCTGTCAGATGAGCCATCATCTAGGATTGTTATGATACTGCAACAAGGTATGCCTCTTTAGTCATTCAACCAACGTAATCTTTTTTATTGACAAAAATTGTCAAAAAGGTCATTTGTAGGGTGTATTATACTGCATAAAGAAATCCATTCTCCTGGTTATTTTTAAGTGAACCTAAGTTCTGATGTTGGAATGGTTAGAGTGGAATTTCATCGGAGTTTTTGATTATTACTATTAGTGACCCATATGAGAAGAAGTCAATTGATAAGCAATTTTGAACGCTCCTGGGCTGGCCTATCTCATGACACATGGCGTGAGAAGATTTCTGGGAATGATTCAGCAGAAGGCTTCGAATCATTCATCAGTTACCGACTTGAGGTGCACCAGAATCCTCAGGCCACATACGCATTCTGAAGTCAAGGGAATGAACAGCATCATTCAACCACATTCAGGACGACCGGAGGATCTGGGGCCTATGTCATCAGACTTGTCAGGACAGATTGAGCTCTACATATTCAGTAATCACATGTCGCATTCATGTCAACCTATGCAACATTGAATAGCAGTGGCAGGATACGAGACACCGAATTGCGGATGGATTGCATAGCTGCAGCTTGTGCAGGCATATGATCAAAGTTCAAGTGGACCAGAGAATTATTGGCTTATGTTTTGTCTTGTGCTACGACAGATCTAGCATAGTGTATTTGCTCATCCCATTTGGCAATAAGACAGTCAATGCGATATGGAGTACTTTGGTCACAATATGAGACAGAAGTTACTTATTGGTGGCAAAGCCGCAGGTTTACTGTCATATGATCCGAGTTCAGGTGCACTGGAGAATCCTGGGCACATGTTGCCCTGGCTAATCGATTACTGAATATTTGCCAATCATAGTTGCAAATGAAGTTAGTTTAGGCAATATCGAGTACAGGTGTCGGTATAAGAGACCTGCACTGACTTCTTCGGTGCAGAGTAGCAGGGTTCACTGGCATATCATATAACGTCGAGCACAGCTCGGATTAGCATTGCAGAGAGTCAGATGTTGAGAAACAGCTTAGGTATTCGGCGCTTAGCTGCAGCTTACATGGCCGGGTATATTTTGACCTATTATCGAGCTTTTGACACAACAGAGATCTGCAATCCAGTCCGGAATGATATCCTTAGATACATAAGAAGCCAACCTTGATGAGCTGCAAATCATTTTGGATGTATCATTCCGTCCCAGACACACCTCAAGAGAGACAAAAAGCCACCAAAGTGCATGTATCGCAGTCGGTAGTGCACTTTGCAGTTTAGTTCGCTTTGTTCTCATTATGTTTTATTCAACCATAAACCGCTGGACGCAGTGAACGCAGATTGTCATCATCCAAGACACTTCACATTTAGGTGCAGACGGCTCATCCCGCATGACCTCTGCTAATATATAAATCTCTGCTTGATCAGTATGAGAAGGCTGCCACTAAAATCCCTTGCACTGTCAGTGCTGTGTCAACTGTCCATTGGAGGAAGGTAGCCCTGCAGAACTAAACCATAAATGCACAGACCTGGCCAGAGAGTACCCCCACTTAACTCGAAATTGAATAAGTGGTATGTTTGGACCTATGCTTCCAAATTCGAACTTAGCTCCTGCAAGTTTGGGCTCTGTCAAAACAGCTGGGGATTGGGAGCAAGATTCTTGAAACAAAGATTCTGTTCAGCAACTCGGCAAGATGGCTGGCAACTCGCGCTCCCCCATGCACTGTACTTACTCAAAGAGGCCTCAGATATCAATGCTTTGATTGCAAACTTAACTCGATTCTGACTAAATGTATGTTTGGGCTGCCAAATCGCGTATCTGGAAATAAATTATGTTTACTGATTTCCATCCAGAAAGATGTTCCGAGAGAGAGAATCTTGAAAACTCGAGTTAAATACACACAGCTTGGAAGACTGCAATTTACTGTCAATGTAAGGCGAGCATGGAATACCTAGCCACTGAATCATGGCATAACCTTTGAAGCTTCAGTGCACATCCATTCCCCAGAACTGCATGCATGCAATCATCGTTCCTCTGGCTACTGTGTGATGACGTCTCATTATGCATTCATACCATGGTAGCATATCTCTTTCAACCCCAACATTTATATTTCGTCAACATGGTAGTAGTGAGAGATATGATGAATATGTGATTTAACGGTGAGCAACTTGCTAGATATTAGCTGCAAATTAAGAATTTCTGTGAGTATTTCTGACCCATTTGTTGGAAATGTTTTCATCAATGAGTGCTTGAAACAATAAGATTTCCCCTGAGTCATCCATTATACCTTATTTGTCTATCTCTATGCCTGTATCCCTTCTTTGTGAACCAAATTCTCCCCCTCCACCATTACCTGCAATACTGTACATCAGCAAAATTTAATTTTCTTCATTAAATATATGTAGTTTATTGTACCCACGAACTCAAAAAAATGAAATCGAGGTTACCCTGAAATATGACATTGCACATCTTTTCCAGAATGTTCTTTGAGTCGTTACAAAGCTGTTTCCAAGCGGCGCAACCAGTGTACCCACTTTTGCGAGTGCGACAAGAAGCACTTGATGAACAGTTCACACTTTCGTTGTTAATATCACAACTCATCTCTCGGCAAACTCTTACGTCACCCAATTCAATATGCCCTCGCAATGATGATAGTACTCGCTCCATACGTGTGATGAAGCATGTAGTTCGTGTTACGAAGGAACCTCATTGCTGAATGTGACCAATGATAGTTATCGTGCAGAAGTGGTTCATGGTAATTAGTTTGTTGATACAAGATGGTCAGTACCTTGCAGTTGAACGATCGCAGGAGGGTTATGCATCATGACGATTATGATTTCACCCATTTGACATCAGACTTCAGTAAACCATAAGTTCTGTTGAATTCACTACTAATATGATATATCGACGAAACCAAGGATATAATAGCACACAAAGGATATCCTAAATCCTATCACTGACACCATTCCTACCCTCCAGGTGACATCGCACCCTCTACAATCATACCTCCATTGACCAATTCTGTATTTTCAACGCTGGTCATGTTGGTAATGCTGGTGATATCCATGCTGTTGCTGTTGCTGTTGCTGGAAGGGACGGGCTGGCTGCTGCCGGCGATGGCAGACCCACCGACAGGCAGAACAGCTGTGAATCGCATGCTAGCTTTAGTAGCAGCAACAAAGCAGCTGTGACGATTAAAAGAATTGTTGGGCTGCTACAGCAGCTCCTCCGGGAGCTAATCAAGGATGTCCTCATCGAAGCTACTCTGATTGTTGTGAGGTTGTGCCATCGCTGGGTCTGTACCAGTTGAGCGGATCCTTCGGCAAATCACGCTTCTGATATTCTGTATCTTTTCAGCTTCGACCTCTAGTGAGGAAGAACCATGATCCGTGTCAAGACAAAGAAGTACATCTGTGCATGCATCATTCACCGTGTGATTAATGTTTCTTGTATTACACTCATGTTGTGCTCCACCTTCTGGACCAACCTCTGGCGGGACCCTGAACTCGCCGGTTTGCCTGGCCGACAGACAATGGTAGATGGCGGTCGCGTTGCGGGCAATGAATGTCGGCTTCATCTTATCAATCAACGATCTATCTTTCATTCCTATGTGTAGTACACCATAGAAGTATGTCCGGTGAATATGATCTACAATTTCAGTCGCTGCGGATCAAAACTTGCACTCCTAAATTGATTGTCAAGACAACAATTAAACAACCACGGAACTTTGATCTTACCTCAGGAAGATTTGTGAGCCATGTAAACATGCCCTTGGCCGATTGACCAGGCTACAAATTTCCACATCTCTGTAGGCGACTGTGTTCAAAATCCATAATTAGAGTCGAGTGAGGTCTTCCAGCAGTATACCATCACTGCACGGGAGTAAGTACTCAGTGCGACACCCTGATGCACAACGTCAGTAATGAAAACAATCCTTGAGAATATTCATTCATCACTGAAACGTAGGCACATGGAAGGTTTGAGTTTCTCTGGGCTGGTTCAATCCTGGTGATTTCCTCATACCACCAACTATGAATCTGAGCGGTCTTCACCACAATCGTGGCAAAGGGATTCACAAACGGCGCATGATTGATAGCTATAGGCTTCACATGTGCCATGACCATCGCCGGAACGCCTGGATGGGCAGTCCAGGCGTTGTATTCTGCGCCGACGATGAGGCCTGTCACCGTTCCAACACAGGGCTCATATCGCCACAGATTTCCAGCTTTCCATGCAACCAATTGCTCACATGCGTCATTTGAATCCTTCTTCTAGGAAATGTAAACATTAGTGGGCGGACTCAATCATTCAAACACTCAATCGGATATCATGTTGGATGCCGGTGGCGTAGGCTCGAGTTCATCCTCCTCCTCGGAGAGAATATTGATCTCCCGATGCTCAGGATGTATAGGTTGAACCGATGTAGGACTCAACTGAGTTGCCGCGACCCGTTTTCCAAGTGATCACTGGATGTAATGTCTTGATGGCCACTCGCCCATTGCTTTCCTGGATGGTCGCTGAAGAGGCTTGTCATCATATTCTGAACAGTCATCCTAACAATCATTCAAATTGTCGGGTACTGTGCTGAGATCGTCATCGAGATCCTCATCATGGATAGATCATCTGCTTCTCCTTGATCGGAAGGAAGAGGAGGAGGAGATGGCGAGCACCACCTTTTTGTCATGATTTGAAAAGGCGGCGAGTGATAAGTACGATACAATCACAGGTGTGAATAATGGAAATGTGAATGAATGTACGGTAAATGAATTAAAGCATTGTATAAAGCAAGGAAAGTGTTGATATGATTACAAGCGTCGTCATGATGCATCTTTCTATCCTGTTGATGATTCCACGATTTTGGCTTGTCCTGCCACCCACACTTCCAACTCCTTGGATCGACGGGAACTCGGGAATAAGAATGGCCGGTGACAGGCATGCTGCAGGGTTGTTGATCGCCTTCCATTGACAAAAATTGTTATCGCAAAGTGCTTCAAAGCATTCGTGTTTCACTAATCATTCTGGCCAACTTCTGCTGGGTAAAGATACAAAACTACAAATTACATGATAGCCATCCACGGAGTCATATCTCTGCCACTATGCCTTTCCCAAAAACAAACATTTCAACGATTAATCCCAACATCGTAAACTCTCAACACAGCTCTTCATGCATAAATATGAATGATGTAATCATAAAATAAACAAAACACCAAAAAGAGACCCATAACCTCACCAAAAAACTCCAAATTATCACCCATCCGTCCACCCTCCAAAGTGCCAGAAAAATACTCTCCCAAAACAAAAATTCTAGAACAACCGTCCAGCCAGTACATTCCATCCTCACAACGACCAATTTGCAGATAGGCGGTTGCGTGTACGCTACCTATTGGCCAAAAAGCCTGCAGCGGGAGATGTTACAATGTGATCTTGCTCACGTAGCCAAGCCACACCGTTAGCAGTTACAAGGCTATACCGGTCATCAGCAAAGCGACCAAGATTATGGTTTCGGATGACTACAACATATCGCTGCTGTCCGATAAACATCATTCGAAGATTCTATTCACACGTTTGGATGCCTGATTTTGTTGATGGGAAGCAGATTTCGTTTAGGCATCGCTTATCGCCATCATCATCTGATTCCCCCCCGATATCATTGATCATATCCTCTGCTGGAGGTGGGAGGATGCCTCCCAGTGGAAGGTAGCTGCGGCCACCACACATAGGCGTCTGGTCACTCGATGTGCCATCGGCTTGTTGGCCACGATAAACGACCCAAACGAGCGTTGAGTTGCATAAGTTCATTGCTGCCTTCACCCATCCGGCAGCAGTATCGTTGTCAATGATGTACAATTTCAGGCGTACGGACCACCATCTCCATTAGGCTCCTCGCGGCAGCCCCAAAGCTCTCGGAATTTCCGGCTGGGGTCTAGCGGACCGGCGAGTGTAGCATTCGCTATTGACAGAATGGTCATTTGGATAATTGATGTAACTATCGGAAGTATCAATTCATCATCCCCAGTCCAGTGCCATGAGACTAGCTGAGTGTTGTTTTCATCCACCCTCTGCTAAGCAATGTTGGGATCCACATAGGCAATAGTACAGGTAAATGGCTCGACAAGGGTATCGGTCAAGGCATCCTGACCCACGTTCATCGGCGAAGACCTGTGACCCGACCTTTCTTCCTTGTCCTCTCCTGTATCTAAACATCATCAGGAAGAACAAAAGAACCATCGGGGGGCTGAAATACATCGCAACATGCACCAGTTCCCTCTTCTCAGTCTGGGTTTCTTCGAGCCTATTCTTCCTTCAACGAAGGCCAATCTGCGCAAACTCGTCCAATGCTGCCTTGAGTTTCTGACCATCGAGGTTGGTCTTGTCTGCCACATCCTGTTGCCAAAGCGGCTTTGTAGACGCCAGATCACTGATTCAACAAATGCAATGATCGATTAGGAGATCTGATTTCTCAGGGCCGGCACCTTGCTGGATGATGATGCTCATGGACTGGGCAATCTCCAAGATGTGCTCCCTCACATTATTATCTCTCCATTGTGTTGTCAAGCCCCCTTATCCGGCCAAATCCCCATGGTATGTGTTGCCCATTGGCTGACTGCAACGCCGGCATTCTTGGCCCAGATGCGGACTTGAAGGGTTGGCATATGGATTGTAGCAACATCTGCAATGCCTGATTTCGGCAACCAGAACGCATTCCATCACATTGCATGTTATCAATGGTGATCAATGATTGAGTGGTGGATAACGAATGCTTTTTACTCTAGACAAGCATCAGGAGTGGTGATATATTGTCAACGGCGATGCGATGCGGTACCAGAGGTGAGGAGGGTGTGTCGCAGGTTCTGCAGATCGTAAGTAAGGTGGGAAGGCCAGGCGAATATATTAATGGGCTTAGAGGGTGTTCATGATCCGGCGACATCATCTGGGCTGCAATCAAGCTGGAACACAATGTGCTTCGCATCATCCAAGCGCCCTGATTCGTCGACTGAACACCAAAGTTCCCCACAAAGACAACTAAAAGCATGGTCTGCAGTCATATCTAACTCAGTTCTCCATGCTCTAGTTCTTGTACCCCATTATGACATCGCTGGGTCGGTATCTAACGAGAATACAATGTTCATGTATGGTATCAACTTAACACAACTTGACAACTATAAATCAGGCATTGGGCATAGGAGGGTCTTCTGAGGGTGCAAAAAATGGCCGTGACAAGCTGAATGCAGATGCAGCATCCTTTTCGAGATCCAAGGGATGTCAAAATTGAGAGATCGATTAAACAATTTGCAAACGTGCAAAGGAGGCTGTAGAAAATACTACGACAGTGGAAGGACCCCTTGTTGGGAAATGTAAATCAAGGTGTGGCTTTTTCCAAGAACCAGGTGCTATGAGATGGTAGGAGTAGTGGAAAGACCATCGGGATGCTTCTTAACGTTGTTCCGACATTTCATGTTACTAACGCAACATGGATCTTTGTCAACAGTAACATTACTGCTCGAAGACAAACTTCTACATTGGTCTTCACATCAATCACCGCTGTCGCGACCACACACAAAGGATACGATACGTATTAGCCGAACAACCACCAGATGATGGTTTAGCGATTGAGCACGATAGTATTTTGCTTGCATTCGTCCACGAACCGCGTCACGGCAGATTGCTTCACCCTTCCGACAATATTTCCAGCGATTCAAATGCCGACAGCGAGAACGCGTGGATTGATCCAGAGCAACCTCCAGCTTGGACATGTATTTACGATATTCCACACTTGGACAACGGTCTGGCCGGCAAGCCTGTTTGTAATGAGTATTGTGATATCTTCGACTATGAAAATGATCTATGGTCAACATATTGTTGCGAGGAGGAGTATCGATTAGCGCACTGGTGTGTCAAGCCGTACTAGAGCAGCGTTGCTATTACCGGGCATTTCAGGAACCCTACGACGGCAACCATCAGCAACTTCGCTTTGTCTCACACTTTATTCAGAAGATTGAACAAGATGTCCTGCTCGATGGGCATTGACTCTTGGAAATCCGGCCAAGTGTGTCAGGATCATTTGGCCGATCCAAACAACCTTCGCGACGATGATTACATATATTGCTTTTACCGCAATCCTGTTGAATGCATTGAGTGCCCCATGCAACAGCCTGCGTTCAGGGAACATGTGTCATATGCTCCCCCGTAGGAATTGAATGATGCTGAGGAACGTATCTACTCAGGGGTGAAATCAATCAACTGGCAGTGGACTGAACATGTTCGTAAGTTGAATTTCGTCATAGCTACTATGTTTTTGACCGCTTCAATAGCTACGGCGGCCGCTTGGAGCTACGATTGTCCTTTCATTCGGCAGCTCAGGCAAATCACATCTTACAAACTGTTCGGGCGACAAGAAGGAATCACCAGTATATTTGAGTCCCGGAAACATCAACACGAGGATTTGATCAAAGCCTTCGAATCTTCCAAGCATCATTGTTGCCCTTCTGCCTGTTCCTCTGAAATATCACTTCAAAGGACATGGACACACCACTGCCATGAAGGAGCAACACATCAACAATCAAGAGGATTTAAGGAAGCTCTTCAGCCTTATTTTTCGTCCTCTCGATGCGCTTTTCAACACTGGGAAGCATATGCCTTGTGAGGTCGGTCGGATGCGGCAATGTTATCCTGTCATCTGTGCATGGACGGCTGACTACTTCCAAAACATTCACTTGCACTCAATCAAGCAGCCCCATTGCCCTCTGTGTGAAGCACCAAAATCATCATTTAGAGACGGGAATTCATCTTCCTAGCAACTGAGAGACCAATGGCTATACTCCCAAAAGATGATACTTACGACTCATGGGGATGAGACTGAGAGATGGGAAGCAAGAGCATATCTGGATGATCAAGTGGTTGGAACCTCAGAAGGCATCGTCTGAAATATGAAATGCATCTCTCCGACAACTATTATCATACTCACTATTCTTCATACCGTCTCCCTCGGTATCGGTAAGCATTTGATGGACTGGGTAACGGCCTTCCTCAAACAACATTCCAGGATCGAGAAATTCAACCAGCTCTAGGCGATGATGCCTCCATATCCTGGCTTCGCTCGATTCAACATGCCATATAGCTAGGTGATGCTATTGACTCATATGGAGATGAAAGCACAGGGGCATGTGGTTGGTCCAGGTTTCATGGCAACTCTTTTAAACCCTCTGGAAAGCCAAATGATTCCCTCCACAGATGCCCTGCTGAGCGTCAAGAACTTTGTGCATTTTCATGTAATGACATAGTACTGGCACCATACTGAGGCCACGATCCAGTACATGGAGCATTATCTGGAGGAGTTTCATTGTCGCAAGGATGTTTTCATTCGGTTCTGCGCCAGTGAATCTACAAAAAAAGTCTCGGATACCTTGACAAAGTAGCTTACTTTGGACAAACACGAGGAACTGGAGAGTGACCCCTCTTGGAACAATCTTTCCGCGGCTGAAAAGCGTGGTGGCATCAATGAAGAGAAAACGCAGATCGAGTCAGAAATTGCACAACATCTTGTTAGCAAATTGGATTTCAACATTGTGAAGATGCATCTCCTGAACCACTTCTCTGAGGATATCCTCCAGCTTGGCAACCTCTCCACTGTAAGCTCTGAATTCCCTGGAAAAGCGATGATGGATCTTCAACAAGCAAACCGACAATCGAATCGTCATGTGGCAGCCTTGCAGAGTTTGCGAACAAATGGCCAAATGCAGGTGTTTCAGTGTCGAGAGATGAATGCAAACACTGGAAAACAACGTCTTGATGATAATATGCCTCTAACTAAAGCGCCTATCAAGCGAGTGATGACAAACCCACAACCAGAAATCACGACCCTTGATGACTTGGCCGAGTGGTGTGCAATGCCAAAAGGGGAGCTACAGAATCACATTGTTTGGTGTTTCAAGAGATTTGCCGACTTCACAGACTACGTCGATTACGATCAGTATTCCAGTTGTCTCAACTATGCAACATACGTTCAGTAAAACGCAGTAGCAATTCCTGTGACATCTTTTCTGATGCGATGAGCAAGCAGTTCATATGGTTCATTGCACTGGGTCCACAAGGTGGAGAATGCATAAGCCACCAAGAAATGATACAGTGCTTCTGTGGATCGAGAGAAGTCCGGATTGCAACTTGAAGTTGACTGCTGGACGCATTTCAGCATGGATGAAGTCTCTGTTCATCACTGACGAAGCTCAATTGAGCGTGAAAAGGCTTCCTGCCTTGGTTCAGACATTGGCAACAGGGCCGATATGTAAGACTGCTGGTATCGTGATTGTCGAGGAGATGAATCAACTTCTGATGCAACCCTTGCACAATGCAAGCAACCATCATGAGCCTCATTTCAGTGTCGGAACCACTTATACTGTCCCTATAGGCATAATCCAAGGAGCTGTACACCTTCTTCCACTGACGCCACTGCCAGATAGCTCCTGGTTGTACTTGAGCAACACGATTGACTTGAATGCTTTCAATTTGTTTTACATGTAGATTATTCAACTCGATGCTTGGAGTAATCGTGGCAGTGATATATAGTAATCTGTTCTGTGTTTACCCTGAGTGTCTTGATTTTTGTATTGGGAGTTGTGCAACCTTGTGTATAATCGATGCCTCAAGGCATTGAATAGTTATAAATATTGTTGAAATCAATGGAACAGTTCAAAAAACTGTCGAAACGATTGAAATCTAGAGGACCAACATTGATGAATCAAGTGCAATAAATTAGCTTAAATGACTAAACACGTTTTTGAGATGTCGTGACAAAGCGATCACAGCTTTGAACGCTTCGAATCATGGTGGAAGATTGCAAATATGGTGCTCTGATTATTTGTGGAGAATGTGGAGAAGAATCAGTGCGTGGGGTCCATTCTCGGAAACCAATTTCTCTTTTTGCAGATGTAGTAAAAGATATTCTCCAGACACAGCCCAGATGAACACATAAAAGGGAAGTTATGCTTACATCATTGCCATATAGACTGCTAACATAGCTGCAGCATCCAGATACAATAGAGTATCATGAAAACACAAGTGTCCTTCCAGTGCAAATACAACATATGGAGATTGATATTTCTCCTAGATTGATAACATTCCCAGTCTGAACCCTTGCCACTCAGGCGTCACTCACAAGGTTCGAAAGCTATCGAGATTTGTAGATTCTCAATGCAGCACCAATTCTATGTGAAGTGGTCACCTTAAAAACTTGAACTTTCAAGCGTAATTACTATGTTTAGAGGAATCATATGCAGGGGCACATGGTTTCATTCAGGTTCTCAGTTGCTAACATTCAGCATTAGGAATCCATCTATTCCAGTGCACCTGGCAATATTCAAAATTCCAACACTGGACTTCCATCCTTGATACACATAGGATCCATTAGAGTCATCTCTTCTGAACAATTCAAGGCACTCCTCGAATTGTTTTCTCCTTGACTATGTGTAACCTCCTGCACCATTTTTCCCGTTATTCTATTGCACTTTAGCTTAAATTTACTGCTTATACACTCTCTCCCACATTCCCTAACTGTCTAACTTCATTTCAGCATATGGAACCTCCGCCCAGCCAGGTGAGAAATCGCCATTGTCAGAAGAATCAAGAAGCACACCGTGAGAGAACATTTGAATTCACGTATGCAGCATATCTTCAATGTCCATCCAATGTTTGCCTCCAAATGATCTGCCTTCATGCGTCGTACTTAGTGTTAGCAACGGTTCCAATTTTGGACCCGTCGGGTATTATAGGTCTGCGTGGCAACGGCGTTACCCCATCAAAAATCGACGATTTTTTAAGCGAACCATCACTTTAAGGCCACAAATATTGATTAGAGAGTATAGTGTTTGGTATGTGAAATATGCAGCTTTGCACGGCGCATCTTTTGG
>Ga0307512_10001653_pt1 | contig 30807 bp, 31 predicted proteins | sample 14_EM_MG_FD_200267 | JGI IMG/M metagenome (GOLD analysis project Ga0307512, IMG submission 200267) | Populus trichocarpa ectomycorrhiza microbial communities from riparian zone in the Pacific Northwest, United States - 14_EM | ecosystem: Host-associated > Plants > Roots > Unclassified | place... | reverse complement strand
CAGAGAGACTACGATAACTGAGGATTGCGAGACAAGATTAGGATCGTGCAAGATGAGTTCGACGACGATCGCAATCACCAAGTTCAATGGCACGAAGTATGCACAATGGGCAACCGAGATGGCACTACTTCTCGAGCAGAAGCAAGTGTATGGTATCATCAAAGGATACGACGACAAGCCGGAAGAGCCAGCAGCAAACGCGACTGCTACAGAGAAGGCCGCTTTCAAAGACTGGATGAATCGCCATGGTGTTGCCAGATCGACTATCCTACTCGGTATGGAACCGAGGATACAGGCAGAATATACGGTCGTTGATGATGCGAAGACGCTTTGGGAAAAGCTAGCATCAGCCTACAAGTCAAAGTTGAAGCTTAACATCTTCGAGATCAGGGAAGACCTTTGGAGGATCAAGCTACAGGACTGTGGAGATGTCGACAACTACGCATCGCGGATCGATCGGAAAGTCAAGCAGTACAATCTCTGCGCAGGAACGACAGCACCATCGACCACTGACACGGATGCTGCCGATACGGATTCTGCAAAGACAATCGCCAAGATGAGTGAGCAGGAGAACATCTTCTACCTCCTTCGCCGGATCCCAAAGAACGACGAGTGGAAAGTCTTCCTTGAGCTCATGATGGACAAAAACGCCACGATGACCGCCACGCCCAATGAGATCGTCACCAAGCTCGTCGAAAAGGATGCTGCAATCGAGAGAGAGAATGCGTTCGCTCCAGAGGTTAAGCTCTTTGCGAAGAAGGGTGGCAAAGGTGGTGGTGGTAATGGGGGTAAAGCCGATAAAGGCGGCAGAAGTCCAAGGAGGGATAAGAGAGATGACAAGATAGATAATAAGGGAGACAACGATAGGAAAGAGAAGGATTTCCGGAAGTGCTTTCATTGCCAGCGGCGAGGGCACACCACCGAGAACTGCTTGAGCAAGCAACGCGGCGATCCTCCAAAGGCTGCCGACACTGCAGCAAAAGCATCGACTGAGACTACTTCGACTCTCACGACTTCGATCGAGAACTATTGGATCGTGGCCAACTCAAGTGCTTCATCCAGTGATTGGTTCATCGATTGCGGATGCCCAACTCAGATCTCCAGCCGTCGATCAATGTTCATCACCTACACCGAATATCCTCTGAATACGAAGAGGGTGAAGGGATACAATGAGGTCACATCGTTTGCATCCGGATATGGGAGTATTGAGCTGATTTGCCAGCTGCCAGATGGAAAGACGGAAACGATCATACTTCAAGAAGTGGTGCATTTGCCGGGATTGTTCAATCTGATCTCACAATCTCAGATCATGGACAAGGACGTCAAAGTTGAACCAGCAAATCACTGCAGTCTCAACCTCTACAATCGCCATGGCAAGTTGATTGCCACTGCACCTCAGGTCGATGGGCTATTCGTTCTGGATCGAGCTCCGGAATCGACCGAATACACCGAGATCGACGACAGCTGCCGGCTGGCACTTAAGACGACCAGGCATGCATCTCGGCACGCTGCAGAGAAGGGGATGTTATGGTACTGCCGCCTGGCGCACGTCGGTCTGAAAGCCTTGGAGATTGTGCCGACAATCACCGATGATCCGAGAACGACCAGGAAGTGCGATTGCGAGAGCTGCATCAAGTGCAAATTAGCTCGAAAGCCATTTACTCCAAATACAACCTCACGTGCCAATGAGCCACTGCAGCTAGTGCACTCGGATATATGCGGTCCACTGGAAACAGCCATCGGAGGAGGTCGATATATGCTGCTCTTCATCGACGACGCCACGAGGCATATGGATGAGTCCATATTAAAGTCCAAGTCGGAAGCCCTTGAGAAATTCAAAGAATGGAAGGCTCTTAGAGAAAAGGAGTCGGGCAAGCAAGTGAAGCGATTTCGTACAGATGGAGGCGGTGAGTACACCTCCAAGAAATTCGCAGAATACCTAAAATCAGAGGGCATACTAAAGGAAACAACTACGCCCTACACTCCTCAGTCTAATGGAGTCATCGAACCGGCGAAACGCACGATCATGGAGCGCGTATGATGCATGCTGGACGATGCCGGACTTTCGAAGATGTACTGGGCATTTGCAGTCTCAGTGGCAATCTATCTCAAGGACAGCACTCCGACGCGATCGGTAGTCGGTACCACCCCGTACGAGGCCTGGCATGGGAGGTAGCCAATGTTGAAGCATCCCCGTGTGTTCGGATGCTTGGGTTTCGTCCACGTTCCGAAAGATAAACGAAAGAATCTGGATTACAGAGCCACTCCGGGCATATTTGTTTGTTACAGCATATCGACTACTCAGTACTTCGTATACAATCCATTCGCCAAGACGCTTGACCGCTCCCGAGATGTGGTATTCAGAGAAGCGAAGCGGTACACAGCACCAAATGCTGCAGACGAAGCGATCTTGAACGAGCATTTCAACAGAGATGTCATCGAGATACCCAAACCCACAGAGAAGCAACCAACCGAACGTCAAACGGAGGAGTCATTGGACGACAACCCACCTCTGGATCCTCCGAAGCTGAAGAAGAAGTCACAAAAATTGGCTGGCCTTGAGACCTCACTTGGAGATGCATGGAAGCCGCCGGCCGAAGGTGGTCGCCGGAACCACGCTGGGAAGGATACATTGGCAGAGTCTGCACAATTGGCTCTCGAAGATGAGGAATTCGAGGATATGATTCACATCAACGCTGCAGCTGCGATCTCCGACGATCACGAGGATGCGATCGATCCAAAGTCTTACAAAGCAGCACCTGAGTCTCCGCTCGCCGAGAAATGGGATACGGCGATGAAAGAAGAGTTAGATGCAACTGGTCAGCATCAAGTCTTTGGAGATTTTGTGGAGCTTCCAGAAGGGAGAAAGGCTTTACCAAGTCACTGGGTATACAAGATCAAGCGCGATGGAGCAGGCAATGTGCAGCGGTTCAAGGCCAGGCTAGTCTGTGGAGGAAATCACCAAATCGAAGGCATCGACTACAAGGCTACATATGCACCGACTGCTCGCTTGGGCCACGTTAGGCTGGCACTCGCGATCGCTGCCCAGTACGATCTCGAGATCCATCAAATGGATGTATGCACGGCTTTCTTGGGAGTTGACTTGGAGGAAGAGATCTATATGCACCCGCTGCAGGGATATTTTCGTTTGGTCCAAACAGGGAGCCGATACTACAATTCAAAGTCAAAGACTTCGCGGAAGATGGTACTCCGCTTGAGAAAGTCTCTTTATGGACTGAAGCAGTCTTCGCACGTTTGGTACGGCACTTTTAAGGACTTCATGATCTCGATTGGATTCGACGCATCACGTGTCGACCAAGGACTGTTCGTGCTCCATGATATGGATCAAGGCACAGTCGTTGCCGCAGCCGTTCTGTACGTCGATGATCTCCTTATCATTGCTAACGAGGGCATCTTTGGGCAGATCAAGGATCAGACGAAGAAGAGGTTCCGGATGCATGATCTCGGGAGTGTCTCCTTCAATCTCGGCATGAACATCGAACGCAATCGGGAGCATCACACAATCGACATCCATCAGCACAGCTACATTCTGACGATCTTGGCGAAGTTCAGAATGGACGAGTCCAGGCCAGTTGCCAGGCCAATGGCAAGGAAGCTTCACAAGAGGAAGCCCGACGAAGCAGCCTGCGACCCGACCATATACCAATCGATGATCGGAAGCCTCATGTACGCGATGACCGCCAATCGGCCCGATATCACATATGCCATCGGAGTTCTCAGCCGGTACAATCACGACCCGAGCAATGAGCATATGGTAGCTTTCAAGCGCGTGTTTCAGTACCTCAACGGCACGAAGGACTGGCGTCTGCGTTTCGGAGGAGAAGGCGCACTTAGATGTTATGTCGATTCGGACTATCCTGGATGCCCGGATGACTGTAAATCGCCAAGTGTACTGGTCATCACCTTCGGAGGAGCGGTCGACTGGAGATCAAGAAAATAGAAGTCGACAGCCCAGTCCACGACCGATGCCGAATACTATGCCTTAGGAGTAGGCTGCATCAGACTCACACAGATCTCACATCTCTTGAACGAGCTCGGCATCACGACTATCCGTCACGTGTTCTCCGACTCACAGTCACTGATCGCGAGCATCAAGAACAGAATTCACCGCGGAACTGCAGTTGCACACATTGTGACCAAGTACTATCTTGCTGCAGATTTGGGGAGAGATGGAGAGATTGACTTGAGCTACATACCGACTGCTGAGATGCTCGCCAACTGCTTCACAAAGCCACTGCCGAAGCCCGCCTTCTTGAAGCAGTGTGCTGCGATGGGAATGATCGGAATTGGACTCGGGAATGGCCTCGGAAATGGCCTCAGTACGCTTGGAAATGGTCACGGGAATGGTATTGGAATTGGAAATGGCATCAGGAATGCCGTCGCAAAGTGAATTGATTGGGCACGTTTGTTTCGACACGATCCACAATGTTTGATTGGCTCCTCTTCTCCTTTGTTTACTGTTTTGTTTGAAACGGAAGTGATAGCCATCCTGGAGGAGTGTTGAGCTGATTGGAAGTACGGATATCACTATGCCCAGGACTATGATGTAACTTGCCTCTTTTGGAGTTTGCACCATTAGTCATCGATCGTCTTTATATCGATGCGACATGTCTCGTCACACGATTCAATAGACTCACCTTTGTATACGCCCGCGCACACTCGACTACTCGAGAACACGCCACTGCACAACAATATTGAGATGTACTGAACCATTTCCAGTGCATATGAACTTCTATCAAATGCCCGCAAGAGCTGCCACTTTGCCACCAATGAGCGAGCCGAGCCTCATATTCTAACTGAAGTACTCAGTATCGCCTAGAGTTTCTCATTGCTAAATAGAATTGGCAAATGTGCTGTGCTGGAGTTGTCTTAACGCGACTCAGACATATGCTGAGGATTCTCCGGCGCACCTGAATTTTGATCATATGCCAGCAAACGCTGCGGCATAGCTATGGATCCGCGAGCCGGTGTCTCGTAATCTGCCTCCGCAACGCACTCCTGCACTGCCTGACATCATTACCAAATGGGATTGCCAAATATGCCGGGCTTGAGGTGTGGTCATGAGACCAATGACAGATCCCGAGAATTCCCCAGTGTACGTGAAAGTGATTGAATTTTGAAATTTTGATTGTTTTTACTTCGAAATGTGTAGGTGGCCTCTGGCTTCCGGTGCACCACACATTTGCAACTGACAACTGATTCGAAGCCCTTTGCTGCATCATGCCCAACATTCGACGTGTGCCATTTATCTTGGGATAGGCCGGCCGGGAATGTGCTATGTAGCTTATCAATTGACTTCATCATATTCATCATTATTAATGATCAAGAATGCCAATTATATCCCCCTCTAACCCAATGAAATCCCCCTCAAACAATTCCAACATCAGATCTTTGATTCGCTTCAAAATGATGGAGAGAAAGGCTTTATCTATGCAGTATAGTGTGCCTTACAAATGACTTTTCTGATTATTTGTATCAGTTAAGATTATGTGGGGTGACTGTCTGAAGAGGGGTACCTTGATGAATCATCCTAACAATCCAAGATGATGGTCCATCAGACTGCAAGATGACTCCCATCGCTGTCAGCCACTACGTATGGTCCTCACGAGACTCCAGAATCCAGTATATCATCATTGTCATTGTGTTCGGTCGACTCATCAAGCTGTGTAGCATTGTCATTTGCCCAACTCCAGAGTGTTGGTGGAGATCATTTGTGCAGTGATCATAGCCACCAGGACCCGTTTTCAGTTACCATGCTTGTGGTACTTTGTTTTGCCCTAGCCGGACAACTCATGCAAATGCCTGCTGCTGTTCATTCAATACCCAGAACTTCTGAGTTATTACTGCATGGTTTGCTGCTGTAAGATTCAGGCTGTCCTGCCGACTGTGGGTGCAGTTACGAATACAGTGGGGTTTAATGAATCCTGGAATTAGAGCTGCATTTCTGTGCGATCATCATTGCCCATTGCTGCATACATGTGGAATATATCCACAGCATCCACAAAATACTTGGTTAGCCACCACTTCAAATGACAAACTTGGCCAGAGAGAGGACAAAATAGCACCGCCTTTTGTGGAGGAGGTGCACTGGGGAGTCCCATTTCATTTTTGTCTTGCTCCGAAAGGAGCGCCTCTCTTGATTGGTCGTCCAGGTCAGGTTCGGGCTACTCGGCAGTTTGGTGGACAAGCATTCGATGACATGTCGCTCTCAGCCATTGGGAATCCGGAGAATGCACCCAGGTATTGAGTGGCCATTCATCATACCATTATTCCGATATGCCATTACAATCCTCAGTGTCTCCCAACACTAAGGAGATACATGATAGCCACCATCTCTGAACCCTTCATGCTCCTGAAGCACCCCGCGAAGTGTAACTCTCCAGAAGAGGCTGCAGATTTGGTTGCTCGTCCTCCGTCCACTCGGGATCAGTGAGGTGTGCATTTTCCTTCGGCATCCGAACGAGTCGTCTTCCATTGGCCGGGTTCAATTCTGACAACCTCCTTATCGTCCAAAGCTTTGCGATCTGGATCATCTGGTGCGCCACATCCTTGTGAGCTTTGTCGTCATCGGTGCGGATAGCATGCATCATACTCTCCATAGCGGAATACAATGCCTCTACACCATGCTGTACCATCACAGTATCCTCCTCTGGATCGTGAAGCACACCTGAAAACAGCCAAATCGTCTGCTAACACCAGTCATAGAATGAATAGAATCCTGGTGTAGCTGTGACTTGAAGTTTGAATCCCATTTTCGCTTTCATCGCAACTTGCCAGCCCATACTGTTTTTAGCCATGTATCAATGGGACTCATCGAAGATCCCAAAACTCCATTCACAGTAGGAGAGTCGGCCGTAGGTTGATGGTTTCGCTCTGGATGTGAACCGATCTTAGGATACAACTTGGATATTCCATCGATTCACTAGCTCCTCAATACAGGTGTTCGGATCTTCCAGGGTCAAATTCGCATTGTCGGCGTCAAACAGGTTGAGCACTTTGAAAACGTTTCCATGTGTCATCTCGTTGATGACATTCTTGAAGGCCTCTGCCACTCTGGGCATTCTCACCCCCAGGATTGGTTCAAGGGCTGATACATGTGCTGGATGCCCGTGAGGTGGTGTTGTCTGGATCTCCAACCGGCGGCGGTGCACAGAATTCAATCTCTGGAGCGGATACCACTCCCATTTTTCACCGACAATGCTGGGAAAGGCATTGTTTGCCACAATCACCCACTCATCAATGGTATTCCCCCATAAAATGGACAGTGGCTACCCCATTACAACTTTTTCAGTCACCAATTTGCAAATCATTGCCACTGGAACCTAGAGTTAGCAACTGGTCCAAATTCCCGGGTCGGTTCCAGGTCCGGTTCCAACCCGGAACCGAACCGTTGCAACGGGTTTCCACACAAAACCCGCTCCTCAAAAGTCAACATTTCCTTCTCCAATTAAGTATTTGAGTTCTGATCGTATCACAACATGAACAATACGTAGATTGTGCAGTTTTAGTCGCTCCTTCGCCTCCCGCTTTCAGATTTGCGATCCGACAGGTATTCGTTGAGTCGCGATCGAAAACCTGCCAATTTCGCTTCAATTCAGCCTTTATTTCACAGCCACTCAACGAATATCAGTCGGATCGCAAATCTGAAAGCGGGAGTTGAAAGCGCGACTAATGCTGCACAATTTACATACTGATCATGTCATGATAGGATCAGAACTCAAATACTGAATTCGAGCCAAAGGTGTAGGAACCGTAAAATGGAACCGCGGTCCGGTTCTAACCCGTGACCGAACCCGGTGGGTACCCCTGTTTTCCGGGTAACAACCCGCAATGTACCATCCGGTCCGGTTCCAAACCCGGACCGCAGCCGGGTAACCCGGAACCGTTGCTAACACTACTGCAACCGAGGTGAAAGTCTTTCCAAGACCCACTTCATCCGCTACCAGTTCTCCTGGCATATCAGCATCCCAAACCCTCCTCCTCATGATGAACCATATGGCCCTAACCTGGTGGGGCAGAAACGTAGTTGCGGGCATGCCTGGAATTGAATACTTGTGGCCCGGAACATGGTCATCTGTTGATTGACGAGTAGGATGGGCGTTCAGCAGCCTGACTCCCTCATCAAGACACTCGTGTTCAAATTCATTGATAATTGTAGTGACAACCGTATTCAATACTGAGCTGGTATTTGCTGGATCAAGAACCTCCTCACCATGCTCCACTTGTTCTTGAACCTCCCTTGCACCATCGTCTATGTTCTTATCGTCCTCAATGATCCCATTCAGTTGCTCGCATGTAAGCTGGGCAGATGGGCTCATATTCCAGCGCTCCTGAAATTCCTCCCAATGTTGGGTATTTCACAGACAAGCAATCATTGGAACAGATATATATGGATGCAATACGATCAATTCTATACTTTCAATCAGAATTTACATTAATACAAGTGTCATTCTCTTGCCCACCATCCTCCTCTCCCTCCTCTGTTTCACCCTCATCAGAACCTTCCAAAGTCTATGTACAATGATTAGCAGTTGTGCACATCTAGGCTGAACATGGATAGCAGGGATTACGTTCGTTGGTCTAAGTATATGCTCAGTCAATCTCCATCACTTTAGCTCTCTTAATATTGACCAATACTATTTTCGGATTGCGTCCCAGTTTCAACTTGAATGCATTTGAAAGGCAACAGTTGTACAAAATCTGGCAATTTATAGGGTCCATTATCATTTGCCAATTTGTATGTAATCCCATATGCTCTTCATCCAATTTGTCCTGCTCCTAGGTGCACTTGAATATCGATGTTAGAATATATGGCTCTTTTGGGCCTCCATTTTTGTTGATGAGATCAATCAGCTCCTCCCAGTGCCTCACAGTGGTATATGAGGCATGTAGTGGTTTGGGGGGTAGAACCATGTCCTTGCCGTTTGACACCCAGCAAATCACACCCATGAACATTGTATTTGGCAGCGAGGGGAGGTTACTTCTCACCTGTCTGGTCGCACGCTCGCCCAAATCTGTCGCCGGTCACTTGATGCCTCGCCATCCATTTTTCCTTGCCTCCCAAAGTTCGCTTGCACATTTCTTCAAACACATCTCAACCCACTGCTGGCGAAAACATTCAGCATTGTCCAAAGTATCTAACAGGAGCCAGTTCTCGGATGTCTGCAAAGAATCTGCAACTGCCATCTCCCAGCACAGCGATTTATCTTGAACCTGTTTCAAACGATTCTGCCCACGGATAATGGCCTGATGCTTCTTCTCCAGACACCCAGCTGCCCATACTTTCTTCCACTTGTTCAATGCGCTATGGTTGGCCTGCCTCATCATTTTGGCATATTGCTTCAAGGGGAATTCGGTTTGGTTCAGGCTGATTGGCGGTTTTCCTTCTGCACCACCCAAGTCTGATGAATCGTCGCTCTCATCATCTGCATCATAATCATCATGTGACATCTCAGGCATTAGAAGGCAGTCTGCAATCCTTGCGACATCTGTTTTAGGCTGTTTCGCAGGTGGCAGGAATGATTCTGTTCGGAGGCTAATCTGGGGTCTCCTACGTGCGCTGGAAGGAGGTCCAAGTGGAGCAGTACGGCTGGAAGATCATGGCCGATTGACTGGATAATTTTCCGGCGGTCCTAGAGGCACTCAGGGTGCACCTGGAGATGACGGCTCTTGTTTTTAATTCTGCAGAGGGGGAACCATTTGAGACCCACAATAGTAAACTTGGTGGAGGTCATATCCTTGCCACTGTGGCCTATAACTTGCATCTCCTTGGCTTGCACTGGTGGTTGGTTGCAAACTGTGTGTCGTGTTGAATGTAGAGTGCTGATGAAACTGCTGAGCGATTGGAAACGGCTGATGGGAAGGCAGGTAACAATACCCATGCGGCGTAGGATATTGATTGGTTTGGATCCCGAATTGACTGTCTTGGCCAGTGGCAGTTCATAAAATATTTTCCGATGAATCGGAATTGTCTTCACAGCATTGAGGCATGCCAACTTGGCCACCTGGTGGAGACATATTCGCTGTCTTCGGTGGAGATCCGTTCATTGACATGTTCTGCGAACAAATACGGTGGTAAACTCCGATCGATGCGAGAAGTGATATAAAATACATCGGAGTATGGTTGAATATATTGCAGGTAGCAGTGACCTTCAGTGGAATGAAGGGGTGTTTATATCTGATTTTGTTGTCATGATCTGTGGTGTTTCACTCCACCTTTAATCCATGAAACCAACCCGGCTGACACAAAGAAACCTTAATCACACACATCCCGCCTTTCTTTGTTATATGCTCCAATTCATATTCGAGGATAGGTGCTCAACTTTGTACGCTTGCATGACTTTACAGGTCCTAGAAGGGATATGATATGATATCTTCCGGAACCCAAAAAAAACTATATCTAGTATGACGGTTAGCATCACTAGGAATATAACACATAAGTTGTGTGTGTATGACCTTTCAACCTCATTCAATAGGAGGCCTGTGAGTCGAGCAGCAACAGTGCTTGCTTTCTATTAAGCTCCTTGTCCAAACATCATTGTTCTCTTCAGGATCCACGCCCCAATCAAGGATCATTACTGAAGCAACCATTGTATTAGTTCTCGATGATCATTGCGCAGACATTCAGCTAGCTAGGAAGCTCACCAATTCATTTAATCAAGATAAGCTACCTTCATTATCAGCTGCTCGGAGGCTCGGGCGTAGATATAAACTCACAATGCTGCAGTGACGTAGCAGAATATAATGACTATCATGGCGATTGCAGTGATGACAAATGAAACCTTCTCTTCTCTGCTAACGACTGTCAGCAGACGCTGTGCATGATCATTGTGCGGGATATGATATATATATCCTGGTTCATAAAGAAAGCTGATTGTAATGTGACTTTATTATACCCCTCTCCCCTGCATTTGGTGGTGTGCAATGCAGCTGTGATACGCTAACTTGATTTAGCTCACTTCCAAACCAATATCCATCAGGATCGAAATCACCCCATGAAGACTCATTGAGATTCATCCGAATACATGTTCACTGACCATTCCTTGAATATGGTTAACACTCACCGGAAACATGTGAAGTGCTTCATCTGCAAAAGAAATTATACGATGAGAATGTACTTGTGGCTCAGTATCATCAATATCACCCAATATCGATGAATGACAGGCTATCACCTGACAGGATTTTGCCTCTTACATGCTGGGATCAACCCGATCCATCATAGTTCGACTTCAGACGGTACACCTGAATGGCCATCAATGAGCCACTCAACTAATGATCCAACCACACAATGTACCTGGTGTGCCACCAGCTGATGATACTCCTGACGAAGAAACTATAGACCCCCAGAAGCCTGATCTGATATGTACTCCTGATCCAACAAAGACAAAGGCTCATAGGCAGGTAGTTGGAGTGGAAAATGCAGGGGGGAAAGCATATTGCAAAGCAACCGGATTTTACAACAAGCATCGCAAGTACTCAGAACAATGGAATCCATGACATACAGGTTGGTCAGCACACGACTTTCAACATACTCAATCATTTCGCCAGCAAACCAAAACGTGGATAGATTAACATCTGAGGCATGGACTGGACTCCTTCAAAATCGAATAATTCCAATAAGCAGATGCCCTGCGAAAGCTCCTCTCTAGACACAATTTTGGGCTCGGTGATGATAGTTGGACTGATGATCATCCACATCTCTTTGGAGCATTAGACTACAGGGGTGTTTTCAAATGTATACAGTTCCTTTTGTCACACCTTCCATTTCAGGGGCACCTCGATTTTGAACAGGTGTGCCTCACAGACTCGGAAAGTCGCTGAATATATAGCGAGATGATCACTGGAGATTGGTGGCTGGCTATGCAAGATCAGCTCGCTGGAGAGGTGATGATTGTGCTAGTCCTTACGGCATCCGACAAGACTCACTTGATCATTTCTTCGGGCGATTAGCATGGCTGGCCGCTATGTCTCCCAATTGGTAATAGTCGAAAAGATACCTGCCGCACAGTTACAAAGCGCACCTGGATTGTCATTGGGCTGAACCAAATGTCCCCTGGACGTTGCCCCGAATTCTGACGAAGCATGGCATTCCGCGGTTGGAACTGTGCTGTCGCCACCCCGCAATCTTGACATAACTAGTCCTGTCCCAAAATAGAATTGTGATGATGGACTCCGCAGTGAATGTTATCCTCATTTGGCAGCCTGGGTCGGGAATTATCCGGAACAAGTCTCTGTTGCTCAAGTCTCGTATGGCTCATGCCCTATGCGTGAAATTCTTAAAGGTGCACCGATGGGTCATTGCACTTTTTGACCACTTGACAACACACAAGATTGCCATGCGTACTGGGAGTTTCTGGACAAACCAACTATTGATGATCTGCACATTCTTGGTGTTTGTGGACTGGATTGGATGTACGGATATCCCTATGCCAAAGACTGCGATGGAACTTGCCTCTGTTGTAGTTAGCGCCATTAGTCATCGATCGACCTTACATCATGGCGACATGTCTCGCATCATGATTCAATAGATACACTTCCGCATATGCCCACACACACTCGACTACTTGAGCACACGTCACCAAACAACAGGTTATGAGCCGTTGCATTCAACAAGTGAACCTACGATCAATACTGCAACTTTCTGTTGTCGAGTGCAGGTCAACATCGTGATGGAGAAGAGTCTCCACAAGCTAACAAATTACCCCGCATGCCGCCGTGCCTCTGACAGCGGCTGCTGGACGTCTCCCGTACATACAGTCTGAGAGACGACGATAACTGACGATTGCGATATAAGATCAGGATGGTGTAAGATGAGTTCGACGACGAGCACCATCACCAAGTTATATCACACGAACTGTGCACAATAGGAAACCGAGATAGCCCTACTGCTCGAGCAGCAGCAAGTGTATGATATGATCAAAGGATATGTTGACAAGCTGGAAGAGCCAGTAGCGAACGCGACCGCTACAGAGAAGACCGCTTTCAAACACTGGATGAATGGCCATGGTGTTGCCAGATCGACTATACTGCTGGGCATGGAACCGAGGATACAAGTGGAATATACAGTCGTCCATGATGCGAAGACGCTTTGGGAAATGCTATCATCAGCCTACAAGTCAAAGTTGAAGCTCAACATCTTCGAGATTAGGGAAGACCATTGAAGCATCACGCTACAGAACTGTGGAGATGTAGACAACTACATATCACGGATCAATTGGAAAGTCAAGGATTACAATCTCTGCCCAGGGCCTTAGACAACTCGCACTGATTATGCCGACACTGACACCGATGCGAATGCAACGTCAATCGTCACAATGAGTGACCTGGAGCACATTCTGTACCTCCTTCGCCGGATCGCAAGCAACAACCAGTGGAAAGTCTTCCTAGAGCTCATGATGGACAAAAACGCCACAATGACCGCCACCCCCAATGAGATCGTCACCAAGCTTGTCGAAAAGGAAGCTGCAATCCAGAGACAGAATGCGCTCGCTCAAGAAGCTCTACTCTTTGCAAAAAAGGGTGGCACAGGTGGTGGTAATGGCTGTAAAGCCGGTACAGGCGGCAAAAGTCCAAAGAGGGATAAGAGAGATAATGTAGGAGATAATATGGATGATAGGCGAGAGAAGGATCTGCAGAAGTGCTGTCATTGCCAGCGGGGAGGGCATATCACCGAGAACTGCTTCAGCAAGCAATGCGGCGATACTCCAAAGGCTGCCGACACTGCATCAAAACCATCGACTGAGACTACTTCGACTCTCCCCACATTGATCGAGAACTATCGGATGGTGGCCAGCTCAAATGCATCATCCAGTGCTTGGTTCATCGATTGCGGACGCACGACTCTCATCTCCGGCCATTGATCAATGTTCATCACCTGAACCGAATATCCTCCAAATGCGACGAAGGTGAAGGGATACCATGGAGTCCCATCGTTTGCATCCGGATATGGGAGTGTTAGGTTGATTAGCCAGCTGCCAGATGGAAACACTGAAATGATAATACTTCAAGAAGTGGTGCATTCACCGGGATCATTCAGTCTCATCTCACAGTCTCAGATCATGAACAAGGACGTCAGAGTGGAACTGGTGAATCACTACAGTCTCAACTGCGACAATCTCAATGGCAAACTGCTTGGCACTGCACGCCAGGTCGATGGGGTATTCGTGCGGGATTAATCTCCGTAATTGACCGAATCCACCGATATCGATCACAGCTGCCTGCTGGCAATTAAGAAGACTGGGCATGCATCTCGGTACGATGCAGAGAAGTGAATGCTATCGCACCGCCGCTCGGCACACGTCGGTCTCAAGGCTTTCGAAATCTTGCCGACGATCACCCATGCTGCCAGCATGACCGTCAAGGGCAATTACGACAGTTGCATCAATTGCAAATTGATGGGAAAACCCTTCACTCCCAACACGACTTCCCATCCCACTGAGCCACTGCAGCTCATGCACTCCGACATATGCGGTCCCCTGGACACACCCATCAGTGGTGGTCGATATACGCTGCTCTTCATCCATGACACCAGGAGGAATACCGATGAGTACATATTGAAGTACAAGTCAGAAGCCCCAGGGATATTCAAAGAATGGAAGGCTCATAGAAAAATGGAGTCGGGAGAGCAAGGGAAGCGATTTCGTACAGATGGATGAGGTGAGTATACCTCCAAGAAATTTGCAGAATACCTAAAATCAGCGGGCATACTAGAGGAAATGACTACGCCCTACACTCCTCAGTCGAATGGAGTCATTGAACTGGCGAACCGCAGGATCATGGAGCGCCTACAACGCATGATGGATGATGCCGGGCTTTTGGACAAGTACTGGGCTTTTGCGGTCTCTGTGGCGGTCTAACTCCAGAACCTCACTCTGATGCGATCGGTAGTCGGCAAGACTCCGTACTTGGCCTGTCATGGATCCAGGAAGAAGCGATCTTTGAAGCATCTCCGTGTGTTCCGATGCTTAGCTTTCATGCACGTTCCGAAAGAGAAACGAAAGAAGCTGGGATACAGTGCCACCCCCAGCATGTTGGGTCGGTATTGTCTATTGACTAAGCAGTACTTCATATACGACCAATTGGCCAAGACGCATCAATGCTCCAGAGATATCATATTAAGAGAAGGAAAGCGGTACACAGCACCGGATGCTGCAGACGAAGCGATCTTGAACGAGCACTTCTACAGAGATGTCATTGACGAACCCAAACCCAAACCCACCAAGATGGAATCTGAAACCACGTGGCCAAATGGAGATGGAAATACCGAACGTCAACTGGAGGAGCCGTTGGAAGACAAATCACCTCAGAAGCCAAAGAAGATGTCACAAGAATGGGCTGGCCTTGAGATGTCAATTGGAGAGGCATAGAAACCGCCGGCCGAAGGTACTCGCCGCAACCACGCTGGCAAATTCAAAGAGTCTGCACAATTGTTTCTCGAAGACGAGGAATTCGAGTGTATGATCCCCATCTACGCTCCGGCTGTGATCTCTAATGATCATGTGGATGGCATCAACGATGCAAAGTCCTACACAGCGGCAACTGAGTCTTCGCTCACCGAGAAATGCCATATGGCGATGTAAGAATAGTTAGATGCAATTGGTCAGCATCATGTCTTTGGGGATTTTATGGAGCTTCCAGAAGGGAGAAAGGCTTTGCCAAGTCACTTGGTATACAAGATCAAGCGCGATAGAGCAGGCAACGTGCAGCAATTCAAGGCTAGGCTAGTCTGTGTAGGAAATCACCAAATTGAAGGCATCGACTACCAGGCAATGTATGCACCGACAGCTCCCTTGGGCCATGTCAGGCTGGCGCTCGCGATCGCCCCCAAGTACGATCTTGAGATCCATCAAATGGTCGTCTGTACAGCTGTCTTGGGACGCGACTTGGAAGAAGAGAGAGATATGCACCTGCCACAGGGAGAATTTTGATTGTTCCAGAATGCGAGCCAATACAATGACCCCAGATCAACGACTTCGTGGAAGATGGTACTCCGCTTGGGAAAGTCTCATCATGGCCTTCAACAGTCATCGCACATTTGGACGGGCACTTTCAAGGACAGCGTGATCACAATTGGGTTCGTGGCATCACGTGTCGGCGGAGGACTGTCTCTGCTCCATGATACGGATCAAGGCATAGCCGTTGCCGCAGTTATTCTGTACATCGATGATCTCCTCATCAGTGCTAACGAGGGCTTCATTGGGTAGATCCAGAACCAGATGAAGAAGAGGGTCCGGATGAATGATCTCGGGAGTGTCGCCTTCTATCTCAGTGTGAACATCGAATGCACACCGGAGCATCACACGATCAACATCCATCCACACAGCTACATTCGGACGATCTTGGCGAAGTTCAGAATGAACGAGTCCAGGCCAGTTGCCACGCCAATGGCAACGAAGCTTCAGAAGTAGACGCCCGACGAACAAGCCCGCGATCTGACCATATACCGATTGATGATCAGAAGCCTTATGTACGCGATAACTGCCTCTCCGCCCGATATCGCATATGCCATCTGGGTTCTGAGCTGGTACAATCACGACCCGAGCAATGAGCATATGGTAGCTCTCAAGCGTGTGTTCTTGTACCTCAACAGCATGAAGGACTGGCGACTGCGTTTCGGAGGAGCACTCAGAGGAGCACTTCGAGAAAGAGCACTCAGAGGAGACGGAGATGGAGCACTTGGATGTTATATCGATTCGGACTATGCTGGATGGCCGGATGACTATCAATCGACAAGTGGACTGGTCATGACCTTCGGTGGAGCGTTCGACTGGCGATCGAGAAAAGAGCAATCGACTGCCCACTCCACGACCGATGCCGAAGGCTATACCTGTAGAGTAGGCTGCATGAGATGCACCCAGATCCCGCATCTCCACACTGAGCTCGGCATCCAGACTATCCCTCACATGTTGTCTGATTCACAGTCCCTGATCGCGAGGAACAGGAACAGAATCGACCGCACAAATGGCGATGCACACATTGCGACCAAGTACTATCTTGCTGCAGATATGGCTAGAGATGGAGAGCTCGACATGAGCAAACACCCGACTGCTGTGATGCTCGCCGACTGCTTCAGAAAGCCACTGCCAAAGCGTGCCTTCGTGAAGCGGTGCACTGCAATGGGAATGATAGGAAATGGGCTCGGGAATGGCCTCGGAAATGGCTCCGGAAATGGCCGCGGGAATGGTATCGCAATTGGAATCAAGAATGGCCTCGGACATTGACTTGACATGCTCGGACAGCGTCGCGGGAATGGGATCGGAAAAGGAAATGGTAATGCCATCGGGAATTCCGTCGGAAAGTACATTCATTGGGCACCTTTGTTTGGAGTAGATCCATGTTGTTTGAATGGCTCCTCTGCTCTTGTGTTTACTCTTTTGTGTGAAAGGGACGTGATAGCCATCCTGGCGGAGTGTTGAGCTGATTGGATGTACGGATATCACTATAACAAAGGGCTGTGATGTAACTTGCCTCTTTTGAAGTTAGCGCCATTGGTCATCCATCAACCTTATGTCAATGCGACATGTCTTGTTACAGAATACAATTGACACACACCTTCGCATATGCGTGCACATACCCAACTACCCGAGCACATGCCACCCCTCGACAGTGTTCACCCCTTCCGAAACCAGTTCTGGCAATACCCTCTCTGCTCTGCCTAACGCCATTGGCAGCCAGATGAATTGCATCAGCTGCTCTTGGATTTAGTTAGAGACTTATTACACTGCCTGCTCAAATACTGAAGAGCTGAAATTGGCCCGGATCAATTTGACACTCGATTCACATCGGTACAATGTTATCCAGGCCTCCAGCGCTTCTCTAAACCATTCCATTCGATGAAAAGCAGCAACAGGCAGGGAAAAGGGCTCCGAGGCATGATCAGAACACTGGCAGTGAATTGTGCTCCACTTGTTGACTGCTCCCAGGATGACGAGCAACCTGCAGCGGAAACAAATATCTGATGAAATTGTAATGGGAGCAGTGCGGGCATTATGTGGATTGTCTCTACTTGGTAGCCAACAAAATCACTCTGATCTATCCCTCACAGCACTAGATGATGCACTGAAGCGACTGTACGAGAAGAAGGGTACTTGTTGAGAATAGAAAATGTCGAAGTCTGTGAAGGCCTAAGTGAATGGACTGATGGCAAGAGAATCCCTTCAGTTACAAGAACAAAAGATTCATAAAATCCGTGCTGCAATGGAGGTTCAGGTGTACAGGGCTGAAAAGGTTACAATAACAAAATGATGGCAATTGCAGGTGCGCCTGAATAGAGCCTGACAAGCGGCAACCACCTAGTCAGATGCTGATTGGCAGAGTGCAAAAAAGCGTTTGGAGCACGATATCCATCATGTGACACCTGTTACATGCAAGCTGTGTGATATTCTATTCCAACATAATGGGCGACAACTATCGCAGGAAGTCGAGACTGACGCAACCGGTCCCAGACCCATCTTCTCCAACAAACTCACTCTACTGAAGACTGCTGCAGAAGAAGAGCTGTATGCAGTGGCAAACATGACCACCAACAAGCATGTGGAATTTCAGGTTCATCTATCCAATGCCGTGACTGACGCCGTCAGCTGTTGTATTGCCGATACGGACTGTGTAGCGAATCACCTGGAGAGAGAGATTTGTGGTATCATTTCGAATGACCAGATGTGGTTCAAGAACCAATTTTCCATCCGCTTGATCGAGTTTGAAGCTTGGTGGAAGGCAATTGGCATTCAGTAGCTCAGGAGAAACATTGAACAGCATGTAATACATTTTGGATATCCAAAGATCCATCTTGTGATGCAACTATCAGGGTCAATTCAGCGAATGGGTTCTGGAGACAATTTCATCACCGATATTTCTGAACAGCTTCATATTGGCATTGTGAAAGAGGGATATCAATCTACAACTAAAGTCAATTATATTTGACAGATGCTCAAACAAAATGGCCGGTGTACCAGTCTTGAGTATATGGAGGAGACACTGTCTCATCTTGCCATTCAAGGCTGGTACGATATTGACTCTGCTAAAGTTTTCAACCTACTATCCGCTACAGACACACAGGAAAATACTCCCAAACCCTCTCTTCTACCCCTCCAGCACTGTCTGGAAGAGCCATTTTCCTGCCGCATATCACAACAGGTACATCATTTGAGAGAAACCCCTGTCCACAGAGTGTGCAGAAGTATCAAATTAACCTCACTGAGAGATGCATCAGAGGATTTTCGAATTCCCGACTTTGGACATCCATTCCGTGCACAAAGTAAAGACAGGTGGTGACACAAAGTTTGTGGACTGGTGCTCGGATATGATCAGAATGCCCTCAGATACAGTATATTTATTAATCTTCAGAATGGACTGTTGTACAACCATCCACGAATTCACTGCCCTACATCTGTGGAGCGTCTGGGACTTGATAGCAAGGTAGAATATACCGATGCCAACCATGGGATCATGCCTGGATCACATAACATTTGGGTGCAATATATGGATAGTGACCTCAATAACACCTTCCAAGGCCATGTTCCTTGTACTCCTGTATTATCCTTCAGCTGGACTCCACCGAATCAGAACCTCCAATTTGAGGAGCGCCTACCCGCCAGAAAATCGATATCGACCTTTTCTAGGAGGTGCAAGAGGACTCAATGATGGATATTACGTCCTCAAGCTCAAGAATATGCAGTGGTGATCCCAACATAGTACAAATATCCGCGTAATTGGGCTGGTTGTGTTGACGGGTTCATCCGGGTTGTCAAACAGACTAATAAGATGCATATTGTACCAGCCAGAGCAATTGTTGGAGCAGCACATTTGGTGTGAGAGAATGCTGCATCAGATAGAATCAATAGCATATGGCTTGTGAATAATCATGTGGATTTTGATACCTACTGGACTGTATATTGAGTTATAATGCATGAATCCAGGTGTGCAGGAGGAAAATTGTTAATTGAATTGTACTATTTGACATAAACATTATAATAAGCACTCCCAGAGAGTATAGCTTCAGGTTTGATGTGCACTGGAATAGTCTTAGAGACGTGGCCAATACTCTAAATCGCTCCGAAATTTGCACATCCTAATTGTTTGATTTTTTAGCAATTTGATGACAACAATACACTTTTGAGTATATTCTTGTATTCTGTTCCACAACTTCCGGAGCATTGAGGAGTAGTGGGGATGTAGTCTCAGAGCCCCTGAGAGCACATCGCTTTGCATTCAGCCCATCTGGGAGCATCTGGAAGCATCTGGAAGCATCACTGTGGCTGTTCAGAGTTGCTGAGTTGTTTAGTTATAACTTCCAAACCATTTTACATTTTGCTGATGGACTAGTGGCGCCAACGAGTGGAAATGCAAGCAACATACGACGATCTCTCTAATGAGGCACGCAATATATTGTTTATCATACCACATGGTGTCGCAGTGGAGACTAGTTTTACCCTCACACGGGATGTTATTGGGTGGAGGCAGTGAAAAACCACAGGTAAGACAGTTCACGTAAAAGTTGTTGTGAGGCAGTTTGCGGGAGTCAATATATGGATGATGTTAGACGATGACTCAGCATTCGATATGACAAATACTGAAAACAATTTGGAAATTATGAGAGAGGCAGAGGAAAGAAAATTGCACAGAATGGCCATGGTCCACAACTTTTTGGAGATGTGGCAGGGCAGCCGAAACCTACGTGCTACACAGAAGAAATCTCCCGCTCAAACCAAGCAAATGACCGCTGTAGGATACATTTCAGATACTGAAGAGATCATCAATGCGTGGTGGTCCCACTTTCAACATGTTGGTGGGGCTGCATATCATTAGTCAGAAAGATCACCTGTGCGACCAGCCATGTCTCCAAAGAACATCCCGGGAGGACGAACTGAAGTATCGAATGACCGTCAAATTGACACAATCGACCTTCCTCCAGCCGAAGCTGAGAAGGACAGTGCGCCTGACAGCATTTCGGACACCGAATATTGGCTTCACTGCAATGCCAACTTCGATACTCCAAATCACAGTGAAGATAACCGGGAGGCAGACAATGAATCCTACAAAGTGCTAGACAATGTCAACGAGGACCCGGAAACCCCAGGGCAGCAGGATGTTAGCATGACACCAAATGTTCCTCAATCGAATCAGCCAACGCCGAGGTTAAAGGACATAGCTGAACCAATGTCAATGATGGTCATTACAATGGAAACAAGGAGAAATAAGGGGATCAAGACAAAATAGGACAGCATGGGCCAATATATTTTCACCAGGTAATGTATGTCGTTTGACCTAGAATTTTGTGTAAAGAAATATTATGGGAGAATATTGAGCAGTCGCATGGGAATATTGGTTAATCAACTGTATTATGGGGGGCAAAATGAATTAGTTGGCAAGATGTATGAATTTTTGTAGAAAGAGAGCGACCAGTCATAGAATATTACTGGGCTCGGCTGAGCCAAAGGGCCAAGTCTCAATCACTCAGAAAGGTAACCAATTCGGCCAAATATTTGGGAATCTAATTTTTGACCGCAGCAGGGTTTGAATGGACATTACATTCAAATGAGCCTCAATGGAGCGTCAACAATTCTTGGTCTTGCAAGTAAGGTATTTGAAAAGTGATCTGGTCACTATTACGCATAACTGAAGAACTGGCAGCCTTCATACGCAAAGGAGAAATCAACATGGCTACCGCCCCATTCTGAAAATGACTGTCAACGGATTGTCAATGGTGTTTGGGTCTGCATCTTGGGTAACATAGGGGGCGATTGGTTGCAAACATCCATGAATGAGGTATCGGTTGCCATCAGACGCCAAAACATTATCGACATGCTCCCTTCTCCATGCTGAGAATGAGTGTCAACAGAGTGGCACTGATTTTGGATCTTGTAAGTATGGTAATTGAAAACTGATTTGTTCACTATTATGCATAACCGACGTACTAGCAGCCTTTCTTGGTAAAAGAAAAAGCAACATGGTTACTGCCCCATGCTGAAAATTAGCATCAATAGAGCGTGAATGATTTTTGGCTTTGCCTCCCGCCTAACCTAAGTGGCGTTTGGTTGCAAATATCCATAAATGAGGTATTGGCTGCCTTCGGAAGCAATAAGAATAGCGACATTCTCACTGCCCCATCCTGACATTGAGTGTCAATGGAGCTTCATCAATTCTTGGTCTTGCATCTTGGGTAATCTAAGTGACAATTGGGTGTAAATATCCGTAGATGAGATATTGGCTCCCATTGGAATCAACAACACTAGCGACATGCTCCCTGCCCTCTCCTGACAATGAGCGTCAATGGAGCATCGACGATCTTTGGTCATGCATCTTGGAACATATAAGTGTCATTTTGTGCCAATGATTCGTATACAAAGTAATGGCGGCCCTTTCAGCCAAAACAGTGCAAGATATATACCTTACCCCATCATCAAAATGAGCGTCAACGGAGCGTCAACAATTCTAAGTCTCGCATATTGTGGAATTCAGGCACTGCGCGGATTCTTGGGCTCATAACAGAACTATTGACCACCTTTATATTCCAAAATACAACATATACAAGGAAACACACGGATTCCAAACCAATCGAAATCGCAAACAGCAAAATATGCAAAAAGTGATTATTGGCTGTTGAATAAGGGATTATGATAATATACTATTATCAAACAACCAAAACAAGAGCATTATACGAATCTAGAGATGGACCCGCTGGGCGATCCACTGACAACCCGCCCAATTCGGACGGGTCGGGAGCTGTCCATTGAACCAGACACAAATGGACAGTTCGGGTGTTTTCACCACCCGGATTGGGGATTTGGCAACAGTTTGGATTCGACCCGGACCCGGAACCAAAGTGGAGGTCCGGAACTGTTGCTGACGCTAGAGTCATCAGAGCTGTGTAAGCGGTTCGGCATACTGCTCCATTTAGGGAAGTATCATCTGCAGCATGAAACTAACCTTTTGAGCCTGTAGGGTGTACATGGCCCTGTTTGATAAGCTGTCTGGATACATTCATAATGCAGCAGCCTGACTGAGATTGTGGTTGACAATTTGAATGTCATCTCATGTTCATATCAATCAATCAGGTATCTCTACTGCCTTGTTACCTTGGTGGATAACCTGTTTGAATTGGCCTATCAAAATAATTGATTGAGTCTATATCAAAGACGAATTGTAGAATACATCATTTCTATCAGTTCTAACCTCACCCGAAGTGGTAACATAATGTACAAAGCGTTAGTTTAATAATTTTGGTCCATGCACTGTATTCTTACTCTTGTCTTTTCTTCCCTCTCCTTTTATTCACTAACTTTTTGTTTGCTCTCAGTTTGGTTTCTTTCATTTTCTTTCCTCCATTGTTGTTTACTGGCTTTTCATTTCATCTCGGTTTGGATCCTCTCTTTTAGTGCCTACTCTTTGCATTCTCTTGTTTATAATTCCATTTATTTCAATATTGGTGGATGGAATAGAACTGCATACGTTTCCCAAAGCTCAATGTAGGAATGTTTGATTGGGTGGCCCACCCGTACCAGAAGTAGGGTGAACCATATCTCTACCAGGATATCCCACACCACCATTTTCTCTGCCCACACAAATGATTGTTCACTGGTCCATCCACTGAACTAAACTCATCCATGGTCATCCCTTTATTACCTGCCTTCTACTACTTTAACGAAAAGCGATTCAATGCCTACATCATCAATTTAGTTTTCCATGCCATGTTTTCGCTACCATTGAAGTCTTTGTTGTGAGTAAATAACATTTCGAGTTTACTACAATCTAACCTGCCCATGAGGTCAATTCCAGTGAGTTCTGCCTGCGGAGAAATCAATCAGCTCAATCAACAAAATGTAAAGTGGCTTAGAAGCCACAATCAAACCTTCCAGATCTTCTGGCCACCATCGCCATCTTTGGAAGCATCATATTGTGCACTGTTTCAAATGAAGTTTGCACAACAGTCATCTCAGTAGTGGCTGGTATTTTGACAGGGCTGAGTGATTCCTTATTGTCTGTGGTGATGGGAATTTCGGCAGTAGTGTCATCAGGCATAATTGAACCAGATCTAGCTTCAGGTTGATCACGTGCGAGATCTATCAACAGCTTTCCAACGATACTCGTATTCATTTCCTCTTCGGTTTCCTTGGGTGGTGTGAGAACCAGTTCCGGACTTTCACTTCGGGTCCGGGTCAGGGTCCAAATCGAACAGTTGCCAAATTGGCAGTCCGGGTCGTCAAGACACCCGAACCGTCCACTCGGGTAAGATCCGATGGTAAACTCCCTACCCATTTGAATTGGGCGGGTTGTCAGCGGATTGCCCAGCGGGTCCGGCGATAGATTCATATAAGGCTTTTGTATTTGCAGTTTGTTAATAGTATCTTATCAAAATCGCGTTTTCAGCAACCAATAATGCGCTTGTGCAGGCTGCGCAGTTTGCAATATCGATTAATTTGATATCGGTGTTTCACCAATGATATTTGGTAGTTTTGCCTATCGAGGCGGTCAACAATACTGTTATGTGCGCGAAGATCTGCGCGATGCCTTGATTACCAAATATGCAAGACCTAAAACTGTTGACGCTCCGTTGACAGTCATTTCCAGGATGCGGCTGGGAGTATGTCGCTGTTGTAATTGCCAGAAAAGGCTGCCAATATCTGATAAATGGATGTCTGCAACCAATCGGAACATAAATTACCCAGGATGAAAACTTAAACATCCTTGACGATCCATTGACGCTCAATCTAACAATAGGGTGGTGACTGTGTTACTATCTCTTTCGCCTAGGAAAGCTGCCAATACGTCTGTTATGAATAACAACGAAGAAGTCACTGGTCAATTACTGTACTTACAAGACTACAAATCGTTGGCGCTCCATTGACACTCATTGTAATGAATTGTCCATTCACCATCTGCTGCCGTTGATAATTGTGTTAATCTTGATATGGACTTGTTGGTTATCTTTCTGTCCGATTGAGCCTCGGCCCTGTAGCAAAGCTGAGCGGCGTGACATTCATGCACAGTTCACTCTCACAGGACTACAAATGATGTATCTCACCAAAAGATTCAATGCGCCTGCTATACATATGGTTATCAACCGATATTCACAAGCTACTTCTCACAATTCACCCATCATATATCTCTAACCGAAACTATCGGTCAAGCTACATAAAAAAGCTGGTGACCCATGGATGCATTCTGTCCTAGTTTTTCTTCACTCCGTTATTTCTTTTCGTTTCTATTGCATTGACCGTCACCAACACCATTTCAGCCTGTCTCTTTGACTTGCATGTTGGCCGAACCAATCTGAGAACATTTGGGGTGGCACTCACATCCTGCTGCTCTGGGCATTCCGGATCCTAGATGCCATTCGTGTGCTCTGTATAGGATTCATCATCTGCCGCGCTATCGTCTTCAGTATGATGTGGATCATCCAAGTTGCGATTCCAGTGTGGCCAATTTTCAGTGTCCAAAATGCTTCCAGGTGTGCTATCCTCGTCAGTTTCGACTGGATCACAGGAAATTCTCCGGATTCGGCGCACATTCAAGATTTGAGTTCGTCTTCCAGGGAGGTCCCTTGCAGACGAAGCTGGTGGCAAAGGTGATCTTTCTGACAATTTCAATGCAGCCACTCCATCATGTTCAACGAGTGACCAGGAGGCTGTGCCGATCTCTTCAGTGTCCAAAATGTATCCAGCGGCTCTCATCTGCCTGTTTTGTGCACGAGATTCCTTCTGTGTCGCACATAGGTTTTGGCTGCCCTGCCACATCACCATTCAATGGTGAACCTTGGCCATTCGGTGCAATTTCCACTCCTCCGCCTCTTTCTTCAATTGCCAGTCGTTTTCTGTGTTTGTTGTATCCCATACCGGGTCATCGCCCGCCGAAATCCCGTTATTGGCTCGAGCAATCTGCCTGACAACAACATATTCGCAAAGGGCCTCGCCTGTGGTTTTCGACTGCCTCCAGCCAATATCATCTCGCGCATGGGAAAAACTTGCCTCCACTCCGACACCATGTGGTATTATAGTGAATAGATTGTGTGCCACATTGGAGCGATCGGCATACTTGGAGTGCGATTCCTCTTGTTGGTGCCACCAGTCAGTCATGTCCAGTATCCAAAATGTACTGCGAATCTCCATTGGGTCGGGTGGTAACCATTGAGAGTTGGAATGATTTCCCCCAGATCTTTGGTGTTTCAGGCGACGAATTCAAATAGAGCAGATTGGGGGGGGGTCAATAAGTGTGCTGCGTGATCTCTTTGTCCGGGTGTCGTCTGGGCCACATTGGTAGGCGTTCAGTATACTTCATCATCGCTGGACAAATCATATGGATCGAAGGATGTTCGACAGGATCCAGACGCCATTGCGAACAGGACGAGTGTGCTGCTCTGTAAGCTTTCGTGTTCATTGACCGGCACATGTTGATGTTTGGCCCAGTATTCACTCTCCACATGCTTCGAAAAGGCCTCTTGGTATATGGCAGTGTGGGATGTCTCGTCCTCAGGATGAATGTCCATTACCCTTGTCCAACTTTGGGAACGATCGCAACTTGCGGAAAGGATCGAGGATATGTGCAGAAATGAGACAGGTGGCAGTTGTTGGAGTCACTTCAGCATAGTATTGCGACAGCTTCTGTCGAGCTAACTTCACAGCGAAGAACAACTGTTCATTCCATGGAGTCTTCTTCTTGGCCCATGCCTGCACCACGCCATCCATATGATCGAACATGTCATTGTACGCTGTGATACTGTGATGCAATGTGACTGTATGCGTCTTCGTCATACCCAGGGTCCAATATTGAAATGGCCACAATACTTCCATCACATACTTCACAATGGTCCATTCATCTTGAGTTGCGAAAAGTGGGCGGTAATCAGTGTATTGTGGACTTTGGAGACACCCGCATGTGAATTCCCCTGATCGGGAGGCAAGCTTGAGCAACTACATTGTTGATTTCCAGTGCGTCATCACATCGATAATTGGAGGAACTGCAATGGGGACGTTCGCATTGTGACAGTCGATGAACTCGTTTCGGCGAACAGGTGTCAGCGTAATCAATACAGCAAGCATTATCTGCTATATGGAGGTCTGTTTTAATACATTCAAAATGTCATGAAATACGTACTTTCTCAAAGATCCTTGATAAACCTGGTCTCATGGCCGACACCTTGTTGATTCTAGCATTGCCCTCTTGCCGAAGTCTTCGACTCTTCCTGATATCTATGCATTCATTCTCTCCAAATTGCTGATCGCGCTCATGGGCTTCCCAAGACTTGGTGCGGCCTTCTACACCGAGACTGCTCATCAATGCGCCTTAAGCCAGCTGTATGACGTGCGCCATGCATGGTGTATGGTTCCTCAATGCAGGCAACTCGATTCGAGACTCCTCAAGTGTCGATTGCAGCTTACGTGTCATCGAGTAATTTGAGGAAGCATCATTAGTTGTAATAGGAAGCAAACGGCCGTCAGTAAGCTCAAAATGATCAAGCACATCCTTCAAATGTACGGTTAGTAGCCTTGCTGCAGTATGTTGGTCCTTGACCCATCATCTTTAATTAGCTTTCGAAAGCGGAAAAAAATAGGTGATAAACCTCATCAAAAGCGAGTTGAACTTCACGCAATGTTCAATTTCGATCCATATAGTAAGCAATGCCCGACGCTATGGGTAGTTTGTTGGTTGTTGTCCATCCATCCAGAGCTAAACTAACTTTATTTCGTGATGGCAACTGCACCATGATTGCATCCACAGTCACTGCATATTACATGTGGCAAATGTTGTTGAAGTTTGCAGCAAACGGCAGTACAAGGTCGTTGCATAATGCCTTATCTGACCGTCGCCGCTGCAGATTTGATATTGGATTTCATGGTTTATGGGCCAAAACAAATCCTAACGTGAGGTCACAATTCCACGTGTCTTGGTGAAATTCGGAAGGATGAAACTCCTTATCTGCCAGTTTGGAAAGTTTTGTCTGTCATTTCGGTCGATATGGAATAACCTGGATGTCAACTATGATTTGACTCAGCGAACTTACTATTGTCGTTCCTTGACTTCCTTGCCTCTTTAGGATGGCCAAAGCTGGTTTATCAATCATCGAACCAGTCAATTCTGTAACCTCTGACTCTGTTAATTCGTTTAACTTTGCGATGTGAGCTTTTGCACACAAGTTATTCCCCATTGGGCTGGTCCCATGTTCCGATGGATGGCGAAGAACTTGATGACAAATGATACCTATGATGCCAGGGCTGCCGGTCTCCTCAATTCCGCAGTGTAAATAGAACTGCCACGAAGGAGCATGTCTAGAATCAATCAAGGCAACAGCCCCCTTTGAGTCTACATTCATTGGAGCCTACGAAGCATCGAAGATGATTTGTAAAGTAAGGTCGCTCAAATTAAGAATGGAGACACATTCATTTTTGGAAGTGATCATAACCTCGAGCAAGTAGGTGTTCAGAGACTTCGAATCTGACATGGCAGTAGGAATTTGACAGCTGGGTAATCGGAGTTGAAAGACTGCCGAAAGTAATGATATAGTAAAGTAGACTGCAGGTTCTTAAATATTGACTCCACAGCTACAAGCTAAAAAATCAAATCTGTAAGACATTGCATGCATATTTGTGAAGTTGTATACAAGGTCAGATTGCAAAGACTGACCGCGTAGAACTTGATTTAGGAACAGCACAATGCAGGCCATTGCAGTGTTGCGTTCTGAGCCTCCACAAAAACTGTTGAGGCTCTGTGGGTGCTCAATTGTAGTATGTGGTCGCAATATCGTCGCTAGCAGTTTCGTCAATCAAGTCTGCCGATAGGTTCATTGTTGGTTATCTGTGTTCCATTACCGTTAAATTGTCACAGATTCAAGATCAACAGTTGTTGACGCCCTGTTGACGCTGATTTTGGGACATGGTCACGGTCCTGTCGTATGCATTATTGCCTAGAAAGGGGCCGATAGTTCGATTATGGATCAATGTAGTCACATAGCTCCTTGATTCTCCAAGATGCAAGGCCTGATATCGTTGACGCTCCGTTGACGCTCATTTTTAGGCTATAGTGAGATTGTCGTCGAAATCAGTTTTGCCTAGACAGGCGGCCGATGGATCAATTATGGGTCAATGTCACCGCACAGCCATTGCATTTTCCATGATGCAGGGCCAGAAGTCATTGACGCTCTGTTGACACTCATTTTTACGACATAGTAGTGATATTGTCGCAACCATTCTCGCCTAGACAGGTGGCTGATAGTTTGACTATGGCTTAATGTCGCCGCACCGCACTTGCATTTTCCACGATGGAAGGCCAAAAATTGTTGAGGCTGTGTTGGCGCTCATTTTTAGGACATACTAGCGATGTTGTTGCAACAATTTTCGCCTGGAATGACGGCCGATAGTATAATCATGGCTTACTGTCGCCGCCCCGCCATTCGAAGATCCGAGATGCATGGCCAATGTCATTGACGCTCCGTTGACGCTCATCTTTAGGACATAGAAGCGATGTTGTCACAACCGTTTCGGCTAGGATAGCGGCCGATATTTTGATTATGGCTCAACATTGCCGCACAGCCCATGCATTCTCTACGATGAAAGGCCAAAAGTCATTGACGCTCCATTGACGTTGATCTTTATGACATAGTAGCGATGTAGCTGCAACGATTTTTGCCTAGAAAGATGGCCAATAGTATGATTATAGCATAATGTCACCACTCAGCCATTGGGAATTCCCAGATGCATGGCCAAAAGTCATTGACACTCTGTTGACGCTCATGATTAGTACATAGTAGCGATGTTTTCACAACAATTTTCGCCTAGAAGGGTGGCCGATAGTTCGATTATGGATCAACGTTGCCGCACAGCCCTTGCATTACCTATGATGCAAGGCAAAAAGTTGTTGACACTCATTTTTAGGGCATTGTTGTGACTTTGCCGTAACCATGTTTGCCTAGGAAGGCGGCCAATAGTTCGATTATGAGTTCATGTCACCAAGCAGCCTTTTGGATTTTCCATGATGCAATGCCAAGAATCATTGATGCTCAATTGACCTTCCGTTGATGCTCATTGTTAGGATGTGGCAATGAGCGTGTCATTCGCCTTTTTTGCTATAACTCCCACCATTACATTCACTTGGGCAGTATGTGACAATTCCGCCCATTGATTGCCGAATGTGTAAGACTAAAAATCGTTCACACCCTGATGACTCGCACATTAATCACATCGAAGCAGCCGTTGCAGACACAATAATTGTATGCAACAAATCATATACACAGTATTGATATCCAATATTGCGTTCGTATGTATTATCGTTTGCATCCAGGAGTTTTGTTACCTTTCAATTACTGATCAACTGCTATCCATGCTATCTGAGTGAGAGATGACGTGGCCCTATCACATTCCCGCACTTTCGGCCGGCAATTTCCGGCACTTACATCATTCCATTACTTTTTGGTAAATATAGCTTGACTTCCTCAATTTTCCTTATCCCGCTCCTTCTCCTCGAATTCCATGACGCACCATAGGCAATTTCAGATATCTCACACATGTGCACAAGGTATGTACGGAGAGTTATGCAGTTGGATTCATGGATGAATGCAGCATGACGGTGGTCATTCAGACAGATTCGTCATGAGCACTGACCGCTCCTTCTATGACACGTATGACATCACTCACCTAAATTTGGTCAATATATTTTGTCACTAATATAGCTGTTGTGGGGACGGATTTGAGTGCGGTCATCACGTGGGTTGGTTTAGGGTTGAGCGCGGCGGAGCCGCATGCACTTTAGTTCTTGTGTACGTGTCAATTAGACTTAGCGAGAGAGTCAGTGAGTTTAGGT
>Ga0307512_10001652_pt1 | contig 30827 bp, 43 predicted proteins | sample 14_EM_MG_FD_200267 | JGI IMG/M metagenome (GOLD analysis project Ga0307512, IMG submission 200267) | Populus trichocarpa ectomycorrhiza microbial communities from riparian zone in the Pacific Northwest, United States - 14_EM | ecosystem: Host-associated > Plants > Roots > Unclassified | place... | reverse complement strand
CAAAAGTCGGGCGCGCCCCATAAAATGTGGAAATTCTACACTTCCACCACAACAATAGAGATAAATTTTGAATGAGGGGGGAGTGATAATAGGTCATCAGAGATGATTCTATGAAGTTTTCTCAGAACAATATTTGTTGTGTAGTGAAAGATGCAGATCTTGGCGTTTCTTGTTCTATGGGAGAAAAAAGTCGGGCGCTCTTTTGCCCTGTGTGACCGCGCCCCAAATACCCTTGTACCCTAGTACATATTGCACCATTGTTGGGGTGCGCACAGCTGAGAATCCGAAAATAGATCGGATGTCTTGGCTAGGAGAACTTGTTTTTATTTTTTTCCCCCAACCAGAGTGAGTACCATAGAGCCTGAAAAATTTGTTGGTTTGTCCTATGTACTGATGAGGACTAATAGAACAAGATAATAGGTAACCATAGAACGCTCAACCCTAGATGAGAGACATTAATATATCGGTCGACCTCAATCTAAATAGAGACAACTCTGAATTGAGCCCCATACCGCTGGCAAGTAATCTTAAACATCGCGGTCCGATGATTGTTAGCTACTGATAGGCCACGTTCTATCGGATTTTCCTTTCCTATAACAATCGGGGATGTCGTTATACTCCAATTGGCTTATTGAGCCCCAGATAAGGTTCAGCAGCCTACTTCAAGTGTTTATTTTTGCAAGTGTTTGCGCACACATACCACGAGCACGGGGACAGAATACATAGCGATTCGCTGCTTGAACACATTGCGATTAATTGGCACAACACAGCAGTACCAAGCACAAAGGTGTGTGCACAAACCATGGGCCCAAAATGCTACACTGCATTACGGTGTTAAGGCCGAATGCGCACATGCGTAATTCAATACACGAGCATATATACAATGTACAGAACCCCGACATATTTGTGCACATGAATACTATTCCTGACAACCACAACATATCCACTGAACTTGTACAGTCTACCACTCACACAATCTAATAATGGCAGACGATGTTCCGACGCCAGATAGCATTTTACCAGACCTCATTGTTGGTGTTGACTTGGGTACCACATTCACAGGTGAGTGAGCTCCATCGCCTGCAATCGATTCATAGACGTCGGTAGTACCTGTCTGGCGTACTAGTACGCATACTTATCATGTTTTACGCCATCAAGGTGTGTCATATTATATTCCAAAACCCGGCGATGTCACCGAGCCACCGGTAATCAACAAATGGCCCGCACGGTTGAACCAGGTTTTCAACAAAGTCCCGACAATCATTGCATGCTCATTTACGGAAACTACGTGGGGGTTCGAAGTAACTCAGTCTGACCGAGAAAACGGAAGAACTCTCGTTGAAGAGCATTTCAAGCTTCTTCTAGACCACGTTATTCTTGACGAAGTAAACTCAAGCCCAGATGTTTCAATTACCATGGAAGATATACGGAAGTGTTTTCAGATATTTCTAAAAGAATTGTACGAGTGGACTAGCAAAGAGTTGGAAAAGGTTGTCCAAAGGAGACTGCAGGACATGAAGGTGGAGTATCTGTTTAGCGTGCCAGCATCATGGAAGGAAAGGACTGTCTGTGATTATCAAGCGATTATCAAGCGGGCCGGATTTGGGAGCATTGATGGACATACAGCGACGATTGCTTTAAATGAGGCGGAAGCCGCAGCTATACAGACAGCTATCTACAATTCACATCTGGAGACAGATGGGTATAATGTATGATCTTATTACGAAAAAAGCGACGATATTGCTAATCCTGACCGAAGCGTAGCGACATCGTATTAGTTTGCGATGCCGGCGGCGGTACAACGGTAGGATTGTCCCATTCAGTGTTACCATAGCAAACATGCTGATCATACTTACTTGAGTAGGATGTTTCCCTGTTAGAAGTTACAGATTTCCAGTGTGGAGTGCCGCAATTCCGTCAGATGTGCCGAATTGATGGTATTACCCCTCGCGTATTAGCTGTGGCTAGGTATCGTTTATTAACATGAAGCAGGAGTACCCGTTGGCTCCGTCAAAATTGACGAAGCATTTAATGAACTTGTCAAAAAACGCCTAAGCCACCTAAGTTGCTGCGTTAATCATGCGGCTTCGGGAGAAGAGTTTCAGTCAGTTAAAACCTTTCTGGGGATTGACAGGGTTGACTTGCTGGATGACATCAAAATAGCAATTCCGGGACTTGATAAAACAATCGAGGATTCTATTGCCCGGGTATCAGGTGGCGAGATGACATTTTCTTGGTAAAGGATATGCCATGTGGTATCTGTTCGATAAATGTCATTATATGCTAACCATCGCCTTCAACAGGGACGATATAAAACACTTATTCGATAGGCTGTTGCCACGTATAGACTCTCTTATCGATAAGCAACTGAAACTTCTTAGCGAGACTCGTTCAGACGCAGAAGTTGTAGGTCTTAGAACTGCTATTGTTTAGGACCAGCCAATCTTCACTACTAATTGACATTCTACAGAACTACTTTATTCTCTCTGGTGGCCTTGGGTCTTCGAAATATGTCCAACGCCATCTTGAGCAACACTACGTCAAAAATCCAAAATATCCTATCGCAGACAAGGTTAAAATTCTCATCGCAAATGATCCGTGAGCACCCCACATCTCTCTACCCGTGTCACAAACACCACCAGTGTGCTAGCTGACTGGTTATCCAGGCAACTTGTTGTCTGTAGAGGGCTAGTATTAGGACGTATACACCAAGTTTTAAAGGTCGAACCTGTAATTTCTCAGCGCTGTGGCCGTGCGTCCTATGGCTTCATCGTCGATGAGCCCTACGATAAAAAGATTCACGCACATTTGAAAAGCGAGCGGAGAAGGTCGAAGATCGATAGGCTATATTATTTACCTGGACGTATCCGCTGGTTCATTGACCAGAACCAGCCAGTCGATCCCACTCTAGATATCCAGTTCACACGCAATGTCCACCACAAGCACCCCGGATCGCTGGAACACCGCATCGTCAGGTTCGATGGAGAATTGTCTGGCCGTCCTGACAAATTAAACAGAGATGTCAGTCAGGTTTGTGAGGTTTCGTGTCATTTGCAAACTAGTCTACTGAAGAGCAACATGGACAATGTGCAGAAGCAGCACAAGTTCCCGTTGTTCAGATTGGGCGACTTTTTTTGTGTTATCTATCAGATACGGGTTGGTGTGGAAAGTGCAAGCATGAAATTCGAGCTGTTATTTGGAGGGGAGACAAGGAGAGATGTTAAGGATATTACGGTAGATTGGACCAAGACTGTGAATAAGTTGGTAGCGTGTGAATACGTTGGTAGCGAGCGACCGGTTGGAGTTGGAAAATGTCTTTGGCGGGGGCGATCATCAAGGAGATGGCGAGAGTGATAGTGAGGGAGATTAGGGCTCGAGTTAAGTTGGTAGCTGAAAAGACAAGAGTGATTTAATTTGTTCGCAAAACAATTATCACCGCTGCTTCCACTAGTGCGTAATAACCGTGAAAGTTCATAATAATGTACAATAGATGTGAATAAGCATGGGTGTCACCTCCAAAATTGACGCACCGTATAATCGTCCTGAGCGTCCCGGGAATGTTTCGACTGATCTTTACCTCCAACCAACTATACCATATACACTCTATATGTTAATACGGAATGTGGTACCTGCGCACGGGGATAATTGTACATCTCGAGCTTTAAGAGGCTTGAACGGATGCCATGACCCAGCGTGTGGTGTTCTGACAGCTACAGAGAAGTAAAGCACAGCTACTAGCTCAAACTTTGAAAAGAAATAGACCAACGACAGCTACAAGCCCGATCGATTGAATTTGGAGGTATGTAGGTACAGGTAAGTGTCTCATAGCCAAGATTGAGATGATACGAACACCATCGCATGCTTTTTCTGCGGCTCTGTAGTAGAGTCTTGATAATTGATCTCATTGGACAGTACCACACGTTTCAGGTTATCAATATTTAGCGCATTCATAGCTAAATACGCCAATCGCAGCGGTCGACCATGTTTAAACATCCTTACTGGGTGAGCACTAGCCATACCTTGGAAGAATTAGCTATTGAAGGGAGTTGATAATTCACTGTAATTTCGATGCGGCGGCGAAGAAAATACGCTACTCTTCGATGAAGCTTGGAATTGAGACATGATTACACGTGCAGTAGACGAGAGACTAAGGAGCATAATGGAGATAATGATCCGTTCAGTGGATAGAATAGATAGATATACATTAATTAATATAATATTTAGTAAACCAAAAGTCAAACGGGCACCCAACACCGTTCACAAGCCCGGCAGTGCTACGCCATAATCACCCATAGCCTAACTCCATATGTGGCTATTCGTCGTGGAAGTAAGAAACTGTGTACCATATTCGACTACGCTGTTTTCCAGGCGTTGATGGTCCTGCCACGGTGCTATTGTGGGTTAGGGTGGTAGTGGATAGCATTTTATGCCTGGAACAAGATGGATTAACCAGACGTAACAAGTTACAAGTGGCCCTGAATGTGAGGATCTTCACACCCCAGCTTAATTCAGAATCATCTAGCTCTTTTCTGGGACTTGAAATCGCTTGTCGAAACAAATAACAGCCTGTTTACCCTTTGCTTGTCCAGTGGCGTCCTTGAACATGTTACCTGCGTCACATACTTTCGAAAGATGTAAATACCTTGTCGGTAAGTCAAGCATGCAACCCCACAAGCATGCAAGCCAGGTCTCCGACTTTTCAGCAGAGGTTACGTATAGAGAGATTCTTCAGCAATGCGGTAGTGGCTTTCGATCGCTGGAATAGGTCGCCAGAGCGTCCAACAATAGCGGTCAGACAGAAGGAGGCGTGGCCGTCCACACAGACTAGGCAAGGAGTATCTATGCCCTCTGCGTTTTGTAAATAATTCAGTCATGACGGGTGTTTAGACCTCTGGCATACGATACCAAAAGTTGAGGAGCATACCACATTACCTGGAATGCAATAGGGTAGAACGAAAGATGTTGAGGACTGGAATAACCCCCTGCATTAATCCGCAAAGCATCCCAAGCGATCCTGACAAGCTTTGCCGTACACAACAACAGTGTCCACTACAGAAATAAAGACAGCCTAAGTCACGCCCGTGCTCTGAAAAGTGGTAAAAAGCTATCCATCCACGACGCGGTCGATAGTCATACCACCGCTATAGACCGTACAGCTGCACTTCGTTAGTGCAATCTAGCCAACATATGCAGAACCTAACAACAGCACCCCATAGTCTAGAGCTACACATGAAACTATAACCAACGAGTAGCACATCAAAATAACGTCGAAAATAGGGGCAGGACGCTGGGCTCTTAAGAGTCCACCAAAATATGAAGATGGTGGTATATTGGTGAATTCCCGGATGTCAACGTCTTTGCGAAACGCAACGACGGTTATTCGAGGAGGATAATATCGAGATGTTTCTGTTGATATTGGTGTTAGAGTTTATCGCCTTTGTCGTCATCACTAGAGTCAAGCAAAGTCTGAGTCTAGGCCAGAAATCACCGGAACGAAGCTCTTCGTGGGTATCAGTCTAGTTCTTCTGTGCCGTTTCCTTCGCCCGAGTTCAATATGAAGCATGTTTGGATCGGGGTGGATTCTCGGCGGTCGGGTAGTCGGGATCGTCCTTAGTATTGCTGAGTAAAATCTTGACGCTGGCCTGGAGTCGCGAGGCGGTGAAATTGGAGAGAACGATTTACTGGTAAGCTCGTCCCAATAAAATGAATATGGCTGAGTGACTTGAGATATGAGTTGAGTACTAGAGTAATCCAACTTGCCTAAATTTGGAGCATAAACTGCTAATTGCTTAGAACGGCTAAAATGAAACCTTAGTCAGTAGAGGTTCCTTCCTTAAATTAACTTCTCTTCGTCTCTATTTCTGTATAATTCTTACTGCCGCACCCACTCGTTTCTTGCACACCTGTTTGTGCCATGTGATTTGAGGTGGATGGGACATATGCACACGATCGGCTGAGAATGTCGATTTTTACACAGCGTCTCAAACCTGACTGGAGAACAAATGCCTCGAACGCATCCATGCTGTGAAGTCCGGGAAAGATTAAAACAAAACATGGATGCCTATAGACAGCTCTGGGCAGGGATTAGAAAGAGCACCATCAGTAGTTCCTCTGTCGGGCCGCCAGTTTGGTGCCCGCCCAAAACCAAGCATTTGTCTGGGACACAGCGATCAACAATCAAGGATTGCATGACACCCCACATTCTCACATTCCTCATCAGACTTCGAAATGAAAGATATTCAGAAAGCGAAGGTGGGAATGTCATCCGATCGAATCAAATCCTTGTCGTGCACGTGTGTTTTGCCAAGCCGCAATCGTCTTAGCATTGACACCGCCCCCCTGAGCAGAAAGTCAAGCGACAACGAGCCAGCCCACGAACACCAAGCGGAGCCTCTCTTTGAGCACCGATGAGAGCATATCCCGGAGAACCAAATCTAGTCGAGCCTTACCCCTAAAGATGGAGTTATGCCTACTGACTGCGATACGACCTTCCCACAAGCATCGAGACGGCGTAGCGTACGAACGAGCACGGAGACGATTGACAAGCTCTGAGATAATCCTATCTTCAAACGCTGAGACGACACTTCTCTCCGCACCGAGACAACCATGCCTCCATGCACCGAGTCGCGCCCTCTCACTGGCAGTAATCCTCTCTGTTAATACCGAGACAGCTAGCCCACTTAAAAATACTCATGCATGCTCGCGAGCTCCACCTACGAGTACCGAGAGTCACTGTATCACCTATGCCAACGGAGCCAAACCTACCCATGATCGCCAGTCCTACTCGTGAACATCCAGACTAGACCACGGCCCCGCACAGGCCGCGAGCTACACTCATATGCACCCACGAGCCTGTCTGCTAGCATTAAGCCGAACGTACTTCGGGGAATCAATTCTGCCTCCCCCGCACGCCTAGTGTTCCTTTGCTCCCAGCCTAGCCCAGCCGCCGGTCGAACCACAGATTCGCAAATCGGTGAGGATGGTTAGACCACCGCATCCTAAGCTGCCCTTGGCATGAGTATGTCTCGGTTGATTCAGGACATGCCGCACTGCAGAACCTGCATGGTCTGCAGATATTTGGCTTATGGTCCGGCCAGAGTTATTTCCGGGAGATCTAGGCTGACCTAAACCTCGATTCCGCTAGTCTACGTTGGCGCAAACCGGCCTCGGCCGGGGTCAGATCAAGCCAAACTTGTCGCTCCGGATTACTACGGGCACCTGTTGTGCATACCCCAGAATGCCGAATCCCGGAGCATCGGGATAAATATAGTGACTGAACGAGTCACCCCTTTGGACATTATAGAGAAAGATAAAATAAATTCGAAACTGCCTACCTATGCCTCACAATCGACGAGCTACGACTAGTGAAACTAAGTATTTTTGCTGCAATTGTGATATATTTCCAGCCTCCAGAGGTATCTCTGGAAGGTATTCCATTGAAAGTGCATTCAAACCCTTACCAATGGTGCTGATGAGGGTAGTGCTTGTTGCATAAATAGATCAGCCTTCATACGGGCATACTGGGCCGGCTCTCATACGGGCTGACGGTGCTCAGCCGTCTCCATACATAGATGATGAGTACATACATATTCGTACCGTATATATATGACCTTGTGGCCCTCTTAGATAGCACAATCAAGCTTCTCTAGCAATCAGTATTTCAGCAGTGCTGGCGCCTGTGTAGTCTAGTGATATACCATGGCTCGACATACCGAGTCTCCGTAGTCTTTATTCGAGGTTGAATGATTAGAGCCTTGATCCCTCCCTATGCCGGCATGAATCGACTTTGGATTTGTTGGATACAATGGAAAGACCATGGTGCCACGGAGATGGTAGCTTTGCATCTTCCTGTTTCCGTTTTGCGAGTACATATGCTCATCAACCACTAGCTAGCCTGAATCTGACGTGAGCAGATAGAATCCATTATATCAGAGGACATGTAATCTAACTGGGAATCAATTACGTGAAAATATAAACTGAGGTGGGCAGGATAGAGTCATGAATTCTCACTCCCATATTTCATTGTTGCATCTGTTACTTTGGATGCTTCTTTGAGTTGTTGATTGGCTTGATTGATCTATCGAGAGAGTCAAAGTCCGTATATGTACAATCTCCCATATGTGTATACATATGCACAATCCGACATTAGACGAGTCACCCTAGTCCTGATGCATAGCCTGATACAGTCACCATCTTCTTGCTAGTGTTAGCAACGGATCAGGACTGGGACTTCGGGTCGCGGTCCGGGTAGGAACCGACTCTGTTCCAGATTGGCGGTCTGGGTCGTCAATACCCCCGAACTGTCAGCTGATGTACAGTGTGATGGTTATCTCACAACTCGTCAGAATTCGGCAGCATCTCAGCGGGTTGTCCAGTGGGTTCATCTGTAGATTCATATAATACTCTTGTTTTTGCAGTTTCAGAATAGTATGTTATCAAAATTGTATTTTCAACATCCAATAATGACTTTTTGCATGATTTGCAGATTGCGATATTGATTATTTTGAAATCGGTATTTTTCGATATATGTTTTGTGTTTTCAAGTGATAAGGATGACAACAGTTTCGTTATGAGCTCTAATATCTGCGTGATACTCGGATTGCCAAATATGCCACAACAAAAATTGTTGAGGCTCCATTGATGCTCACTTTCAGGATGGGGCAGTGGCTGTAGCGCAGTTTTTTTTGCCAATAAAGGCTGCCGTTATGCTGGATATGCTTAAACACAACCAAATTCAATCTTCAATTGCCTTCCGTACTGGATGAAAAATAGTTGACGCTCCATTGATGCTGATGTTTGGCAAGGGGCGGTGACCGGCGCCGCTCTCTTTTTTGACTATGTGGGCTGCCAATTCATGGGTTAGGCAAGGCAACTACCGAAGAGAGTTCCTAATACTTGACATACATGTCCAAAGATCTTTGACACTCAGTTGACGCTCATCTCAGAATGGGGCAGTGACTGTGTCTCTTTCATTTTTGCCTATAAAGGCTGGCAATACATTGGTTATGCGTATCAGCAACAAAAATGATTGGTAACTGCCTTATGTACATGACCAAAAGTCATTGACGCTCTATTGACGGTCATTCCCAGAATAGGGCACTGACCCTGTTGCTGTGTTTTTTACCTATCAAGGCTGCTAATATGGTGGATATGTCTATCAGTGACCAAATTGATTTGTAATTACCTTACTTACATGACCAAAATTCGTTGACACTCCATTGGTGCTCATTTTCACAATGGGGCAGTGTGTAAAGGCATACGCCCGTGTATGGCCTCGTAGGAAGGTATATCAGTAGATATGGTTGCAAACGTGGATGTCAGTATTGTAGAGTAGGATCAGGTAAGATTATCGCAAGAGATCTAAGGTTCGTGGCAAGCGGACTGGATGTGAAGCGGGTGCTACGCGGCCCTGGACACGTCACGTGCAGCCGTGCCATTACATGATTCCCCTGTGTAGGTGCAGACCCCCGGGGCTGCATAATCCCGTACAAGAGTAGGAAAGAATGGGAAACAATCAAACAACTGTTCAACGTACGCAAATGTACAAACCTATCAGTCCCACAACCAATCAGTATCTCTCAGGGCAAGCTTTCGGCGGATCCGGCGCACAGGCGAACTCCAGCTCCACCTGACGTATCTCCGGAGGTGGTAAAAACCCGTGCCAACGCCATTGGTACTGGGCCGAGATCCAAAGAAGTAAAGATGTAAAGAGAAGAGAAAGAAGGAAGATCCAAAGTGACCCCGTCCTGCATTTCTCCACTTTCGGAATGTCCGGCGTCCGATAATCCGTCCAGCATCCGACCATCAGTTCTCGCACTCGTAGCTTGTTCCAACAGTAGGTCATTGTCGGAATTAGAGATAGTAATCTCGGTGAAATCTCCAATCATTGTATGCGCCTCGTCTTGACTCGGCGTCATCGATGGTAGCTTCCGCTCGCTGCTAATCATCATCATCGCCATCGCCATTGGCAATTGCATCGGTATATCTAACTTGTAAGCATTCCAGTAACCGGGCATACTCACCATACATTCAAGTGCGCTAGCACTCGGGCTCTCCCAATTCCTCTTGAACTCCGCACGCCCAGCCTATCGATGATCATTGTTGCTGCTTTGGAAGCTTCTGCATTCGGTATCATATCCATCGGTGATGGTCAATGATATATGACCTCGTATCTATCTTGTAAGCTTCTCATGAAATGGTGATTCATACCACATATATATTCAAGTGCGTTTGCGCTCTCCCGAACCTCGTGCATAGCTCTGGAGGCTAGCCTCGATATCTGACATCCTCTCTTGCAGCCGGTGGCTCTCACACGGTGCCCGTCAGTATTTATATTCATCCTCCTCCAGCATCGGCCAAGCAGGCTTATAGCCCTCCGTTATGGTCATTCAGCATCCATTGCGGTAAGCCATTTGGTAAACATCCCAGTCGGTGCCTTTGGTAGAGGGCTCCCAATAATCCTCGTATTCGATCCCAATTGGAAGTCATTCGGCCATGATCTTGGTCGCTATGCTGGGTCGTCATTTCGTGGCATTGTCTCGATTGTCTCGTCGTCGTTTGGTGACTGTCTCTCGCGATGCTGTTCGGTGACTCTGGTGATGCTGTTCGGTAGACTATTTGGTACGTTCGGAGATCATTTGTGGTCTTGTTCGGAACTGCTTCGGTAGACATAACTGCACTCGTTCGGCATAGATCAAACTAACTTGACATCTCATCATCTTCCTGTGCATTTGCAGTTGCACTGATCATCCTCCAAGTCAGTGCACTTGTAGGCACACATGACATCCGCCCTGTGCTCGGTGCACTGATCATCTCCAATTGCTCACTGGCTTTGCTCCGGGTATGTTTTCCGTTCCTTCTCGAGGTGTGCTCGCTGTCACTTGTCTGGGTATCCACATCTTCCTTTTGCTTGTTGACTATTCTCCAGCTGCGATTCTCTGCCGGTAAGTGCGCTCCAAGGTGCTTCCTCCCAGCGCTGCCGGTACGGTGAGTGCTGGCGGTAGAGGTTGTTTTAGATTCGGGTACGGTCATCCCCCTGTTGTACATTGTACCTCCGCCGACGACTAATCCATTACCGCTGCTTCGGGTGTCATATCGGTTAGGCTTGATTCGGAAGTTGATATCCAGTAACAGCTGTGTATCTCGGGATTGTCGAGACTGAGTCAGGATCGCCGAGACTGAGTCGGGGTTTCATTCGGGATTGTAACTTGGACATGCGGCTTCTTCATTCCTCTGTAGGTGTGTTTTCCATCACGTCACAGCGTGCACTGTTCGCCGTTCTCGGAGTATAATTGTTGATTCTCCTGCATGTGCACTTGCCGCTGCTAGTCTCCTCTATTGGTAAAGGGGTTTCCCAGTGCGTCGTTCCTGCACTTCCGGTGCGGTGATTGTTCGCGGTAAGGGTTGTTGCCATTCCGGCACTGTCATACCCCTCTTTACAGATGGGTGCTCCGCCAATGTTTAATCTCGTACGGCTTCATGATGTGCGGTATCGGGATTGTTGCTGTGTGACTCGGGATCACCGAGGTTGAGTCGGGATCGTATTCAGCATCGCAATTCGGGCATGTAGCTGTTTTAGTCGGCATCTCGGAATAGTGCTCTGAGTAGTGCCCTGAGTAGTGCTCAGTATCGTACACGGTGGAGCCATGCCGCCGGAACACCGAGTGTCTTCAAATCTGCACTTGATTGTAACTTCGTACGTTCATATTGGAAAGGAGACTGATTGTCATCCCTCCCCCGTTATCCATCTCCTGAGATGGATCTCCTGTCATCCATCCATATCCGGTCACGATCTGTATCCTGCCGCCATCCTTATCCAGACGGGATCCATCTCTTGTCATCCATCTCAGGCCGCAATTCATTTTTGGCTGCAATCCATCTCAGGCTGCGATCCATCTGGCTCCAGCCATTTGTTTTTACCCGGTGCGTTATTGCGCTTGTATGGGTCGCATTCTGTGACTGCTCCTGTAGCTCTGTAAGCGCTCTAAAGGTCATATTTACTAACCTCCATAATGTCCGTCTTCCATTGACCATTCATCGTAGTCCCATAACCCATCTGGTGACATATTGTCCATCAGAAGAAAATACCCACTCATCGATCCGTCCATATGGCATGGGATCTATAAGTCCAAATCCATGATCCGGCCTCGTGAGCATGTGATTTTAATCCAGACAATGGCATGGATACCGCACAACTCAACTCCGTTCAACTCTACACCGATGAATTGTAATCCGCCCATATGGCCAATTGTAGGCGGGGACCAAATCGATTCCATGGTCAATTGACCGATGCGGCGGGAATGTCTTTGCCCCTTTGCAGTAAACCCCCACGAAATGTCCGTGTATTGCCGGGATATGTTCTCCACCGCCTGTAGGCTCCATCTTTGTCGTGGTGCCGCGTCCATCTGCAAAAGCTCATTCTCAATTCATAATATGTATCGAGCGGTATGAAGGAATAGCCTGGAGCCAGGATTTAAAACGGTTCGCATCAATAGGGCCAAGCCCCGCCGTCCAGTACTCCCTTCGTGTCTCGGCGTGCCGGCAACATTTACATGAGTATAATCTTGGGAACAATTCTCTAGCCGTTGCCGCCGCTGCTCCCTGCTTGCCCGTCCAGTGCCTGGTGCCAATCTCATCACTTGAGATGCTTTCCACGGTCTCTCCCAGCTGCCCTATACGATCTCCCACTCCTAAGAAGACCGTCAAAATGACCTCCTCACTGGCCAGTTGATCGTCAAAGGCATTGGGTCCCAGTATTGGAATATCCGGAACAGCGCTGCCTCCTTCGGAACACGCCTCCTCCCTAGCCGTGATCCAGGTACATTCCTGGGCCATACCTGATGGCCTTCCCGGTCCATTCCCACCTGTTCCACTCACCCTTGGGTTGCAGAGCCAAAAGTCGAATGCTTTGCAAGTCGACGTAAATTCTCCAGCCCACACAGTGCGTCCACCGCGGCTGCCACCACTTTGTACGAATAAGCTCACTGAGCGCATCACATACTTGTCACACCCAATTGGGACTGTCTGAGAACCAATAACTTTCTTGCCTCACCCGATTAGGGCTGCCTGCGAATCAAATAACGTCCATTCCCATGTTGGGATACGACGGATTGATTAAACCTCCGCGTGCCTTCAATACATGCTGAATCTGCCGGTCTCCTGAGAGTGCCCAGACGGTCCATCCTCCGGTGGTCCCGTGGATTCTGAGAATCCCGGCTACAAATGAAATCATCTCCGCTGCATCCCTTGAAACCTTGTTCGTATGCCATTGTATGGGCACATATCCGTGTTCAATCATTGGCGTATGTTTGATGAAATTGAATAGAGTTGGCGCAGATGGCTCTGTCTCCTCAGAACATTCCGATTCGGTCGTCCAATCAGGTGCCAAAGGTGATAATTGTCAATGGTAATTGCGAATTGTATCTGCTAACCACTTTAGATCATTCGGGGGTTATTAAACTTCCCTCACAGAGCTGCCACTCGATCTGCGATCGCTGCTCCACTCTCCTGAACTCGTATATAGCTTTGTAAGACTTCCATAAATGCGGCGTTGATCTCCCATCATCATCCGTAACGTAGAAAATCCCATTGAGTCTTGCAGAAGGTAATTGCGAATAGAACTGCCATCGTTGGCATCACTAGATGTGAATCGCACGTATCGCGTAAACCCGCCCTGATCCTTGATAGGTGCAAGGAACACAATTGTAGGTGCACTTGGGTGTGCGGTTGTGGTCTGTGTCGGCTCGATAGTCCGCATGCGATTGCGCTCGTCGGACGAGATTTGACTGCGTCTCTGGAGTAGGGCCAACTGAGGCATTGCAGGTGAGGCGACTCTCCCGGATGCATGGGCTCTGGAATCGTCTCTGCAATCGTCAATTGACTTGATTGGAAGGTACCTTATCGAATCGCATTAATGCTGCCATTGATAGCCTTTGAGTTCTCGTATTATGAATTCGTTGAAATGGACTTCGATTGCCTTGGTCGTTGACGCGTCTCCTGGCCGGTTGGCCTGGAATCAACTCGGAATTGTCTTTGCTACTGTTAACCTCAATTGGGTGGACAATCCATGCCTCATTGTATCTGCAATTCGTATATCTCAAGTCAGTAAGATGTCTCGTTCAAATGTGTCGCGACACGTCTCTGGCCGATTGGCCTCTACAATCCAAACGAAATCGTCTCTGTTACTGTTAACATCAATTCAATAGACATGTCTTGACCCTTCGCTGATGCGATCAGTGCTCCTAAATGTGTATCATGTATCACACGTATGGTGACGCGTCGAAAAGCGGTAATTCATGAAATCCCGTATGCGACAGATATCTGAAATTGTAAGAGCGATAACAGTGTAAAGGCATACCCCTGTGTATGGCCTCGCAAGAAGGTATATCATTAGATAAGGTTGCAAAGGTGGATGTCAATATTGTAGAGTAGTATAAGGTAAGATTATCGCTAGAGATCTAGGGCTCATGGCGAGCCGACTGTATGTGAAGCAGGTGTTACCCGACCCTGGACACGTCACGTGCAGCCGTGCCATTACACAGTGACCGATTCACTATATGTTTTGCTTATAAAGACAGCCAATATCATTGTTTTGCATGGTTGTAACCAACTTAATCTTCAATTAACTTACAAGACCAAACATCGTTGATGCTCCGTTGATGTTCATTTTAATGTATTGTCTAGTCATACCCTGCTGCCATTGATAATTGTAGGGATAACTAGTTAAACGTATTGCATACTTTTTGGACTGATTTGTACTGGATCTTGTGGCTGTAGTAATAAGCTTGCATGGGTCGCTCTCATTCTATCCAAAGTCATGTATCACATCGAATAAAGCATTTAGCCTGCTATGCTTTTGTTCATCCACTAACATTCAGACATAACTGGTTAATATTGTGCCATCATATTACTCTAAGTGAAATTCTTGGTCAAGCAATATAAAGAACCTGCTGATAACATATTGTCCCATTCTGTCGTACTTGTTTCGGTTTCCCCTAATCCTCCTTGTTTTAGTAGCATTGACTGTCACCAACCCTTTTTCAGTCTTGTTCCTGAATCTCTGTGTTGGCCGAATCAATCCAAGAACATTCAGAGTGGAACACACATCCCGCTGCTCAGGTCATTCCGGAGCCTTGCAGCAATTTTTTCCCTCTGCTTCGGGTTCATTGTCTGCATCACCGTCCTCTTCACTCTCATTTGGTCTATCCACATCACCATTCCAGTTGAGGGAATATTCAGCGTCGGATAGGCTTTGGGGTGGATTGTTGTCATCACTTTCGACCGGATGACAGTCGATTCCCCTTTTTCAGCGAACATTCAATCCTTGAGCTTCTCTTCCAGCAAGTTCCTTTGCAGACAGAGCTGGTGGCAATAATAATCTTTCCGACAATGTAAATATAGCTGCACCATCATATTGAAAGTTTGCCCAGCATGCTTGGACACATTTTGCTGTATCTAAAATGTATCTTATGGCAGTGATTTGTTTTTTTTGAACTCTTGATTCCTTCTGTGTAGTCCGCAGGTTTGAGCTACCCTGCCACCTCTCCCCAAGACATGGACCTTGGGAATTCTGTGCAATTTACTACCCTCGGCCTCTCTCTTCAATTCCAAGTTGTTATTGGTTTCGGACCTATCCAATACAGGGTTGTCACCTGACAATATCTCATTATTGGCTTGGTCATACTGCCTTACTATAGCCTTTTCCCACTGGGCCTCAGCTGTGGTTTTTGACTGCCTCCAGCCGATGAAGTCTTGCCCAAGGGAAATACTAGATCTCCACTCCGGCACTGTGTGATATGATTGATATGTGACGTGCAAAATTGCCGAGATCGGCATACTTCGAGTGCATTTCCTCTTGCTGACGCCACCAGTCGGTAATATACAGTATCCGAAATGCATTGCTAATCTGCATCTGGTCGGAGTGATTAACCTTGAGATTCTGATTAATTTGACACCACTTTCTGGAGATGCAGACGTCAAATTGAAATGTATCCTCGCAGCTGTCAATTAGTGTGCTGCATGATTGACCATCCGGGTGTACTTTCAGCCACATCTTTAGGCGTTGATTATTCTTCACCATCACTTCAGAAATCATATTGATCAAATGACGATTGACCACATTGGGAAGCTCTTGCCAAAGGGAGGAAGCCATTGCTCAGTAGTTTTTCATGTATAGTGACTGATAATCATCTGTGATTGGCACAGTATTCGTTCTGCACATACATCAGAAATTCCTCTTCGTATTGGGTAGTATAAGAAGCCTAGTCGTCACGATTAATATACCTTGTTTTGATCCATTTCCTGAACAATCGCAATTTCAGAAAAGGATCAAGGATTTGAGCTGAAATAAGAATCATACTCTTTGTTAGAGTGACTTCAGCACAGTTTTTGGACTGCTTTTGTGGTGCAAACTTCACAGTGAAGTATAAATCTTCCTTCCATTGGGTTGTCTTCTTAGCTAAAGTTTGTAAAATATCATGCAGATGATTGAACATGTCATTATAGACAGTGATAACATGATGTAGTGTGACCATATGGCGTTTCACCATTAACAGAGTCCAGTCTCGGAATGGCCTTGAAACTTCCATCACGTACTTGACAATTGTGCATCAATTCTCTGTAGTGTAGAGTGACCGGTAATCTGTGTATTTTGGATTGTTTAGCCACTCGCAGGTGAATTTTCATAATCGGTATGCTCACTCAAGCAACTCCAGTGTCAAATTCAGCCCTGTTTTTGCTTCCATAATTGGTATGACTGTGATTTGTTCTTTCGCCTTTTGACAGTGAATACACTAGTTTAGACGACCCGGTGTCATGGTTATCAACGCAAGCTAGCATTCGTTTCTTTATGATTGCCAGTTTCAGAATTTACAAAATATCTTGAAATATGTACTTTCTCAATTATCTTTGCCAAACCTGGATTCATAGCAGACACCTTGTTGAATCTAGAATTGCCCTCTTTTCGAAGTCTGTGACTCTTCCTACTATCTGTGCATTCATTCTCTGCAAATTGCTGATGGTGCTCAAGTGGTTTCCACAACTTTGTACTGCGTTTGACACCAAGGCTGCTTATAAATGCACCTAAAGCAAGCTGAATCATATGTGCCATGCATGGTATGTGCTTTTCCAATGAAGACCACTCGCATTCTGAGGGATGAACTGTGGATTCTAGTTGTCGAGTCATCATGTAATTTGAGGACGTGGTGTCAGTTGTAATTCCATGTAACCAGCCGTTGGTAAGCTCAACATGATCCAGCACTTCCTTCAAATGTATAGCTACCCTCGATCAAGCATGTTGACCCTTGACCTATTATTCTTAATTAGCTGTTGAGATAGAAAAAGAAGAGGCAATTGACCTCATCAAAAGCGAATTGAACTTCCCGCAGTGCCCAATTCTGATCCATATAGTTTCCAATGCCCGATGCCATTGCCAATTTGTTGGTAGATGTCCACCTGTCAAAAGCTAAACTAACTTTATTTGTTGTTCGCAACTGCTTCTGAACTGCACCCACAGACGGTGAGTATTGCCTCCGACGAATGTTGCTAAGGGTGCTGGCGGAGGGTAGCACTTGCTCGCTGCATAATACGTTATATGACCGCCTTAGTCCTGTGTTTGACATCGCGTTCATGGATTATGGGAGAAAACAAATCCCAACGTGAGGTAGCAATTCCAAGTGTGTTGGGGAAATGTGGCCGGTACAAGGTCCTTAGCGGCGAGTTTGGAGCGTTTTGTCTCAGAACACAGTCAATGAAGCTTACATCCGCAACAACCCAACTTTCCGTCAGAAACACACTGGTGTTCTTGGTGACTTTGAAGGCTCTGACGTAACCACGTAACCGCTGACTGAGAATTCACTGCTTCCGGTCACCCCCGCGACGGGTTGCGTTGAATCTTCACCTCATTCATATAAGGTCCTGAATTCTGATGACGTATACGCACCACCAGAACAACACGTGTGTGACACTCTTCGTAGTTGTTGCAGTTATGCCGGAGCCGTTTACACAAGGCCTGTCGATGTTTACAGGTTTTCTGGCAGAGTGCCACATTTAACATCATCGCTATTGCTACATATCGGATGCTGCACCCTCCCCATATATGTTGAGTTTTGGGATATTGTCACTCATTACAATATAGTCTTCGCTTTGGATACATCGCATTCCGTTGCACTTGCTTCGCCATTATCATATTTTACAGGTCAGAAATATATATAATTTTTTCAGATTCTCAAGTACTCTGCCCACAGTCCTGCACATTCTACGTTGATCGATCATCAGGTATCGATGGTTCGTCATCCTGAACCGCATCCGCATCATCGCCATTGTCGCCCTCATACCCATCGACATCCCTGGTTGCCAGGTGAAACCTCTCGAGTTCAGTCCCGTGCTGTTGTCACTGGCTGGCTGTGGGGATGGCATTGTGCTCGTCGTTTTCATCACCTTCATCTGTATAATCCCCGTTGCCATTGGGCATCCTGAAATGCTGTTCATCATCGGTGGAGTTGCTGTGTCTTGAGATATTTGGTTCAGTGCATCGGATCTCAGGCTCCTCAAGCACTACTTCGGAGGTCAAATGGTCAAGAAGAATAGCATTGTCAACACGCGGTGCATCAACAATGATGACCACGGCAGGAGTTGGGTTTTCCGCCTGTTGGATCCGACGCCTGAAAGTTGCAAGAGTGTTTTTGTACCTCCTCTGTTGGTAGCTCTCCGGTAGTGTGTTCCAGCTACTCATCAAGAACATATAAATGTCTGCAACCGAAGACGAGGTTAACAACTTGCGACCCGTTGCAGCGTAGCAGGATGGGTGCTTACCGCCGGCATTCATGTAGTTGAAGTAGTTCTAGCGATCAGGTCTGTCCACTTTCAGAGTTGTCTTGGAAGCTTTTCGATGAATACCTTTGTTATTTTGCCACTCCACGAGTACATGACGCAACGGGATCCAGGTGAACATGATCAGTGGCAAGGGTATATGACAGTCTTTGTCGTCAACCACGGAATCATAAAATTGATCAGCATACCTACCGCGCTTATTGGGCTCAATATGAAAATTGATGTTGATAAACCGCGGGATTGGTTGCGCCAGGAGGTGAAATGGACACTGGCCATTCATTTGCAGCTTTCGACTCAATCTGTGTTGGACCTGCACAGCGTACACCACCTTCTACATGCTCTGCCACAGGAATAATGTACTGATTGTCTGCCAGAGGAGAATCGAACAATTCCAAACGCTCTGCGGCGGATTCAAAGCAGTGGAGATCATTAAGCTCTGCTATTTTGTCTCTAGCGGATTGAAGAAAATTGTATCTAACTTCATCGAAATGTGCTCGAACCTGGTACCAATTTCAGTGTATACAATCCAATGTGGCCTGTTGCTTCAGCATACCTCTTTCACGATCTCCTTTATGTGTGCCTCAAATGCTATGGAGCAAATGTTCTTTCGCTCAATAGTGGTGTTTCAGTACATCTCGATTATCCGCCAGTGTGGGCCTTCATCTAGTGCTTTCGCAACACGTCACAATGCATCAATTATCATGTCCAAGTCGCTTGCACTCAGAAACAGCTGTCTGTTACACATGTAGCGCCGAAGGAGTTTGCTTGTTGCAATTACAAGACGCATCATATTCGAATAACCAAATCCATGGCCGCCACGACTGGCGGAGATAATTGTTTGACATGCAGAAACCGCCATCGGTTGCACTGGCCTCTGCCTCTATTTCTGATTTGACTTAATAGGTCCCGTTCGCAGTGAACTTGTAATGATTGTGTGGGCTTCTGCATTAGGGATTGGGGTAGGCAGGTGTTCACGCCCGTTGAGAAGAGTGGGAGTGCTAGCAATTCCGAATGCGGGGCTGGATACAACGCAATGCGTTGTAATGGCACCGCTGCACGTGACGTGTCCATGACCGGGTAACACCCGCATTAAATAATGTCGGCTCGCCACGAGCCTTAGATCTCTAGCGATAATCTTACCTTTATACTACTCTACAATATTGACATGCACGTTTGCAACTGTATCTACTGATAGAGCTTCATACGAGGCCATACACAGGCGTATGCCTTTACACTATTATTGCTCTGACAATTTCAGATTCGTTTCGCATACTGGATTTCATGAATTACCCCTTTCTGACGTGTCACGACACACAGTCTACGCGCGAGATATCATTCAAACTTCGGAGCACTGAGCGCATCAGCGAAGTGTCTTGATATTCATATTGAATTGAGGTTAACGGAAACAGACGATCGTATGCGGACTCCAGAGGCCAATTGGCCAGTGATGCATCGCGACACCTAAGGAGAAATCGTCCGGAATTCACAGCGACAGATTGCAGAAGCAACTAGACTTGGGGTGTACACCCAATTGAGGTCAACAGTAGCCAAGACGATTCAGAGTTCATTCCTGAGGCAAATCGGCCTGGAGATGCGTCGATGACAAAATCAGTTGGACTCAATTGGAATGAATTCGTCACACAAGAGCTCGAAGGCTATCAATCGCGGCATCAATGATATTCAATAAGTTACCTTCCAATTCAGTCAATTGACGATTACAGGGACCATGCCAGAACCCATATGTTCACGAGAGTTGTGTCACCGGCATTGCCGAAGCTGGCCCTACTCCAGAGATTCTCTAGAATCTTGTCAGACGAACGCAATTGCAAGCGAACTATCGAGACGACACAGGCCATAATTGCACACCCAAGAGAACCGATGATAATATTCCTCTGAGCCGAGCGAAGCTGACAAGTGCAACTACGGAGGATGAGGGCAGATTTACGCGATACACACGATTCACATCTAGCAATGCCACCAATGGCAGTTCCAATCGCAATTACCTACTGCATGACACAACATAATTATCTACTTTACGGATGAAGTTAGGAATTTACTGCAGTGGCTACGGAAGTCTTACAAGGCTATATACGGTCAACGGCTATGCAATGATACAACTATGAATACCTATTTGTTTCGTCTATGGACGGGCAGAGTTCCAGATAGTGGAGCAGTGATCGCAGATTGTGTGGCAGCTCCGAATGGGAAGTATAATAACCCCTAATGGTCTAAAGTGGATAGCAGGTATGATTCGCGATTACCATTTTCAATTATCACCTTTGGCACCCGATAGGACGAACGAATCGGACGGTTGTGAGGAGAGAGAGCCATCTGCGCCAACTCCATTCAATTTCATCAAACATACGCCTACGAGCGAATACGGATATGTGCCAACACGCTGGATGGCATACGAAGAGGGTTTCTAGGCATACAATGGAGATGGTTGTTATTTTGTAGCTGGGATTCTCAGGGTCCACGGGGCGACCAGATGGACCGTCTGGGCACCCTGAGGAGACTAGTGGATTCAGCATGTATTTAAAAATCGCAAAGAGGTTCAATTGAGATGCAGTATCCCCAAGTGGGAATGGACGGGTATTTGGTTGTCAGACAGTCCCAATTGGGTATGACAAGTATGTGATTCACTCAGTGAGCTTATTCGTACAATTGATAGCAGCCGCGGTGGAAGCAGTGTGAGCTGGAGAATTTACGTCGACTTGCAAAGCATTCGACTTTTGGCTATGCAACCCCAGGGTGAGCGGAAGAGGTGGCAGTGGACTGGGCAGGCCATCAGGTATGCCCCGGGAATGTACCTGGATCACGGCTAGGGAGGAGGCGGGTTCCGAAGAAGGCGGCGGTGTTCCGGATATCTAAATACTTGGAGCCAATGCCTTTGACGATCAACTGGCCAGTGAGAAGGTCGTTTGGAATATCTTCCTCAGAGCGGGAGTTCGTATAGGGCTGCTGGGAGTGACCGTGGAAAGTATCTCTAGTGGTCAGATAGGCACCAGGCACTGGACGGGCAAGCAGGGAGCAGCGGCGGTTGTTGCGGCAGAAGAGTGTACCAACAATGCGGACCTTGAATGACTGCAACCGGCACTCCGAGACATGAAGGGAGTACGAGACGGCGGGCCTTGGCCCTATTGAGGCGAACCGTTTTAAATCCTGGCTTCTGGATATTCCTTCATACTGCTCCATACATATTATGAATTGAGAACTAATGTTTGCAGATGGAGCCGGCACCACGACAAAGATGGTGCGAATTGATGATGGAGGACATATCCCGGCAAGACACAGAGATTTCGTGTAGGTTTTCTGGAAAGAGGCGAAGGCACTCCCACCGCATCGGTCAATTCACCATGCAATCGATTTGGAGCCCGGCTACAATTTGCCATATAGGCGGATTTACAACTTCTCGGAGTTAGGTGGAGCGAGATCCACGCAATTGCGTGGATTAAGATCACGTGCTCACGAGGCCGGATCATGGATTTGGATTTGGACTTAAAGATCCCATGCCATATGGACGGATTGATGAGTGGGTAATTTCTGATGATGGATGATATGTCACCGGATTATGGGACTGCGATGAAGAGTCAATGGAAGACGAACATTATGGTGGTTAGTAAAGATGACATTTAGAAAACTTACAGAGCTACAGGAGAAGTCACGGAATGCGGCCCATAGGAGCGCAATTAAGCACAGTGGAAACGAATGTCTGGAACTAACTGGATCACACCTGGAGATGGATCGCGGCCGGAGATGGATCGCGGCAGGAGATGGATTGCGGCCGGAGAAGGGATTGCGGCCGGAGATGGAAGAGAAGATGGATCACGGTCAGAGACAGATTGCGGCCACATATGGATCGTGACCGGATATGGATGGATGACCGGATGTGGATAACCGGAGGTGGATGACAGGAGATGCAACAAGGGAGATGGATCAAGGGAGAGGGATGACAATCAATCTCCTTTCCTAAATGAAGCTACGAAGTTGCAATCGAGTGTGGATTTGCAGACATACGGTGTTCCAGCGGCATGGCTCCACCGAGTACGATGCTAAGCACTACTCAGAGCACTATTCACAGCACTATTCAGAGATACCGGATCATGCACCTACATGCCCGAGTTCCAATGCCGAATACCATCCCGAATCAGATCCCGTGTTACAGCAACAATGCCGATACCGCACAAGCCGTACGAGATTAGTCTTTGGCGGAGCAACGATCCTTAAAGAGGGGGATGACAGTGCCGAAATCGCAACAACTCCTACCGCGAATTACCGTACCGGAAATGCAAGAACGAAGCACCATGAATCGCATTCACCAATAGAGAAGGCTGGCAGCGGCATGTGCACCCAGAGAAGGGATGGCAAACACACCTACAGATGAATCACGAAGCCGCATGTCCAAGTTACAATCCCGGATGAGATCCCGACTCAGACTCGGCGATCCTGACTCAGTCCCAACAATCCCGAGATCCACAGCTGCTACTGGGAATCAACTTCAGAATCAATCCTAACCATTCGATATGGCACCCGAAGAAGCCGTAATGGATTAGTCATCTGCAGAGCTACGACGTACAAACGAGGAATGACCGTACACGAATCAAAAACAACCCCTACCGCAAGCAATCACCGTACCGGAAGGGCAGGGAGGAAGCACCTTGGAGCGCGCTTACCTGCAGAGAATCGCAGATGGAGATTAGGCAACAAGCCTACGTGGAGATGAGTCAACCAATGCACCTGGAGATGAAACGACAACTGAACTCAGAAAACGACGATGATGATACCCAGACAGGTGACAGCATGCACACCTGGAGAAGGAGCGGAAAGCATACCCGGAGGAAAGCCGGCGAGCAATTGGAGATGATCAGTGCACCGAGCACAGGGTGGATGTCAACTGTACCTACAAGTGCCCCGACTTGGAGGATGATCAGTGCGACCGCAAGAGCACCTGAGATGATGAGATGATGAAGTGAGCTTGATCTATGCCGAACAAGTGCAATTATGTTTGCCAAAGAAGTTCCGAACGAGACCGAAAATGATCTCCGAACGTACCAGATAGTCTACCGAACGGCATTGCGAGAGACAGTCACCGAATGGCGTCGTGACAGACAGTCGAGACAATTACCAAAAGATGATCACCGGATTGTCTTGAATGGAGGGCGCAGGAACTTAGTATTATTGGGATTGAATATGAGGATTATCGGGAGCCCTCTACCGAAGGCACCGACTGGGATGTTTACCAAACGGCTTACCGAACTGGATGCCGAACGACCATACAGGAGGCCTTTAAGCCTGCTTAGCGGATGCCAAAGGGGCATAAATACAGCTACCGATGAGTATGGAGATGTTGTGCGAGTTACCGGCTGCAAGAGATATCAAGACAGGCCGACCAAGCTATGCACGAGGATCTGGAGAGCGCAAACCCGCTTGCATATATATGTGGTATGAATGACCACTTTATGAGAAGCTGACGAGATAGATACGAGGGCATATATGATTGACCATCACCGACGGCTATGATACCGAGAGCAGAAGCTGCAATCCATGCCGAACAGTCAAGCCCGCTTCATGCGTGCTGACTGCGCGCGATTATGACTACCGAGGCGGCTTCCAAACCGGCAACAATGCTCACTGATGGGCTGGGCCTGCGGAATTGTTAACGAGGAATTTGGAGAGCTCGAGTGCTAGCGCACATGAAAGTATGGTGAGTATAACTGGTTACTGGGATGCTTACAAGTTAGATATACCGATGCAATGGCCGATGGCGATGGCGATAATGAACACCAGCGAGTGGTAGCCACCATCGATGCCGCCGAGTCAAGACGAGGCTCATACAATGATTGGGGATTTCACCGAGATTTCAGTGTCTATTTCAGACAATGACCTACACTTGGTACGAGTTACGAGTGTGAGATTGGATGGTCGGATGCCGGACATTCCGGAAGTGGAGATATGGAGGACGGTGTCACTTTGAATGTTCCTTCTTTCACTTCTCTTCTCTTCTCTTTATTTTCTTACTTCTTTGTATCTCGGCCCAGTACATATGGCGTCGGCACGGGTTTTTACCACCTCCGGAGATTGGTCAAGTGGAGGTGGAGATTCCTCGCGCGCCGAATCCGCCGAAAGGTTGCCCTGAGCGGTACTGATTGGTTGTGGGACTTATGCGTTCGTACGTTTGCGTACGTTGAACGGTTGTTGGATTGTTTCCTTTCCTTCCTACTCTTGTACGGATTTATGCAGCCAAGGGAGTCTGCACCTAAGGAGGGGGATAATGTAATGGCACGGCTACACAAGACGTGTCCAGGGCCGGGTAGCACCAGCATTATATATTGTCGGCTCGCCACGAGCCTTAGATCTCTATCGATAATCTTACCTTTATACTACTCTACAATATTGACATCCATGTTGGCAACCGTATCTTATGATAGAACTTCATACGAGGCCATATACGGGCGTACGCCTTTATACGCGTTGGGTATGTCTGTGCAGTTCCTCCTGGTGCTGGTGTTCTACGACTGGGTATTCACGGCATGGCGGTTGGAGTATTTATTGACCGTCAGTGTGCAGTGGACCGGGTGTAAGTAATGTGTTGAGTGATATGCGCAATGCGAGAATTGTTCACTGAGGATGAAGGGGTGGAGTTCTGACTTTGGACTGTAGAGGTGATAGAACTCCCTCCTTGAGAGGAATCCCTCATGCCAGCCGGTACAGAAATGCATCTCTTAGCAGGGGGAAGTGGAGAATTCCCCGAATGCCCACGCTGTTGTTGATTATGACAAATAGCAAGACTTTGAACAGTTGGAATGACCGTAGTTATGTTAGAGCGAGGGATTTGGGAACCGATAGTAAAATTTAGATGTTCGATGCCAAGAATTCAGGAACAATTTTTGCTGCATGCATATGCAATGGCAGGCGAGGTAGACACCTTTTTGAGAGACCAGGGAGGGATTCGACAAAAAAGGCAGGTGCAGTCAAGATTGCGCAACACTCTAAACTGTGACAATACTCAGGGGCAAGATCCTTTGAAACGCATTCAATTAAGGGGTCAACTGCCATTGGATTGAACTCAGAATAAATTCAACATTCATAATTGCTGTTACAGCAACATTTAAAGGTCTATTTGCACCACTTGAAGGTTGTTTACGACTTCTTACCGTGTGTATCATAGTATTGCACTCATCCTGTCCTTGCTATTTCGAAGAATCGATTGTGCATATCCCCAGCCTTCCGGAGGAAATCCCCATTTGGCAGAGCTGAAAGCATTGCAAAGTGAACAATGACATATTCTCTGTCCTATAACACCATTTGCGTGTGCTTTTTCCACCACTAGGCATGTTGGTAGCTGTGTTGGCTTGTTACACAGTTATGACATCCTGAGAACTACTCACTTTCTATCAAGATGCATGAGGTCTGAGCATTGAAATTGTTCTGGAATTTAAATGCAATGCCTGCCTGCTTAAAATTGCCTAGCCGCAAGTCGAAAATCTCATCACGAGGCTTATCATGCAAGAAGTGCCTGGTGGTCGTGCAAGATCACGGATGGGCCATTTTTTGTTCGTTAACCAACAACACGCACAATCCGAAACAAAATCATTCAATCTCAGAAGTTGAACCAAAACATCGCAGGAACTCGAGTAAATATATCCCTTCTACCCACCTACACCTCCATTCTCTTTTACTCCCATCTTAAACAGACTGCCAGCATTCTGAACTATCTCGACATCACGTGAGTTGCTCAAACCATTTCTTCTCCTTCCAAAACACCCCTGATAACCCACCCACCTTTGCACATTCCCTGTGGGCTTCATTCTGTTACATGCAACTCTATCATAATATGAACGCTTTGGATGTAGATTCAATTCGAACTCACAGCGATAGCACCAAAGGGCAGCCGCTAAGGAAAAGAGAAGGCTAGGGCAGAGATGTCAACATCGGTTATAAATCGATTCCTGTGGTTGGTTCGGGACCGCATTGAGCGATTCATCTCATAATACATCCATAGACTCATATGGATATACCCCATTTCTTGTGTCAAGGATGAGAGGGCATAGGACTTCTTTTATGATATAATCTTTCTTGATCCAGTCACGACTTGCCACTTTTCACAATTACATCTAATGTGGCCGCACAGCGGAAGCAGGAGTACGCCTTTTCGGGAGTGGTGGGCAGCCTTAAGCTTATCTATGGAGTAAATATTTGACAAAACCCGGGACCAAATAAGCAATTGGAGGTGGGACAACTAGCGTGCCTTTGGGGACGAAGTCAATCGCTCCGATCCACAGACAACCAGTATGGGGATGGTTTAACCCACATGCTACCGTTTCACTTGGTTCGGGAGAGATGATTCAATGGCAAAAGTTTAGCTGCCAAGCTTCTGGCAGTACAAGCCGGGCGACATCCTTGCTGTTAGACCACTGGATTGCGATGAGATAATCAACCCTGATTATGAGGCTGAAAAATGGGCGTGTCCTGGAGCGCCAAATGGTGGAAGGAGCTGTCCAGGCGATGGCAATGACAATGACGACAGCGAGGGTGAGGATGACACACAGGGTGGTCAGACAGGGACTGGGAAAAGGAATTGAACAATGGATGCAAAGGGGAACGGGAATGCCACTGAGAACTGGTAGGGCAAAGTGATGGTGAAAGGGAAGGCAGTGGAGGAAGGGAAGGGGAAGGGGAAGGGAAACGGTAAATGGAAAGGTGATGAGTAACAGACCCCATAGGGAGATCATATTTCTCGTGCCGTTGCATTGCAGTTGGAGAAGGAAATGTAAGAGGTAGACTCAGACACAGAGCGCTAGCTGGATGAAGTATATTTTGAGGCGGAAGTATCGCCTGCTGTGTCAATTTCCTCAGAAGATAATACCGACTGCACCAAGGAGTCCGATGGTGAATATGACTCCCAGCTTGATTCTAATGTGGATATACCCATGGAGAATGATAACAACGCACCGCGCGGCATTGATATAGACGGCGATGTGGATATGGAAAAGAATGGTGACCATGCAGAGGAGATGGATAAAGTGGGGGAAGATGAAGAAAAGAAGGATGAGGAGACGGAGGATGATGATGAGGAGGAGGATGAAGATGAGGATGATGGCAAAGATCCTCGGATGATTGGCCTTGGGGAGATGGTAACTACATCGGCTGACGATGTAGATACCGTGGTAGACTATCAGAGAATTGTGCTAACTGCGCAAGGCCAGGAGATGTGCAAGCATACCCCACGGCCACAACCTCCGCCGCCTGCCCCACAGCCACACATCCCGGAGCCACACCAACCACCACCAAATCTGGAGACTAATCCTCTCGGGTGGGTGTAGTCTTTGAGAATTGTGACCCCGCAAAGATTTCACTCAGTGGTGCCAACTCTGTGAGAAGCTGAGGTTGCCGGAGATACCTAGGATGTGGATGTGGATTAGCAGCTGGTCGTCGAATCGGCAGGTGGCGACAGTCTCCCCAATCTCTCTCACCCCGATGTCCCTCTCACCGATGGCTTTCTTGCAGATGTCCTTCCCCCAGAAGTCACTCTCCCCGATGTTGATTTCAGTGGGTGGCGCCTGGATGGCCCGGTAGGCGAGGAGTGAACCAGTGCGTATAATGCAGAGCAGTCGAAGGTAGTTTCGTTGTGGTCAATGTCGGTTGCTTGTCTTGTTTGCTCACTGTGTTGTAATGAATGTATCATAGGCATCAATTATTCCACGCGTCACGAGGTTTTTGAATCACTCAGGGTTTATGTCATTGATGTGTTTTGTATTGGTTATATTTTATTGATAGTATTATGTGATATCGCGCATGCTGTGTTTTTGCGACTGCTGGTGTGTATGGAACCTCCTTGTGATGGTGTTGAAGCTTAATAAATCACTAAAGTTAGCTGAAAGTATTGTGAGCCGACGCCCACCAGGCTGTTCAGACCCAGCACCAAAATTAGTCTCTTTCCACGGTATATTCACCACTCCTTGTGTATCATTCACAATGCCAGAGAAGACCCATTTCTGTTGCCACGAATTTTCATACTGAAAGAAGTTCACCTCAGACACCTGGCGACTTAAACATATCAAATTACACCATCCAGAACAACTTCAAGTTGGATGCCAGAAGAGTCTGACTATTAGGAGAGTGCCCCGACGCGTTAAATCTACCCAGCGTCATCAATTCAACGACAACAAAGATTTAGTCAAAGACTTGGACGCGTTTCCTAACATTGAACATGTTGAAAACATAGTAGACTCGGAGTGGCATCCACTGACACCTCCATTACTGTGGACAGGAAGAAACCGCATTGCTGGGGCTCCGCTGAGTGATTGAATTGGTGAGCTATGGCAACTCGACACACAGCGTTGCCTTGAGACGAAACCCAACAACCAGTCCTACTACCTGTTTGCGACACTTGAAGAGTACACATATACAATGTGTATGATCAATACGATGGGTATGAAGAGGTTCTATGACAAGGTGATGAGGGAAGAAAACACCGCTCTGAGTTTCCCAATCTTCGAACACTGGGATGGTGGCCAGAACCTCGTGACTAGCAGGCCAGATGATCAGGCTATCGCTGAGTGGGAACTACACACTCTCGAGGATATGCGATGCAATGACAATCACCAAAACTCTATCAAATACTGGAGTTGAGACATCATCAAACGTATGAGATGGGTGATGCAGCTGCCAGCCTACGCCGAGCCGCTCATCGACCGCACTCTGCGTTGTTATTAAAGTGATTCGCCACTGAACTACCTCTATACCGAAATGCACACTGGCGACTGGTGGTGGGAGTTACATGTAAGGAGAAATACTCGAGGATAATCACATGGTAGTTGATGTTACCCCAACGCTCAGAGAGGGGGATACACTTGTTCTCTTGATCTTCACATCTGACGGAACACCTCTGCCAAACCTTGCTGCCGACATGATCAAGGGGCCTGTATTTATAACAATTGGCAATCTATCTTCGAAGATCCGCCAGATTCCCTCAAAGCTCAGCATTCGAATGGTTGCTCCTATCCAGATTCCAATCAAGAAGCGCAATATTACTCAGAAGCGACAGTATATGCAGCGGCAAACAAACCGAGAGGTGCTGAACAAAATACGGCCGCGGGTACTTCAGCATCTCACAATTAAACACAATCCCAGCGCTGATAGCGGGTATTACAACATTCTCTGTTCAGATGGCAACTGCAGGCGTGGCGAACCTGTTTTAGCTGCATGGCTTGCAGATTGCTCTGAGAATAGTAACCTACATTATATCGTGCGGCATGCCTGTTTTTGGTGCTAGTCTCCAATGAACAAACTTGGAGATTATATCTCACGTGACAAGCAACACCCCTGGTGGGATCACAACCTATAACACACACTCAGTGATGCCAAACCAACCAAGCTGATGCCGAACTCTCTTTGTGCCACATTCACTGACCATTCAAAGAGTTTCGACATATTCCCTGCATTGTTTGCGACCTCCCGAAGCCAGACCTCTTCTATACAATGCAAATCGGAATGCTGGACCATTCCAAACGTGGATTTTCCACCTCAGGAAGGCGCACAAACGGCTCGACAAGTATAATGCAATCTGGGTATCTAGTGTTAGCAACGGGTCCGGGTAACCAGCCAGCGGTCCGGATTTGGACCGGAAAAACGGTTTGGTTCGGTTCCAGACACGTCGAAAAACCTGACGCGGAGCTTCTTGGCGGGCCAAACCCGTACCCATACCCGTTAACCTGCGGGTTTTGCTGGGTTTGGCTAGACCCGTCGGTTCCAGTCTCCGGTTCTCCTTTTCGGGTTGTTCTATTTATGGTCGCAGTCAAATATGTTACTGTTATGTGCAAAATATCAACTTTGGTACATCATTCTCTATATTTGTTTCATTGGCGGCCTGTATACTCAAAACAAGGAGAGACATGCTCCCTGCTACGTGCTGAAGTTGAGTGTGATCAATTGTTCATCTTGCATCATTTGTAAGATTTGAGATCCAGAACAGCCATATTGATTGTTAAGGCAGTCAT
>Ga0307512_10001651_pt1 | contig 30841 bp, 28 predicted proteins | sample 14_EM_MG_FD_200267 | JGI IMG/M metagenome (GOLD analysis project Ga0307512, IMG submission 200267) | Populus trichocarpa ectomycorrhiza microbial communities from riparian zone in the Pacific Northwest, United States - 14_EM | ecosystem: Host-associated > Plants > Roots > Unclassified | place... | reverse complement strand
TTTCTTTCATTCAAATGATTACGAGTTGACCCCTGAATGTAGCTTCAGCTTCTGGCATTCCTCTCTACACAATCGACTGCCATCAGCCAGGACAGCTCAAAGGTTAAGTCACATTGTCACATTCCCACGGTTGCGAGTTTACTAACTGAAGGAATGAGTCTCAGCACCAGGCGCTCCGTCCATCGCCTACCTACAAATACTCGTCCAAACTCGCTCCATTACGGCCTACTAGTTCGCACAATCATGGCCTCCAAGTGCATCTCCGCACTCGCATGATTACTGCCTCTAAACTCGCTCGATCACAGCCTCCAACTGTATCTCCAAACTTCCACAATTACGGCCTTTCAGTTTGCCCGATCATGGCCTCCAAGTGCATCGACGACCACACTCAATCACAATCTCGCAGTGCATCTTTAAGTTCACTCCATCACGCCCTGTAAGTTGATCTCCAAACTCACTCGATCACGGCCCCGGATAATATATCTGAGTTCACTGGATTGTTATTTTCAGGTGCACCTCAAATTGCTTTCAAGCACCGCCTGCAGGCAGTGCAGATATACCATGTGTAGATGGGTAGCTATATAGATACATAGATACATTGATACATAGATGAGAATACAATCTGAATATGTGAGTTTTAACAATTGTTGAACGATAAGTAGTAGCGATGATTCCCAGGCGCACCTGCCGGATTCCAGGGGCCCCTGCAGCATTCCAGGCGCACCTGCAGCATTCCGGGCGCACCTGAACCATTCCCAAAGAAGATGTTTTTCCCTGACTGCTCTAGTGTGATTCGAGGTGCTTCCAGCCTTGTCACAGGCGCTCCCAGACATGTCACCAGCGCTCCCAGACTTGTAGCCGGCACTCCCGGGTGCACCCAAAGTTCTCTCCGGCGCGGCAAGGTGTTCCCAAACCTATCACAATCACTCCCATGGTACTCCTGTACCAGTCGTCGGAGATCTCAATTACTCCAAAGGCCGGCCGGAATGCCCTCCTACAGTCTGATACTCTTCTGAAATTGACGCATCTAAGTTTACACTCCATATCCTCTCAGACACTTCTGGAGTCTTCCAGAGACTAAAATACATTTTGCTGATGCAGGCGCTCAATTGTAGGAGGCGGACTCGATATCATCACTAGTATTTTTGCCAATACAGGCTGCTGATGGGATCATTGTGGGTTACCTACATTCCATTGCAGTTGGATTATGCAAGATGCAAGAGCAAAAATCGTTGACACTCAGTTAACCTTAATCTTGGGACATGGTAACCATCTTGTCGTAAGCATTTTGGCCAAGAAAGGCTCCCGACAGTTCGATTATGGATCAAAGTAGTCTCATAGCCCCTTCATATTCCAAGATGCAAGGCCTGAAATCGTTGTTGCCCTGTTGACACTCATTTTCAGGGCATAGTGATGAAGTCATCGAAAGCATTGTGGCCTACAATGATGGCCAATAGTACGATTATGGCTCAATGTCGCCGCACAGCCCTTAAATTTTCCAAGATACAAGGCTAGTAGTCATTGACGCACCATTGAAGTTCATTCTTAGGACATAGTAACGATGTTGTCGCAATCATTTTTGAATAGAAAGGTGGGCTATAGTTCGATTTTGAATGAACGTTGCAGTGAAACCATCTGGATTTTCCATAATGCATTGCCGGAAATCATTGACGCTCTGTTGACACTCACCTTCGAGCTCACCTTAGATACATACTAACAGTTATTGGGTGCTCAACAATTGGACATAAAATCGATACAGTTTCTGTTGGCAGCCAGCATCCCGTCTCTATCTATTATCATTCGAATACAAAATCTTCGACATCTCAGTTTCTGAGCCACCACTATACACATCATTTGAATGATGAATGACGTAAATCCATCGTATTTTAGCGGTTTCGGCTGGCGATTCACTGCCTAGAAATCCATTCACTAGTTTTAGATATTTATAATGTGACGTCCTCACCGTTCCTTATCCAGCTCATTCTCCTCGAATTCCACTATGTACGATAAGCAATTTTCGATTTTTCAACCGTGTGCATTCGATCAGAGCAGAGAGTTATGTAGTTGGCTGCACAGAACAATGCAGACTGATGGCTGTCATTCATCCACGGTTCGGATGCCATTTGACTGCTCCTTCTATGTGTCGTATGACATCACTGCCTTACACTTTGTTAGTAAATTTTGTGTGAAATTTAGGTTTCCTTTTGACATTTAACCGTAACAGGAAACATCATATACAGTTCATTGTTCATCAATCTACTTGATTTGGAGTCTAGAAAATTTGCATGGCCCGTACGCCCCTTGCACACACACTGACGAATAATCTAGCCTCACAATTTGGTCACTGAAATCCAGAATAAGCTGAAACTTAACAAAGTAGGTACAGATTGGGTTTGTTCGAGATACATGGTCAAAAATAACTAGTTGGTAATCGATTCCCCCGGTGACGCAAGATCCGTCACCATGACGTCGCCTCAATCCGATTTCAATTTGGTAATTAGCTAGCGACACTATACGCTGGGGTACATGCTCACGGGTTGAACTGGCGTCGCAATCTCCCTCTGTGACGAATCAGGCACCGCGTCAGGAGTGAGAGATAGTATGTGACTGTCTACCTGAGGTTTCACCGAACCAAGCCTCATTGTACTCAATTCCCGTCGAGAGGTCACTTGTGGCATTTGGGATTGTCCGGGGATGATATCAAGAATCTGCATAGGCTACCCAAATGTTGTTTGCAATGGTGTGGCTGCTGTCGTGTCTGTTTGGGGCTTCACAACTTCCAGAACCTTCAGTTCAGTCGACCTGTACTTCCTATCTCACTCACGGAAGTAGTCGGCTGCGTCCCCCCATCCCAGTTGGGTCAGTTTGTCAAGCCTCATCTGCTGCTGCCGAAAGCTCTTCATGCTGTGCTGTACCGTTTTGGAAATTGTGCCCATCACCCAGCCAGGTTCATCATCTTCCCTCAGCATGCCAAGCTCTGAATCTTCTTCATCATCATCCTCGTCATCCCCATGCTCCTCCTCTTCCGAACTTGCAAGATAGCTCTGACCATCTCCAATAACATTCAACATCTCCTCGCATGTCATTTCAGGCTTGGTGGTGGTGGATCGTGCCATTTCAACATTCCTGATTTGTTCCTGCTCTTGCATAATTGCTGTCTCTGCATCTTGAACTCACTTTCTTGCCACTGCGGTCCCTCTATCCCCACAATCCTCGATCTATTTCACTTTTTCTTCACTGAATAACACTGCATTTGACGTTATTTCTCCTCTGAAAGCTTCTTTTTAGATCTTAAGCTGAACAACGCTCCCAACCCTCGGACCTTTTCTGCCTCCAAGCCGCACTCGCCTTTATGCATTTGATGACGTCGTTGTTTGGATTTCTTTGTACTTTTGCCATTTTTGCCCGCCAGAGGTGGCGAAAGGTTCTTTTTCGGAGCATCAACAATTGCATCGTGTGTAGACCTTGTTGTTGGGCAAGATGTCAGATGTCGTGAGATATGGACCACATGCAGGCAAGCTGCATCTTTCATGTCAAGGTTGGTAGCTTTCATCAATTAGCACAAAGAAAAATCAACGTTTTGACTGTGACTTGATTGGGAATAGTCATGCTAACCGTATATTAAGACTTGATGGTTAGGGTGTGATTCATGTGAGATCGCGGCGATGTCTCGAGACAAACATCACCAGACATCCTTTCCGTCGAAGAATGTCCTTTTTATATGTAATAAAAATGACATATCAGGTGTTGTTCATCACAATATATCCTTGCAAACAAACAAACATCATCGGACCGACTTACTGCCAATCGCGGGACTTTTGGAATCACCTCCAGCTAGATGCAGTGCAGCTATACCCAGCCGGATTCACCTTGAATTGAAGGTGCAAGTTGGTAGTCACTCGTTTCATTTTGACTTGTAACTAACTGTATATTCTTCAGAACTTCCCACCTCATTTCGTAATCATCTTTCTTACTATTCCACAACCGGAAGTCATGGCTCCAGAAATACTTCAACCAGGTGCGATGGAAGCCGAATCGAGCTGAATGACAGGCACTTCAAACAATGCGCCACCTGGTGAGACACAGCAGCAACGCAGACTGCAGTTAGTTCACCGCGACGTTGCAATTGCAGCCCTTGAAACTATGACCCTGGACGCCCATCGGAATATAGAAAGTAAATCAGGAAGCAGCAAGAATAAGAAGGAGCATGGGATCGGCTATGAGTCAATCCATCTCGAAGTAGACAACGGTCAGGTAACAGTATCACACACAGCTGGGGTACGTCGAGAGTTGCGTGCCCAATTTATCGCTGCCGATAATGGGAAACCTCCAAGGTTGACCAAGGCATCTGACCGCACCCTCCATAGAATTGAACATCACGATTCAGTCAGTTCTGGGATTTTTACACCCGAAATGGGTGATAAATTCCCCGGGAATAGACGAAACACGCTTTACAGACGTTAAAGAAGGCTGCGGGGTTGTATATGGTTGAGGTAACAGCCGAATCTCACTCTGGAAGCAGCAACTAAGTTCATGTAGCTTTTCACATTTTCAGCTACTATGGCAAGACACGGAGGTCGGGTACACCTTGAACAGTCCGATGTGCATCTTTCCTTGAATCTGGCCAACATGACCAAAGAATGGTTTTCGCGCGCCGCAATTGACGAAACGCAACAAGCAATCAAGAAACAACTGACTGAAGTTTGAGGAGAGATGAAGTCGGGTGTTGTGGTTCCCGGGGATATCATGATGAAAGACACGATGGATAGACAGCAGGCAATGGTTCGGTGAAACCGAACTGACGGTGGTCTTTCTCGCCACAATGGCACAGCAAAGGACCAACAGACCCACTTCAGGCGTAAAGGCACAGGTGCAGCTCCAGCACGTGCAGCGCCACCGCGTCCCGGAACGCGACCTGCACCACCTGATGACGGTGAGAGAACTCAAATCTCCGAAACAGAAATTTTCCCACGCGGATATCTGTATATACATAGTCTGCTTCCCAATGCTCCATTTTTCAATCTTGATCCATATGCCAAGGCTCGCATGCGTGATAAAGATTTCATTCCAGATTTGCTGACTGATGAAAGTCTATCCACAGGTTGGTACAGTATCAGCTACGTGGTAATGCAGCTAACAGCGATGTTGTAAACGACAGCAGCCTTTTGAGTGAACATGGGAGCGAAGACGAGAGTTGACTCAAGGGAATTGGATTTTTGAGTATCATCATGAACTACAATTAGTGGACAGTGTAAAATACATTTTAAAAGGTATATTTATATGCATTATTGAAGAACAATGTAGTTAGAAAGGAGAATGTAAATGAACAACACAGAGCGGCTGCCACCAGATGAATATTGATATAGTATGTGAAAGTGAATGTTTCCATAGTGCGGTTATGCCTGTGGCAAAATGAGCCTCGACTGAGTGTCAACAATTTCAGATCCTGTAAGTCGGATAATAATAACACGGTTTGGTAGTGAAAACACATAATCGAATTGTTGCCACCCTGTATAGGCACAAGAGAATATAACACGGTCCCTGCCCCAGCTTGAAAATGAGCATCACTAAAGTCTCAACGATTTCATGTCGTGTTAGTCAGGTAATTATGAAGTAATTTTGTATAGGTCATACACAACAACGGCATTGACAACCTTTTGACTCCAAAAGAAAAGCAAGACACTCCCAGCCCCATCTTCAAAATGAGCGTCAATGAAGCGTCCACAATTTTTGGTCTTGTTAGTCTGGTAATTAGAAAGTAATTTTGTAGTGGTTGTAGATAACAACAGTATTGACAACAATTATAGGCAAAAGAGAAAGCGAGACGCTCCATGTCCCATCTTGAAACGGAGCCTCAACAGAGCATCATCAATGGTTGGTCCTGTATGTCGGGTAATAAAGACGCGATTGGGATGTGATTATACATAATGGAAGTGTTGCAAATCGTTTATATGCAAAAAAAGAAACCAACACGCTCCCTGCCCCATCTTGAAAATGCACATCAACAGAGCTTCAACAATTTTAGGTCTTGTTAGTCTGGTATTCATGAAGTAATTTTGTAGTGGTTATACATAACAACAGCATTGACAACCTTTGGTCGCAGAAAGAAGAGCGAAACGCTCCCTGCCCCATCATGAAAATGAACGTCAACGGAGGGTCAACGATTTTTGGTCACGTATGTCGGGTAATCAAAACGCGATTTCGCAGGGAGTTCACATAATGGAAGTGTTGCCACTCTTTATAGGCAAAACAAAGGGCAACACGCTCCTTGCCACATCTTGAAAATGAGCGTCAACTGAGCGTCAACAATTTTTGGTCATGTAAGTCGGGTTATCAAAACGCGATTTGGCAGGGAGTTCATATAATGGATATGTTGCCACTCTTTTTTGGGAAAACAAAGAGCAACACGCTCCCTGCCCCATCTTGAAAATGGCAGTCAACAGAGCGTCAATGATTTTAGGGCTTGCTAGTCTGGTATTTAGGACGTAATTTTGTAGAGGTTATAAATAACAACAGTATTGACAACCTGTATCCGCAAAGAAGAAAGCGAGATGCTCCATGTCCCATCTTGAAAATGAGTGTCAACGGAGTGTCCACAATTTTTGGTCCTGTAAGTCGGGTAATAAAAACACGATTTGGCAGTGATTACACATAATGGAAGTTTAGCCATCTTTTATAGGCAAAAAAGAAACCGACACGCTCCCCACCCCATCATGGAAATGTGCGTCAATGGATTGTCGACAATCTCGTGCCTTCGATCATGGTGTATCGAAGCGTGTTCTGGCTGTTAAAGTCCATATACTCAGTATTGTTCGTTTTTGTCGTCTACAACGCTTGTGAACACTTAGTTGCATTGCTGTAAATGAAATGTGTTGTTACTGTTCAGGAGGGTATCGTGGGAATATTATTTGCTTAATTTCTCATAAACGCTGCCAATCACATGTTTATGGATATGTGCAATCAAGCGCCCCTTAGATCACCCAAAATGCAAGACCATTAATTGTTGACGCTCCATTGATGCTCATTTTCAGGATGGGGCAGGGAGCATCTCTCTACTTGTTTGCTATCTAAAGGTTGTCAATACATCAGAAAATGCCAATGCAGTACCATAGTCAATATTTTGCAATTAACAGTAGGATATCTGAAAGCGACCACAGATAGAACAAGCCGAAATGCAGAACCGGAGATTGGACCCGATGGGTCTAGCCAAACCCGGCGAAACCCGCAGCTTGATGGGTACGGGGCCGGGTTTGGACCACCAAGAACCAGCGGGTTGGGTTTTTGGACGGTTCGGGAACGGAACCAAACGATTTTTCCGATCCGAACCCTGCCCGTTGGCAGGTTATCCTGACTCATTGCTTACACCAGTTCTCTCTCACACGACCCAAATTTGTGTATCTTGCCAAAACCATCATTGCGCCTGCTATACATCTGTTTTTCAACCGATATTCATAAGCTACTGCTCACCATTTGCCCATAATATATCTCCAAATAAACCTCTCGTTTAAGATACGTAGAGAAGCTGGTGAAACATTGACGCATACTGTCGTACTGTTTCTGCACTCCCTGCTTCCTTCTCATTTTGATTGCATTGACCGCCATCAACACCTTTTCAGCCTGTCCCTAAGACTTCCCTGTAGGCCGAATCAATCAGGGAACAGTTGGCACGGCACTCACATCCCGCTGCTCTGGGCATTCCGGATCCTTGATGCACTTGTCTTGCTCCATATCTCATTCATCATCCCCCACCCAATCGTCATCGCTGTTATTTGGAATATCTAAGTCCCCATTCCAGTTAAGCCAATCTTCAGTGTCCAAGATGCTTTCAGGTGCGCAATCCTCATCACCTTCAACTGGATGATGGTTGATTCTTGGGATTCGGTGGACATTCAATATCTCAGTTCGTCCACCAGGGAGGTTCTTTTGCACATCAGCGAAATCTATTTTAATCACTGGACGCCTCCAGGAGTGTCTGAGAGGATGTGGAGTGTAAACTTAGATGCGTCAATTTCAGGAGAGTATCAGGCCTTAGGAAGGCATTCCTGCCGGCCTTCAGAGTAACTGGGAGCGCTGGCGACAAGCCTGGCGGCGCCCACGTCATGCCTGGGAGCACCTGGGAGCGCCAGCGACTTGTCTGGCAGCACCTCGAATCAATGTAGAGCAGTGTGGGAAAAGCAACATCTTGTTTGGGAACGCTGCTGGTGCTACTGGAAATCATAGCTACTACTTATCGTTCAACGATATTTGAAACTCATGTATGCAGTCTGTATTCTCATCTAGGGATCTATGTATCTATATAGCTACCAATCAATACACGGTATATCTGGACTGGCTGCAGGCTGTGCTTGAGAGCAATTCAGGGTGCGCATGAAAATGCAGACTGGGTGAACTCAGAGATACATTTCGAGGCAGTGATCGACCGAGTTTGGAGACGCACTTGGAGGCCGTGATCAAGCGAGTGTGTAGATGCACATGGAGGCCATGATGGAGCGTACTTGGAGGCTGAAACCGAGCGAGTTTGGAGAAATAGTTGGGAGCCGTGATCGAGTGAGATTCAAGATATGCCCCTCCAGGCCAAGATGATGCGAACTTGGAGGCCTTAATTGTGCGAGTTTGGAGATGCACTTGGTGGCTGTGATCATGCGAACTTGGAGGCCGGTATCATGGGAGTTCGGCTGACTACTGGGACGCAGTCGATGCCTCGAGTGAGTTTGGAGATATGAGCTTGGAGGCCGTAATCGACCGAGTTTGGAGATACACTTGGAGGCCATCACCGAGGGAGTTTGGACGACTACTTGGAGGCAGACGATGGACGGCACGCCGGGTGCTGGGACTGTATTCATCAGTGTGTTAACTCGCAAACGTGGGAATGTGACATCGTGACTTCCCCTTTGAGCTCTCATGGAGGGCTGGCTGATGGCGGTTGATCATATAGGGAGGCACGCCGGAAGCCTAAACTACATTCACAGGTCAACTCGTAATCATAAGAATGAAGGGTAGAATACCAATCTTGGGTGGAGGCTGTACTCGGTGTATGCTGTACTCAGTGTCAACTCATGATCATGACATGGAGAGATAGAGAGGGATAACTGAACTTTGTGTTCTGTGATGATGGTAGAGTTGTGGATGAGAAAGAGACAACTGTAGATGAAGATGAGAACAATGTGGAGGATACGACCGGATAAGAGAAATCTGGGGTATGACTTGCCTGATTGGGTTGGGAAGACCTCTTATCGGCATCATTACATGCCGGATCAGGACTCGTATCTGCGATATCGGGGATGGTTGATTGACTCACACACGAAAGTGTGTTATGCCCCAAGTTCTCATGATGATTTCTCCCGTACGCTCTCATCTCTCTCTTTCTTGTCCTCAATTCTACCATCACCGAAAAACACGAAGTTAAGTCATCGCTCTCTATCTCTCCATGCCATGATCAACAGTTGACACTGAGTCCAGCATATACTGAGTACTGCATACACCGCATACTGCATCATCCCCGGATCTACTGTTTCCCACTCCCAGCCAGTCTCTCATCTCTCAGCAGACCATGTTTTACTCAATTCTCTCCATTCGCAGTATTACAAGTTAACCAATGAATAGAGTCTCAGCTCCCATCACGCCTCCCTCCCGAACTACCCCCTGCAGATTGACCCCCTCCTAGTACTCCTCCAATCTCCCATGATCATGGCCTCCAACTGCATCTCCACACCCCCTCGATTACAACCTCCAACTGTATCCTTAAACTCGCACCATTACGGCCGCCAGGGTTGCACCATCACGCAGTCCAAGTGCATCGCCACACGTGCTCGATCACGGCCTCCAAGTGTATCTCCAAAATCACTCAATTACAGCCTCCAAGTTCGCACGATCATGGCCTCCAAGTGCATCTTCACTCTCACTTGGTCACGGCCTCCAAGTGCATCTCCAAACTAGCTTGATTGCGGCCTCGGAGTGCATCTTTAAGTTCACTCGATCACAGTGTGGTGAAACGGTGGTGCTAGAAGGCAGACAGCCCATCATCAACGGTCCGCCACACCTCACATGGTATCCAAAGGGAATTCATGACAAAGAGCGGATCTAGCTCGCAGAGTGTTGGAAGAGGGTGAAAGAACATCAAGGGATACCCAGCCATGATGAACCGCACAAATCGCATGGATCTATGAAGCTCGGCAAGAGTGCATGACAGCATGCGCTGGGAAACACAGTGTGTATTTCGTATGATGAGATGATGTCTATCTACCCCGGGGACTCCCAAATGCATACTGCCTGTCGCTGAGTCCATCTCCGTTATCCCTGTATCTCCGTATGTATACATATAGAGAGACTTGGATACTACGGCACCAAGTTCCCCACAGAGCTTGCGCAGAGGTTTCTGCTGCTTTCGAAGTCTCCCACAGACCTGCGCAGAGGTCTCAGCGGCACCAAAATTTGACTATCCTAATAGTCAAATTTCGTAGCATCCTGAATGCACCTCCATCACTGCAGGTGCTTTCAGAAGCACATGAGAATGCTCTGGCAGAGTCTGAGAGCACTTTGCAATGCTCGAAGGGGGGCTGGGAGTATCTGGAAGTACTTCGAAGCACTGATGAGGGCTACCGGAGTACCTGGGAGGTTTGCGTAAGGCTTCCAGACCGAATTACATATTGCTGATGTAGACACAGCAGGTGGCAAAGGAGATCATTCTCACAATTGAAATGCAGCCGCACCATCATGTTGAAAGAGTGACCGGGATGCTTTGAGGATCTCTGCCATGTCCAGAATGTGTCCCATGGCGGACTTCTGCTTGTTTCGAGCACGAGGTTCCCTCTGGGTGACACGTGGGTTTTGCCCTCAGTGACCCATCTCTACACAGTCGTGGACAGTGGCCATTCGGGGCAATGGCCTGTCCTCTGCGTCTTTGATCATTTCCGAGTCGTTTTCTGTGTTTGTTATATCCAATTCTGGGTCGGTGTCTGCCAAAATCCAGTTATAGACTCGAGCAAACTGCCTTCCAACGACTTTTTCACGAACGATCTGGCCTGTGGTTTTTGACTGGCTACAGCTGAAAACATCTCGGCTAAGTATAACACTGGCCTCCACTCCGACACCATGTGGTATGATACTGAATATGTTGCGCACCACATCTGAGAGATCGGAGTACTTTGTGTGCGTTTCCTCCTGTTGACGCCACCAGTCGGGTAAGTCAGCTATCCAAAAATTGTTTCTAATCTCTATTGGGTCGGAGTGGTAATCATTGAGATTTGGATTAATTTGCCCCAACTTTCTTGGAGCTTCAGGCAGCAGATTGAAATAGAGCCTGGCCGCAGTCAATAACTGTCTGCGCGATCACGTAGTTTGGGGGTCCTCTCAGCCACATTGTTAGGCGTTTTGTATTCTTCATCATTGCTGGACAAATCATATGGATTAACAGATGATCGACAGAATCCTGAAGCCTTTGGAGAGGGAATGAGATTGCTGCTCAGTGAGCTCTTGAGTTCAATGACTGGCACAGGTCGATGGTCGGCACAGTTTTCATTCTCCACATACTTCGGAAAGGCCTCTTCGTATTGCGTAGTATTGGATGTCTCGTCCTCAGGATTAATACCCATTCCCTTGTCCCACTTCCCAAACAGTCGCAACTTCTGGAGAGCATCCAGAATATGTCCAGAAATGAGAAGCATACCAATTGTTGGAGTCAATTCAGGCTAATATTTGGACGGCTTCTGTCGAGCTAACTTCATGGCAAAGAACATGTCATCGTTCCATTGAGTCTTCTTCTCAGCCAAAGCGTGCATCGCGCTATCAATATGAGCAAACATGTCATTGTACACCGTGATAACGCGATGCCATGTGACTGTATGCCTCCTTGACATACACAGGGTTCAATGTCAGAATGACCTCAATTGTCCCATGACATACGTCACTATGTCCCAATCATCGTGTATCGTGAAGAGTGGCCGGTACTAACTGTATTTTGGCTTTTGAAACCACTTTTGGGTGAATTCCCATAATCGGTAGGAGCGCTCGAGCAACTGCAGTGCAGTGATCCAACACATCATCTCATTCATAATCGGAAGAACCCCGATTCGGACTTTGGCTCTTTGACTGTCAATGAACTTGTATCAATGACCCGGTGTCACCATAATCCCTACAGCAAGCATCCACTGCTCTATTTTAAGGTCAATTTCAGGACTGTCAAAATATCATGAAATATGTACTATCTTAATTATCTTTGCCAAACCTGGTCCCATGGCCGACACCAAGTTGATCTAGCGTGGCCCTCTTTTTGAAGTCTTTGACTCTTCCCAATGTTTATGCTTTCATTCTCTCCAAATTGCTGATCGTGCTGATGGGCTTCGCAAGACTTGGTGCGGCCTTTTTCACTGAGACTGCTCATGAATGCACCTAAACCCAGCTGTATGACGTGCGCCATGCATGGTATGTGGTTCCTCAATGCAGGCCATTTGATTCCAGAGGCCCGAAGTGTTGATTGCAGCTCGCGAGTCATCGTGTAATTTATGGAACGATTTCCAGTCATGATAACAAGCAAATGTCTGTTGGTTACCTCAAAACGATCAGGCACATCCTTCAAATGTACGGGTAGCCTTGCTTCAGTATGTTGGCTCTTGAGATGTCATCCTGCAATAGCTTGCAAAACGGGAAAGGAACAGGCGATCAAGCCCCTCGACAGGGAGTTGAACTTCATGCAATGCCCAATTTCGATCCATATAGTATGCCATGGCCGATGGTATGTCCAGTTGGTTCGTTGATGTCCATCTGTCCAATGCTATACAAACTTGATTTTTGACAGTGATTGCTTCATATTTGCATCCACGGTCAGTGCATATTCCCTCTGGCAAACGTTGCTGAGGGTCCTAGCGCCCAGCAGCACTAGGTCATCGCATAATACCTTATATGACCGGTGTAGCTCTACATTTCATGTGGTGTTCCATGAAATATGAGCCGTAACATATCTTAACATGAGGGAGTGATTCCACACGTCTTGGGTAATCCAGAAGTTTCAAAGTCCTTAGCTGCCCGTTCGGGAACATTTTGTCTGTCATTCCGGTCAATATGGATCAACCTGGATGTCAAGTATGATCATCCTCTGGGAACTTACTATTGTGATTCCTCGACTTCCTTCCATCCTCAGGATGGCCAAAGCTGTTTCATCGACCGTCGAACTAGTGAATTCAGAAACCTCAGACTCTGTTCATTCGTGTAACTTTGCGATGTGAGCTTTTGCCAGCACCTGTTTCCCCATTGGGCTAGTCCCATGTTCTGATGGATGGCGAAGAACTCAATGACAAACGATACAAATGATGCCTGGGGTGCCGGTCACCTCAATTCCGCATTGTAATTTGAATCACCATGACGGAGCATGTCCAGAATTATTCCAAGCAATAGGCCGCTTCGGGCGTACAGTCATTGAAGCCCACAAAGCAACAAAGATGATTTTCGAAGTAAGGTCGCTCAATTCATGAATAATGACATGTTAATTTTTGGCAGAGATCATAACCTCCAGCAATGAGGTGATCAAAGTTTTTGAATTCGACATGGCGGTAGGAATTAGAATGCTGCGTGAACCGCCTCGGAAGAGAATGCCGAAAGAAACGATACAGTATAGCCGACTGTGGGTTCTGAAATATTGACTTTACAGCTAGAAGCAGAGAAATCAGATCTGTCAGACATTGCATGCATATTTGTGAAGGTGTATACAAAGTCAGATTGCAAAGACTAACCGCGTGAAACTCGATTCACGAACAGCACAATGGTGGTCATTGCTGTGTAGCGTTCTGAGCCTCCAGACCAACTGGGGACACTCTGTGGGCACTCAATAGTAGGAGGTGGACTCAATATCGTCACTAGTATTTTTGCCAATATAAGCTGCTGATCGCTTGATGGTGTGTTATCTGCATTCCATGGCTGTTTAATTAACCGAGTTGCAAGATCAGGAATTGTTGATGCTCCATTGACACTCCGTTGATGCACCGTTGACGCTCATTGTGGGCTATGGTACCAATCGTGTCGTGAGCATTTTTGCCTAGAAAGGCAGCTGATAGTTCTGTTATGGATCAATGTAGTCGCCTCGCTACTTGATGTTCCGGGATGCAAGGCCTATAATAGTCGAGGCTCCGTTGCAGCTCACCTTCAGAGCAAAGTGCCGATTCCGTCGAAAGCATTTTTGCCTAGGGAGGCGGCCGATAGTTCGATTTTAGTATGCTGTCGCCGCACAGCCCTTGCGGTTGTCATGATGCAAGGCCTGAATTCGTTGACGCTCTGTTGACGCTCATTTCTAGGACATAGTATCGATGTCCTCGCAACCATTTTCGCCTAGAAAGGCGTCCAATAGTTCAATTATGGCTCAATGTCGCCATGTGGCCCTCGCATATTCCATGATACAAGGCCGAAAGGCGTTGACGCTCCGTTGACGCTCATGTTTAGGACATGGTAGCCATGTCGTTGGAACAATTTTGGACTTGAGGTCCGGGCGATAGTTCGATTATCAGTAAATGATGAGGTCAAACCCGCTGCATTTTCCATGATGAAATGCTAAAAGTCATTGGGGCTCCGTTGACGTTCATATTTATGGGGTATTCGGGATATCTGTCGTAGCATTTTTGCCCACAAAGGCGGCCAATGGAATGATTATGGGTTAATGTCGTTCCGTAGCCCTCAGATTATCCAAGATGCAACACCAAAAATTGTTGATGCTCAGTGGTCATTCTTTTTTCAGATGTAATAGTGATATTTTCTGTAGCATTTTTGCCCATAATGGCCGCCAATATTAAGTTCATGGCTGAATGCCATTGCACAGCGCAGTAATTATCCAGGATGCAAGACGAGAAATCGTTGACACTCTGTTGACACTCATTTCTATGTTGGGGCAAGGAGCGTGTCGCTTGCCATTTTACCTTTCAAGATGGCCAATACTTCTTGTTAGGATAGTTGCGACTATGCGGCCATTTGATTGCTGAATGGGTATCACTATAAATGGTTGATGCTCCGTTGACACTCACCTTTGAGCTCACCTTAGACACATACTAACAGTCATTGATTGCTCAACAATTGTACAAAAAATGCATACAGTCTTTAATGGCAGCCAGTATACCGCTTCCAGGTATTATCATGTGAATCCAAGATCTTCGAGACATCTCAGTTTCTGAGCCAACACTATCCACAGCATTTTCGTGAAGAATAATGTAGCTCTATCATGTTTCAGCGCTTTCGGCCGGCGATATACGACATGAGAATCCATGAACGAGTTTTAGATATTCATATCTGGACGTCCCCACCATTCAGTATCGAGCTCATTCACCTCTATCTGCATGATTTACCATACGCAACTTTCAATTTTATGACCAGGTGTAGGAGGTCTGGGCGGAGAGTTATGTATTTGGCTGCATGGATTGATGCAGCCTGACAGCTGTGGTTTATCCGGATTTCGGATATGCCTTGACCGCTCCTTCTATGAGTCGTATGACATCACTTACTTATACTGTGTTAGTAAATTTTGTCTGAAATTGAGGTTTTGATTTATCATTTAACCATAACAGGCAACACCATATACAGTTCATTGTTCGTTAATCAACATGATTTGGAGTCTAGAACTTTCGCCTGGCCCGTACAACCCTTGCACAGACACTGATGAATAATCCTTTCTCACAATTTGGTCACTGAAATCGAGAAATAGCTGACACATAACATAGTAGGTACAGATTGGTTTCACTCAAGATATGTGGTCAAAAATACCTATTTGGCTATCAACTGCTCCGATGATGCAGGAGTCCTCACCATGCCTTCGTCCGAATCCGATTTCTCTATGCTAAGTTGCTAGGGACACTATATCCTGTGGTCAATGTTTACGGTGTGTAATGGCTTCGCAATCTCCATCTGTGGCAAATCGGGCACCGCGTCGGACATAACAGATACTATGTGACTGTCTGCCTGAGGTTTGGCCGAACCCAGCCTCGTTTGACTACTTCCCGGTCGAGACGTCACTTGCGGTATTTGTGATTGTACAGGGACGACATCAAGAGCCTGCATACGCTCTCCAAATGTTGTCAGTGATGGTGAGGTTGCAGTCCTGTCTGTTTGTGACTTAACACCTAGCAGAACATTCAATTTGGTCGTCCCGTACTTCATATCTCTCTCACGTATGTAGTCGGCTGCATCCCCCCATCCCAGTTTGGTCAGTTCCTCAAGCCTCATCTGCTTCTTCCGAAAGCTCTCCATGCGGTGCTGTATCATTTTGGGCATTGTCCCCATTACCTAGCCAGGTTCGTCATCTTCGCTCAGCTTGCCAAGCTCTGTATCTTCTTCATCATCATCCTCCTGTTCCCCATCCTCCTCATCTTCGGAACTTGCAAGATTACTCAGACTGACTCTGATAGTGTTCAACATCTCGTTGAATGTCAATTCAGGCTTTGAGGTTGTCGATCATGCGTTTTCATCATTTCTCATATGTTGCTGCGCTTGCATAATCGCTGTCTCTGCATCTTGAACTCGCTTTCTTGGAACTGTGGTCTTGATATCGACATAATCCTCGATCCATTGCTCTGTCTCTTCGTTGCTTAACAAGTGTGTGTCCCATCATCTCTCCGCCGAAAGCTTCTGTTTGATTCGTCAGCTGCGCAATGCTCCCAACACTAGGACCATTTCTGCCTCCAACCTTGTCATGCCTTTGTTCGCTTGATGACGTCGTCGTGTGGATTGCTTCATTAATATACCTTATTTGCCCTCGAGGAGTGCCGAAAGGTTCTTTTGAGGAGCATTGACGATTGTATCTTGTGTTAACCTCGTTGTCGGGCGAGATGTTGGATGTTGCAAGATATGGACCACATGGAGGCCAGCTGCGTCATTTATGTCAAGGTTGGTAGGTTTGCTCAATTGGAACAGAGCAAAATCAGCATTTTGACTGTCACTGGAGTGGGAATAGTCATGCTAACCATACATTAAGACTTGATCATTGGAGTGTGATTCGTGTAAGATCCTTGCGATGTCATGGGACAAAGATCACCAGATGTCCTTTCCGTCGAAGACTGTCTTTTTTATATGTATCAAAGATGGGATATTGGCTGTCATTCGTCACGATGTATCCCTGTAACCAAACAATGACCATCCAACCGAGTTACTGCCAATCGTGGGACCGTTGGTCTCCCATGTAGCTATACGCAGTGTAGTGATACTCAGCAGGATTCAGCTTGACTTGAAGGTGCAAGTTGGCTGTCATTTTTTCCATTTTGACTTGTAGCTATCTGTATAATCTTCACGACTTCCCACTTCTTTTCGTGATCATCTTCCTCACCTTTCCACAACAGCAGATCATGGCTCCTGAGAAACATGAACATGGTGCGATTGGAGCCAAATCAAGCAAAATGACAGTCGCTTCATCCAATGCGCCACCCCGTGAGACACAGCAGCAATGCAGACACCATGTAGTCCACAGCGAAGCTGGAATTGTAGCCACCGAAAATATGACCCATGACGCACATTTCAAAACGGTATGAAAATCCGTAAGCAGCATGAACATCAAGCAGTATGCCATCAGACGTGAGTTCATCCTGATCGATTTAGATGACGGTCAACTAACATTATAACCCACAGCTAGGGTACGTAGAGAGCTACGTGACCAAGTTCTTGTTGCCTGTAACGGGATAGCTCCATGGTTGACCAAGGCATTTGTTGTCACAGTCCGCAAAATCGAACATCATGATGTTTCGCATTCTGGGGTATTCGCAGACAAATTTCGTGGTCAACATCCCAGTGAATGGAAGAAAGCGGTGTCAAACACCTCAGAGGAGGCTACGGAGTTGTATATGGTTGAGGTAATAGCCGAATCTCACTTGAGAAGCAGCAACTAATTTCTTGGAAGTTTTCAACATGTCAGCTACTATGGCGATAGAAGGAGGTCGGGTACCGCTTGAACAGTCCAACATGAGTCGTGCCTTGAATGTGTCCAAAATGGACACAGGAGGGATTTCGCATGCCGTAATACAGGAAACGTATCAACTAATAAAGAAATCCTGCGCCGAGATCAGAGAAGAGAACAGGCGGGTTGATGTGTTTCCCGGGTATACCAAGGTGCAGGCTGCGATACACAGACACCCTGCAATAATTGATGAAAATCAAACGGACAGCTGCCTCCCTTGCCAAAATGGCACAGAAATGAATCCACAGAAACTCTGGTGGCACAAAGGCATGGGTGCACCTCCACCACAATGGGCACCACCTCGGCCCGGAATGCCACCTACGCCACCTGATGACCGTGAGAGGACTCAAAGCTCAGGAACAGAAGGCGTGCCCCCCAGATATGTATATATACATACTCCGCTTTCCAGCCCTCAATTTGTCATTTTTGATGAATATGCCACAGATCGCACGCACGATAAAGATTTCATTCCAGATTTGCTGACTCATGATAGTCCATCCACAGGTTAGTATACTATCAGCTGCGTGATGATGCACCTGACAGACATTTTGTTGACAACAACAGCCTTTTGAGTGAATCTGACAATGAAGATGTGAGTTGACTGAAGGGAACAGGATCTTTGAGTATTATCATGATCTACAATTAGTGGACACTTTGAATAATATTTTAAAGCATATATTTATATGCATCATTGAAGAACAATGTAGTAATAAATGAGAACATACACGAACATCACAGAATGGCTGCCACAAGACCATTATTGACATACTATGCAAAAGTGAATGGTTCCATATTGCGGATACGCCTGTGGCAAAATGAGTATCAATGGAGCGTCAACGATTATTGGTCCTGTAGGTCAGGTAAGTGCAAAGAGAATTGGTCATTGTTATATATAATCACAGTATTGGCTGCCGTTATAGGCAAAAGAGAGAGCTACACGCTCCTTGCCCCATCTGTTCATTGACCATCAACGGAGTGACAACGATTTTGCATCCTGCATCTTGGGTAATCTCATTGGCAAATGATCGCAGACATCTATATAGTGGGAATTGGCAGCCTGTATAGGCAGCTAAGCAAGCGATGTTCCCGTGACAGCCTCCCGGACGATCACAATTTAGTTCATTTCCAAAGCTGTGACGCAGTGATCCTGACTGTTTTAACCTATATGACCGGTCACAACTTTGTATATAGCCATGAACAGCCACATCGCGCTTTGATTAGCCAGAATGCAAGGCCGAATGTCGTTGACGCTCTGTTTACGCTCATTTTCGTGATCGGGCAGGGAGTGTGTCGAGTACTTTTGTGCCTCTAAAGGCTACCAATACTTTCAGCATGCATTAGAATGGCCAAGTCTCTGATCAGTTCCCTGACTTACAAGACCAAAAATCGTTGAAGATCTGTTGACGCTCAGTTCCAGAATCGGGTAAGGAGTGTATCGCTCTCTGTTTTGCCCACAATGGAAGCTAGCACGTTATGCGTGAACGTCTGCGACCAATCGCCATGCAGAGTAACCATAACGCAAAGCCAAACATTGTTGATGCACCGTTGACCCTCATTTTCAGAATGGGGCAGGGTGTGTGTCACTGTCTCTTCTGCTTATGAATGCAGCCTATACCTCATTTACGAACGTCTGTATCCAATTGCCACTCAGATTACCGAAGATGCAAGACCAAACAATTTTCCCACGGCGTTGCCTCTCATTGTCAGGATGGGGCAGCGAGCGTGACTCACTCGTTTTTGATTATATAGGCAGCCAATACATCAGAAAGGGACAACTATATACCAATGTCAATATTTTGCGACTAGCAATAGGATATCTGAATGCAACCCGAAATACAAAATCCCGAACACCGGAACCAGAGATTCGAACCAACAGGTCTCCACAAACTAGGCAAAACCCGTGGGTTGACATGTACGGGTCCGGGGTTGGCCGGCCAACATACAGCCGTTCGGGGTTTTCAACGGGTTTGGAACCGAACCGAACCGTTTCAGCGTTCTAAACAGGGACCACGGGCGGGTTACCCGGACCCGTTGCTAACACTAGGCTCAGCTGCTCGGCTGTGATCTGACTGGCCTGGCTCCCTGCTGCCTACATATGATCAGTATTGGTTATATCTTTGCAGCCTACAGGGTTTTCAATCCTCTATCAGAGCTGTTATCTTTCAGGGTTCTGCACCACTATAATAGACAGTGTACCTTATATTTGGTTTTGGGTTTTCTGGGCCAAGGCTAGTATCAGTATGTTCTGTTGCAGAGAGACTGACAGGCTGTGGTGGAGGATGCTAGTAGTGGTGCTGGTTGCATATAATACTGACCAGCAAGTAGGAATTTAGACCAGCTAGTAGAGATTCAGACTCTATAGCAAGGAATATTTTGGTGTTATCCAATCTGGTCAGCATTGCCCACACTGTCATGCCTTTTGGAATCATTGGTTCAATATAGGTGGCCTCAATCTCCAATCAGCCCAAAATGATTTAGTATAAAGCATGGCTTGTAAAGAACTGAAAGGCCCAGCCAGATTTTAGTTATAAAACTTGAAGTTCTAGATTTATAGTATTATCGATTGTCTCCCTTGCAAAATGTAGTGTGGGCTCAGACATGGCTCCACGGAGTATAAATGGACATTTCAGCACTCTGATAGGTAGGATTATGCGGCCCGATGTGATATCTATACGATGGCAGACTACTAACTTGATCAAATCTCGACTGGCTTGCTGCAAATGTGTAACTGCATGGCTGCCCAAGACGTGTCCAGGGCCGGGTAACGCCATTTCATTTAGTTGGCTCACCAGGAGCCATACATCTGTGGCAATATTCCTACCTAGACATCTACACCAACAATCACTCAAGTCCACGTGTGCAACGATATCCACTGAATAACTGTACCTATGCCTACATAGTCGATTGCAAGCATACGTGCTGTTACACTATTATGCATCTTCAGTATATAGTTATGTGTTGCTCCCGGGTTTTGCGAGTTTGCTCCGATTTCAACGAGGAAGAATACGAAAACCAGAATTCAAAATCCACCGGGATACTAGTCTTGAGAATTATCGATTACACAAACGATGAGTCTTAACAAGTTCATGCTTCCATCAAGTCATTAGACCACAGCAGAGATGAATCCAATCATTCGATGGCCACCGAGATGTATTACAACCAGTGCTGGCAATTCCTACAAGTACCGAGAAACGAGTGTAAAACCCACCCACCCAAATATCGTCCATACACTCAGCATACATGATTGCCTTCTGACGGCTGCAATTGATCCCAGATTGGTAGCGGAGCACAATCACAATCATGTCGCCACCTATCACTTCAATTCACCAGCAAGAGACATACGCGAAGTACGACACAATATTTCGGTCATTGTGGCTACTTCTCAGGATGAAACAGACCAACTAATCGCACCAACAAGAAGATCCAAGAAACACAGTTGTCAGAGTCCCAAATGAAGCCCACACACATGTAACTAACAGCCTACTAGCAATGAGAGCCAATAACAATTGCACCATCGAAGCACACCAACAGAGGAGATGCTTTCACATAATGAGGGAAATATCCCTGAGGCATATAGTACTGTACAAGTGAAGTTACCTACGAAAATGAAGAACTCTACATTCACACCAGCGGTAAGGCTGGGAATTATTGCACAACGCAAAGTGCACTACTGTTAAAGTACCCCTGCAGATACATTGCTTGAATGCAGTGCCATCCACATGTGGAATGCACCTACGAAGTATAAGAACCTACAAATGAGAATCATTGCACTCTGCAAAGTGTATTTATGGTCAACGCCTTCACACTTTCAAAGATCTACTGGGAGGGCGAAATTTACCAGGAGATAATGTGAAATGAATGATATGGGATGAACCGCATGCATGTGGTTCGAAACCTACAATCCAGTATTTCAGGGCCGGCAGAACTACAACATTGGTGGGTACACCACGGTTCAGGCAGACCGAGGACACTGTTCAGAAACCCGTACATGGGTGAAGGCTATGATATGCATACTAGTCAGTATTGAGCTACCACCATTTCGAGGGGAGAACCCGGAGATATACTCACCACCAACAGCGATTATTGTCAATGCAAATCATAGAGGTTTGCACGATATTTTGAATACCCAACTCAGTCAACTGGAAAGGTCATGTTAGCAGCGTGATGCTTTCAGTCTTAACAATTGGTGATCTGCTTGCTTGCAAAGAGGTGACCATGGCTTTCGCTCTATGAATAGAGGATTGCACTGGATTGCGGGTGACTAAGGTAGAGCCGAGTCATGAGGAATGTGAATACCCTTGTAGGCTAGATGACCAAGCAGGAGGATTCGTGGTAGTTGTGGCCGAAGAGGAACACCACTCGGGTATACTTGAATGACTGCTACTGGCTCATGGAGTCACAATGGGAGAACTGCACATCCCAGTAATGTGCCATTGGGTGGGACCGGTGGTACCGCGACTCCTGGATGTTCCCCTTCACCATCTATGTTCTATTCGATTCCATAGGCCAACCCGGGTGGAACAGTTATGGTGTTGTACATGTTAGTCCAAAGTTTTGAGCTAATTCGAAGACAACTGAGTGTGGTGAAGTGCGCTTCGGAGTGGTGGAGATAGATAAGCGGAGATGGATCACGGGAGAGAGAGACAATCAGTCATGGTTGTTATATGATGATATTGAGCTTAGTTGAAATTATGCCCATTTGAGATCACTGACTACTGAATTCATGATCCAAAATTTGCAATTGAGAACAGAGATGCAGATGCATGTTTTACCAGCGGCACGTCTCCACCGAGTATGATCCAGAGCACTGTTTAGATATACCAAATGAAGCTGATGCATGCTAAAGCTATAAAGCCGAATACAATTCAGAATCCGTTTAGCCAATACAAAGCCTCATAATTACAATGGCGAATAGAATGCACATTCAGCCTCGGCTGTGCCGAGATAGATAGATGATACTGCAAGAAGCAACTTCCGAATCAACATTGAATCAATCCTGATCACGAATTGATATGACGCTCTAAGCCGCAATTACTCATTAGTTGTCTGCAGAGCAATGACATTCCAAAAAGGAAGGAATGACGGTACGGGAATTTGGAACAACTCTTCCACAACCACTCACCATACCGGATGTGCAAGAACAAAGTACTGTGAAGCGCGTTGACCAATAGAGATGGCTTATAGCGAAAGGTGCAATTCAAGAAGATTCATCAAACTTCACTGAGTGACCAGAGACCATAGGAAAGCCAGTGAGCGTACCCAATGGTAAGAGCTGATACATTTACCAAGCATATGACGGCTGACAAGTGTACATACAAGTGCACTGGACAGATGATGAGAAGAGAATAAGTGTTGCGAAGTCAACACGACACCCGAATGTGGATGGACGAAGCATAGCTGTTGCAGCCAGGTCATGGTTGAGGACTGGAACATTTTATAAGACAGTAAGTTGACAAGTAGAGCATCCCAGAATAGTCACTGGACAGCGGGTGACGCTGAAAGACGAGTGAAGCGGAATGGAGATAACCCCATCTGCACAATCAAGTCCTGCCGAGAACTCAAAACCCCACCAGAACACAATCTACCGTAACACCAACCAAGGAGTCCACCAGGCATGATCTACAGACATGTACTCCAGCACAATAGAAGGCAGTCTACTAAGATGCAGACCGAGGAGTCTACCGCAAAACTGGGATATATTCGACAGAAACCCCCCATCAAAGGAGGACCCATGAAGTCAAACGGATGGTCACCAAAGCGGACTTCAAACGACCATTGCGAAGTCAAACAGCATCCATGACTCAATGCCGATTGCTGATACCTACTGGCTTCAAGATATTCTCTCCAGAGCATGCGGAAGCACTGGTGGGAGCTCAGACAGGGCAGGCGCAGTTGAACTTGGTAAGTAGAACCATATTGCAGAATGTTACAAGTTAGATATCGACGAATAAGACACAATCAACATCTCCAATCGATGCTTATCACCAATGCCGACAGCAAATGCTCCGATCCATCCCAAGTTGTGCGCGGAGGATCTACCACCCTGCCCATTGTGACAATGACCTATGGCAAGATATGAGCTACAGGAATGATGATCTTTGGAGCCTGGGTTTGGAAGTGGAGATATGAAGACATGATTACTTTTCGATGTTTTCTTGTTTCTCTCTTCTGTTCTTCTCATATTTGGATCTCGGCCCAGTACAAATGGTGTTGGCATGGGTTTTTACCACCTTTAGAGGCAGCCATGTGGAGGTGGATTTTTCCTATGTGCCAGATCTGCCGAAAGGTCACCCTGAGGGTATTGATCGGTTGAGGGACATATGGGTTCATATCATTGTGTACATGGAACAGTTGATTGATTGCTTCCTTACCATTTCTTGTGTTTCCTACTCTTGTATGGTTATGCAGCCCGGGAGGTATGCACCTCAAGAGGGGGATAATGTAACAGCACGGCTGCATGAGACGTGTCCAGGGCCAGGTAATGCCATTTCATATAGTCGGCTCGCCACAAGCCATAGATCGCTAGTGATAATCTTACCTATACATCTGCACCTACTATCACTTGAATCCACGTTTGCAACCATATCCACGCAAGGACAATATGTCTGCCTATGTAGTTCAACACAGTCGTATGTAGCTATACAATACGATCTGACTAGGTTAGCTGTCACCTTGTTGGCAGTTATCATATACAGGCTGATGCTCCGCTGGCTGTACATGATCAGGACTTGTGCTAGCCACAGTCTGGAGGTAAGATATGATCTGGACTGATCAGGTTGTAGCTGGCTGGATATATTCTTGATGGGTTAGCACTCAGCTGGTTGCAGACAATCTGTAGAGATTACAGCATAGCTTATTAGGGAAGATCTAGTTGGGCTATCACTCAGCTGCCTGTAATCAATCTGGAATGACTGGCTCTCAGCTGGCTGGAGTTGACCTGGAAGGACTGGATTGGCTGGCTGAATATAATTTGAATGAGATAGCTCATGGCTGGCTGGAGACAGTCTGCTGAATGCAATATAGTGGAAATCCAATAGTAGAAGACTTTTGCACAGCCAAAGCATCCCATTGATTGTCCTGTTATATTGAACATCAAATCTGGCAATTACGAACATTCCATCTAATCCAGACATACATCCCAGACATTGACATTTCAATTGTAACTAAGTATTTGGTTTGGTATACAATGTTGGTACAATATGCAAGTAGTTGGATAACTCATAAAGGAGTAAGGCACACCCATTCGTTCAATGTTGTGGATGATACTGATGTAGCTTGGAATGGTGCCAGAATATGATGCATAATGAAGCTGGAGTTGCAATCATAACCTTTAGGAGAGTGAACGATTAATAGTCCATTCTAAGTCTTACACGTGTAGTTCATCTGCACCCACTGACCATGTATGACTCAATGTGCCACTCACCACCATCAGCCATATCTTGAGCTGCACCATTCCATGTGAATAATGATTGTAAAACCTGTAAGCCAAATTGAAAAATATACCACTATCGGTAAAACTTTAATCATAAACTTATATATACACGAATTCTGTCTAATTGGATGCTGTTTCACCTGCATATCTCTGATTTACCATTACCTCACAATTGATGGAGTGGCATTAGAAAAACCCTCCAAAATCACCCATAATTTCCACAAATTGCTATTTTTCATGAACCACTATCAATTCTGATCATATGCTGAATAAGTGACTGAGAGGTGAAAGAGCATCGAATTGTAAACATTTCATACATACATTACTTTGTGATTGGAGTTGAACTCAAATACTTAATTGGGAGTGGATATTTGAGGATATTTGATGGGGTATGCCAAGCCAATAAAAATCCTTCTTAGAGGTGCATAGCACATGTCAACCAATGAGTATGCTTCAAGCCGACAAACCAAGTGTATATAGATTACTAGCACTGGTGGCGGCTTCGCCGCCCCCAGAGTTATTGGAGGATGGTGTGGTTGATGAAATCTTCCACCAAAAATGTTACCATCAAGCAATTGTGAAAGCACAAATTGACTCTAGACTGCACTAAGTGCACATGTGAACACTTGCAGCTAGTAGCAAGCTTCCCATGGACCACTGCATGATGTGCAGCATATGGTAGTCTATAGTTGATTCACAGAGCTCTGCGAGTAGGCCTATTCAACCATTTGTGGCTGGTGGCTGAAGATGAACCAATACGTGACATTACTGCCTGCAGTCTTTGCTGCTATACTGGTACAGTACACTAACACTGAGAGTCTGATTGAGAGCCTGCTTGAAAGCATCTTTGACAGTCTACTTAAGAGCCATGTTGAGAAAACTTCAAATCAGAAGCAGCAGGGTGTTCAATGCGAAGCTTTAGCCGGATGGAACACTGTGAGTTCGTGAAAAATTTGGTTAATAGAAGGCACTAAATCTGTTGAAGCTTTGATGCTAACTTTAACATAGCCAACCAACTTTTCTAGGTGGTTCAAATAGTATGATGACGATCACCGACACCGTCACAATCGTGCTCATCACTATCGCCATGGCCACCATCACCTTGATCACCATGAACATAATCACAATCACCAACATCACTATCAGTATCAAAATTATCAGCTGTAGACTGGATGTGAACACATATGCCTTCAATTCGTATGATGTATACAGCAGATGCTGCTGGCCAGTCTGTGTTTGAGATCTGCTCTCACCAATATCCAATTATCTGCCTTTCCTGCAGAATCTAAGCCTGCAATTGTAATTTCCCTTACCATCAGGTATCCTGACATCTGGTTGTAGTGGCCATGCTAAACAATAAGTTCAGACTATAATATCGACTGACATCAAGAATTTGGCCACTATACACCACCTGCCACCCACCGCCCTCCACACACCACCCACCACTGAGCTCACACCTGCTGCCTCCTGGTGACTGACACCTGCAACTCAGCAACTCTCTAGGTCGAGCACACAGGAGCATACATGGTAGCATATTGTCCTGTGAGATTGCACCAGTCTTACCACTGGAGAGTGTGTCTGGGAGTGTAGAGCCAACCAATGATTTCACCACTCCAGATGATCCCAGTTTGCAGTTGGGCGCAGTCCAGTCCAGTCTGATACACGAGTGAAACTTGACCAATCCACAGACTGGGAGTCTTGGACTGGGTGGGGTTGGTCTTGACCAATATATTGATACATATAATGTTGACATTGCATTTTAGCCAAGTGCCACTGAAAACATCACTCATCCTTACTTTTAATTACATGTTATTCCCAAATTCCCACTCTGATCGAAAATATACCACTTCTGCCTATATATTTGGCCTCAAGGAGAGATATTTTCCCCATGAAAGGAGCAATAACCAGAAGATTTCACCCTAACCGTGGACACCAGGAGGGTTTGTTCCAGACCAAGGCCAGTCAAGTCTATCGGTCCGATTCTAGTTCAATATGTCTTGGACTGGACCTGGACTGGACAGGATGGTTCTGGTCTGGACTCATCCATTGCTGGACTGGTGGTATCATGGGAGCCACAGAGGCTGGCAGTATACCATCAAGTGCAACTGGGAGTGTATATCAGGGTGTACCGGGGGTTGTGCTTGAGAGTGACTCAGTAGTGTGCTTGGGTACATACTTGGTGGTATTCTTTGGAGTGCCTTTAGAGTAGACTTTCGAGAGTACACTGGTAGTGTTAGCAACGGTTCCAGTTTTGGACCCGGCCAGTTTTATAGGTCTGCATGGCAACGGCCTCACCCCATCAAAAATCGACGATTTTTTAAGTGAACCATCACATTAAGGCCACAAATATTGATCAGAGAGTGTAGAGTTTGGTATGTAAAATATGTAGCTCAGCACGGCGCATCTTTTGGCTGTCTCCAATTTTCAATATCTTCAAATCTCAGCAAGCAGTAGCCCAATTACCTCGTTTTTGCGCTGACAATGGCAATCATTTCATTGCAGCTTGCTGAGTTTTGAAGATATCAAATATCAGAGACCACCAAAAGATGCGCCGTCCAAAGCTGCATATTTCATGTACCAAACACTAAATTATATGATGACTATTCATGGACTTAATTGAGGGAACCGTTTGGCACAAACCGGCTGGGGCCAGGTTTTCTTGGAACCGCTATATTAGAACCGGTCCGAAAACGGAACCGTTGCTAACACTAGAGTACAGTCATGCAGGCTAAGGGTAAGATTGAGTGCAATCAGAAGTGTACGTGATAGCATGCTGGAAAGTGTAGTTGAAAGCATCGTGAGAACTTACTTGGGAGCATACAGTGAAGCACACTGGGATTGTGTCATCGAGTGCATTTGGAAGTGTCCTGCAGAGGATGTCTGGGTGTGTACATGAGAATATACTTGGAGGCGTACTTGGGATTGTACTCAGAGTGAACTTGGAAGCTTCTTAAGATTGTACTTGGGGGCATAACTTATACCCACTGCAAGTGTGCCATTGAGAGGAATTGGGATCATATCGTCGAGCAAGCTGGGAGTGTGCAATCAAGTGCAATTCAGAGTGTATAGTGAAGCAAGCTGGGAGTGTATAATGGAGTGCAATCAGGAGATTACTCCAGAGCATTGATGGGTGCATGAAATGAAGTACATCTGGCAGCATGCTTTCATATTACATGCAGTATCCAGGGAACATTGTGGCGTGCATATCATAGTAATCTAGTCGACACCAAGGTGCATAGAACCTTATAGTGCCACCCATCAAATATGCTATGAATTATGGTCACAGAAATCGCTTCCCTATGAGTTGCACATCACATATGATCATTTTTCCAAGTTTCACTTTGAACTGTAACTGGGTGACAGATTGATAATCCATTCTAAGGCTTACCAGCATAGTCTCTCTGTACACACTAACCTAGTGGGTCTGCTTACTCCACTCCCCAACCCTTGATACATCTTGAACTGCAGGTTTTCAGGTAAACATTCAAGGTACATCTTGCAAATGGAGTTGAAAAATATGCAACTCTGAGTATAACTCTGATTAGACAGTGATGTATATATGAATTGTGTATAATTCGGTGTTGTTGCACCTCCATCTCTCTGATTTACGATATCTTCGAAATTGAGAGCTTGGCTTTTGAAAAACACTTGGAAACTGCCGAAAAATAACACTGATTGATATTTTTCCACAACTGCTTTATCAATTTTGAAGATATGCCAAATTCGAGACTGAGAGGTGAAAGAGCATACAATCGTGAATCCTTTATGTAAACATTCCTTTATAATTGGAGTTGAACTCAAATACTTAATTGGGAGTGGATATTTGAGGATATTTGATGGGGTATGCCAAGCCATCAAAAAGCTTGAAGCTGTGGGTTGTCAGCCAATAAAAATCCTTCTTAGAGGTATGTACCACAAGTCAACCAATGAGAATGCTTCGAGCCGACAAACCATGCGTATATATATTAGATATATTCAATAAGATTATAAAACAAAAAGTTTAGGGAATGCGGTGGTTACCCTGTAGCGATGATTTCGGCAAACCTGCCCGCAAATATCAAATAACTCAACAATTGAACAAAGACATTCAGCTCCCCTCGGTTTAAGTGACATCTTCCGGTCTTCTCTTTACCTCACACAAACTGATTACCGCTACCATTATCTTCCACCCTCGGACTCATGAGCAACCGTAACATTTTCCCCCTGTTCGCTTATAAGCGAAGACTGATCACCACCCTGTGACTCTAACTCGATCTGGTCTCCAATATCCACTTCGGTCCCTGCGTTATGGAAGGTCTATAGGGTAAAAAGTTAATCTCGATGCAAAAAGAAAGCAATATCCCCGTCAGGATTAGGTGAAGATGTAATTATAAAGAACTGGGATGCAACATACACCTCTTAAACTGGCGATACATTTCTTGATATCCTTCCTGTACTTGATAACTAGGCCAAATACCATCACGAAAAGCCCACATGCACCAATGATAATTTGTGCCCAATCACCTGGGGGAACTGTCGTTGTTGGGTTATTCCCGGGCATAGTGTTATTGGTTGTAGACGGTATTACCGCCATCGTCGAAGGATTTTGTAGAATGTTCACTGCCCCACAGTTAGACACAATTTGGTTTTAAGCATTATCGTATGCACTGACCACTATCTTGGCGACCGTTGGCGCTATGAAGGAACGGTGACACTCCGCTGTAGTTCTGGTTGCGGGTAGTGTGTAGACTATGAAAGACAAAACTCCTAGTATCAACGATTGTATACGGGCGAGTATGACAGACACCTTACCTGCACCGTAGTTACTGAAGACGATCTCTCAAATGGAAGTGATTACCCCTGCGTGGGTATTGGCGATTGTGAGCGGTTCTAGAAGGGGACAACTGCGGCGAGTTCTTGTGCGGTTTACTGGACGGTGGGGTGGGTTCATCTAGTGACTGGATGTTTCGAAGATGGATCTATGCTGTCCTGGAATGTCGTATTTGAGATCTACTTTATAGTAGTTGAAGGACCATCACCTGGTTCTTCGGTTGGCACTGAGAATGTAGGTCGAGGTTAATGATTATGTGAAGGTAACGCCGAATCAAACGTTGCTCTCCAATGTCGAGTTGGCGTTTGTACCATAAGGGATGGCAGTGAGAATGGAGGGTCGAGGGACGAAACTGGGCCAGCAGGATCTGGCTTTATATATACATATGGATATACCTCTAAGTTTCCCATTTCTCGCTTTCTTTGCGAACTAATCGCGTGGGTTCTTTGAGATTTTAAATGGACAATAAAGGCTCATTGGACCAACAAGATGATACTATTCGCCGAAAAACATTGGTTCAGACTAGTACGTACCTTGCTTTAGACGATACCCAATCAGCGGTCTTGGTTGGATGACACTGCATGTCCCAGTCGCTGCATTTGTGCTACATTTCTTAGACGGTAGTATAATAACAGATGGTGTGCAACCGTCTGTCCAATCAGAAACTCCCAAAAGGGCTGCAGCG
>Ga0307512_10001650_pt1 | contig 30849 bp, 35 predicted proteins | sample 14_EM_MG_FD_200267 | JGI IMG/M metagenome (GOLD analysis project Ga0307512, IMG submission 200267) | Populus trichocarpa ectomycorrhiza microbial communities from riparian zone in the Pacific Northwest, United States - 14_EM | ecosystem: Host-associated > Plants > Roots > Unclassified | place... | reverse complement strand
AGCATGGGGGCAGGCGAGGCTGGTGGGGGCAGGCGAGGCCAATGGGGGCCGTAAGCCACCGGCCTCATGCCCGAGCCTTAGGCCAAACGCCACAAAAGCCACCGGGCCAAATCCCGTGCCAACATGTAGTCCGGATTTTGGAAGCCTTAGGGCAAAAGCGGGCAGGAATTCTCATCCCGGGAAATTGTAATCCAGGGTCGGGCATGGCTCTACCCAGATGAGACGGACGGCTGGGAAGCCTGGTCATAGCTGCAGATCGACTTTCATGATCTGTCATTACAACTGTTCTGTATCGCACTATGTACAGTTACATCGGACATAATCTCCAATTAGGGAGCTCAGCTCAAAAATATCTGAGAGGAATACGAATGGAGTTCACCGGCCTCGGTGAATACCACCGCATGCGACAATGGAGGATATTCGATTATTATGGATGAAATAAGTGGGGGTGTGTCTTGATGCAATTGGAAAAGGTAATTTAGTGCTAGGGGGTCTTGCTGCATACATACTTGGATCTATCGCAGCCTTGGTTACGGTCTTGTATGAGGATATGGCTTGTATCAGGATACGGGTAGAATATGCATACGCATATCGGAGACTATATGTATACGGCCCCTTAGCCTCGATAGAAAGATATAATCTACCATCCAAAGTACAGCTCTGTAATCCGCAGTACCGGGTGATTGTACGTACTTTGCCAGGCTCAAGTATGTGCCATTACTCCTACCCGCAGCGAGTTTAGCCTTCCTGCTCAATGTAGAGATGGAGAAGCATGATTGATTGTACTATCTAAGAGGGCCACAAGGCCAAATATATATGGTCATACAAGTGTGAATGCGTGCGTACGCATCTATGTATAGATCCGGCCGGATGCCTCAGCCAGACAGCAATCTCCGGCCATACGAAGGATGAGACTCTTTAAGCAATACTTCTCAAAGTCACTCTCGAGTGATAGTTAGTGAAGCGATTATTGCCACGGTGAGATGTGCGGTTAAGTACACTCGTTACAAACGTCCTATGCTCAGCATTAGAACAAAGAGCTGTATACTATGTAATCCGTTACGAAATGAGTGGTTTTATCCTCTGGAGCTTCCACAGCACATTGAGATATTTCCAATGCCTTCGATCGTTGGCCACATGGAATTATGAAGTGAAGATTAATTAATTTAACTCAAGGAGATCCAAACCAACTTCCAATTCAGGTGGGAAAAACCAGAATACACAAATCAAACATACGATATTGACTCACACCTCCGCATGCAGCTCACCTTGCTCCGCGCACCTTATAACACAAGCAATATCCAACTTGTCCTCGTCCAAACGCCGCCCCTGATTCCTGTATGTCAACGCGAGGTTGCTCATGCAGAGCACTGTGGAAGGATTATTGGGACCAATTACTCTCTCCCTTGCCTCCGAAAGTTGCACCAGTAGTTCCTCTGCCGCAGACCACTATTCTTGCTTCATATCTGTCGATGCAAGATTTGCGATAGTTGACAAAGTATCCGGGTGCTCACTTCCGAATAACCTCAAACTAATCTCCATATCCTCAGCCTGTAGCTTCTCGGCCTCCTGCCAGCGCCCTAGCTTCCAGTATATCATGGCGAGATTTCCCATGCTCATCAGAGTTGAAGGATGTTCTTCGCCTAGTACACTTTTTCTCGTTTCGAAAACCTCTCGGAATTATGCCTCCGCCTCCAGCCACAGGTCTTGGTGAAACATCGACATTCGAAGGTTGATCATACTAGTTACGGTGTGTCGATGCACTATGCCAAGAACTATCTGTTGGCACGGGATTTGGCCCGATGGCTTGTGTGGCTTTCGGCCTAACGCTGCGGACATGAGGCCGGTGGCTTACGGCCCCCATTGGCCTCGCCTGCCCCCACCAGCCTCGCTTGCCCCCACCAGCCTCGCCTGCCCCCATGCTGAGGAGTAGGGCTAGCCCCGGCAGTGATGCCCGGCATTAGTCTCCGGATGTGATACTCGGCTTCGCCGAGTATGCCCTCTCCTTTCCCATATATATTCGCCTGTCTTTCTCTCTCTTTGCTCTTTAGACAATCACTTTTGTACGATAGTCAATTCAATATCTCTATTCGTACTCGATTGATCTCAACACTATCTTTCTTTTCTGCACAACCTCCAAAAGGATCTCTCTGGCCTCCCTCCATCGTTCTTGACACATGTAGGTTATCGCCAGGTTGTCCATGTTGGTCAAGCATTCTGGATATTCTCGACTTAGCACATTCACGCTCGTTTGCATGACCTGTTTCTGAAGATTCTCGGCCTCGTGTAACCGTCCCAGATACGTATATGTCAACGCCAACTAGGCCATACTAGTACAGGTAGATGGATGGTCCTGTCCAAGGACAGTCCTACTGATCTCCACGGCGTGTCACCAGTTCCTCGGCTTCTTGCCATCGCGCTTGGTTACGGTAGCATGGTGCGAGATTGACCATGTTAATCAGTGTATGTGGATGTTCTTTACCGAGCACTTTCGAACTGATCGCAAGGACTACCGTAAATATCTCCTCTGCCTCACTCCACCGCCCCTGGGCCAAATATGTCGCGGCGACGGTGTCTATCGAGACCAATGAGTGTGGATGCTCCGGACTAAGTACCCGCGTACTCGTATCCATGGCCTATAGCTGTATCTGTTCGGCCTCCTGCCACCGCTCCAAATTCGACAATGTGTTGGCAAGTTTCGACATGCTTGCCAAGGTCGCTAGATGCTCCTCGCCAAGTACCCTTACAGTAGCCTCCATTGCATGCACTTGCAGTTGCTCGGCCTCCTTCCACATACCCTGGCTCCTCAATATAATTGCAAGATTGCCTATCACGGTCCAATGATTCCACCAGTCCAGCAATGGATCAGTCCAGACCGGAACCGTCCAGTCCAGTCCAGGTCCAGTCCAAGAAATTCTTTGGACTGGGATCGGACCGATCCCAGATGCTGACAGACTGGACTGGGCTTGGTCCGGACCGATCCCTCACGGTGTCCAGGGTTAGGGTATACTTTCCCGGTTATTAGTCTGTTAATGGGGAAAATGTATCTCGATGGAGCCGAATATACAGACAGAAGTGGTATAATTTCGATCAGAGTGGGTATTCGGGGGTGAGTGGTGATAAAAAGTGAGGATGAGTCATGTTTTCGGTAGTACTTGGCTAAAAAGTAATGACACAATTATATGCGTAAATGGATCGGTCCAGACCAAGCCCGTCCAGTCCAAGACTGCCAGTCTGGGGCTCAGTCCAGTCCGATCTTCCGGTGGGACCGGACCGGACTGAGCCCTACCCCAGACCGGGTCCGTCCGGACTGGTGGAATCATTGTCACGGTCATTGTCGAAGGATACTCTGCGCCGAGCACTCTCCGCCTCCCATCTAATACCTTCGTCTGGATCGTCTTGGCTTCCTGGAAGCGTCCTTGATGGAAGTATATTAACGCGAGGTTTGCCATATGTTAGACGAATCCTGGTGCAGAGGGAAGCGTACGTCGACTTATGGTGTAGCTGCCAAATTGGTGATGCATATATTGACTTGTCTATTCATCTATTTGACACGTAGAACTCTGTTTTTTTATTTTCTACACTTACGTTTTTGGGAAAGGGTTGGTTAGCATGCTGAGGTGTGTGGGATATAAATTAGGCATTGAGCGGATATCCTTGATGTATGCATTGTATCCAATCGCTTTGGTATAAGCGAGTCCATCGCACTATAAATAACCTATTTATAGCATCTCCGGCGAGGGGTTTTTTGTTTTAATCACAGCCGTTCATTCTACCAAGATATGGCAGTGTAGTCTCTGGTGAGGGGTTATTCCCGGGTCGATGTGATTATATAGGAGCACCACCGTCAAAGCTGCCTGAAGAATACTAACACTGTACGCGTATTATTCCTCTACCTAACTTGTGATTTACAGAGACTCAGCCTAACCACGGAAAGCCACATAAAGATATACGATTCCAGCAGCGAACCCCACTTTCGTTTAGCACAATGTGTACGATTTCTGGCCGATCTGATTGTTGACACGAGAAGATGATGGAGAAGAAGAGAAGAAGATGAATTGTCTGTCTATCCAAAGAGAAGGAAAACTATGGACTTATATATGAAAGAGGGAGAAGGAAAACCCAATGCCGACTGCCAAAGCCGGAGCCCAATGCCGAGTACCAGTGCCGAGCCCTCCTCCTCGCCATGGGGGCAAGTGAGGCCGATGGGGGCAAGCGAGACCGATGGGGGCAGGCGAGGCTAGTGGGGGCAGGCGAGGCCAATGGGGGCCGTAGGCCTCCGGCCTTATGCCCGAGCCCGCCAGCACCAAACACTAGGGAAGCCATCGGGCCAAATCCCTAGTCAACACTGATCTGGAAGGACACGGGGTTGTAAAATACTCCAACAAAGCGTTCTTCACGAACCATGCCGCTTCAATCGACCATGCCGCTTCAATCGAGTATCCTAGTGTCGCCGTTTAGAGCAATCTGATTATATTCCTTGTAGTCGCGCAGAAATACAATGTTGATTTCCTGCCGATCATGTGGCTGCCCGAGCTTGGAACAGTTGGTGTGGGTGGATGCGGCTCAGTAAGCCAGTCAGTTGCCGCCACCGGCTTGAACTTCGTTTTCAAGCGATTCCAGGGCGCCGGAGATTCAGAAACTACTACGCACCTCTAATATCTGAGGTGATGATTGTGAGCCAGCTTCCGATTCGCGATCACCCCAATATTATTGACCTTGAGGGTATTTGCTGGGAGGTTCGGCCAACAACTAAGAAGCGGTCCCCTTGCTTGTCTATGAAAGGGCAGTATGGGATCCGAAAAAGTTCATGAATGTGGATGAGGGTTAACATGTCACTAAAAGAAAGGCTGAGGATTTGTCCGGATATTGGGAGGGCTATTATGGTTCTTCACACCAATGGTTAGTCATTTTAAAGAATTCTTCTGCTCGTGGTTTAATTCAAGTATACAGATGTGGTTCATGGCGATATTAAACCCCAGAATGTACTGGTTTCAAAACTGCAGCCGGCCAAACCGCCATCAAGGTCGCTGATTTTGGCTATTCCACACTCGCCGCAAAGGTACCGGGTCGGTTTTGTTGCCGAAGTCGAGGCCGTGGACCGCACCTAAGCATGAGGACAAAGGGTTCCACTTTAGGAGACCTAAACGAATGGACGTTTATTCATTTGGCATGCTCTGCCTTTGGTTGTTATTTGGGACCAGACTATCAGAAAATACCAAAGCTAGGATGGAAGGTATGACAAACCTAGGCGAGGTTTCTATTAATATCCCATCCCCATTTTGTCCACCGACGACACTCGAGACCCTAAAATACGACGATGCGTTGCAGTGAATTTCAGAAAGCTTGTCCATTCCATCTCGGACTTGAGTGCCTGGGAAAGAGCTGGTTTAATCGAATTTTTCTCTTTGACACTTACCCGAAATCCCGACAATCGGACCGTGGATATTGGAAAACGGTTGGCTATTCTTTGTCAAGAACGGTGGGTGTCTATTGCCCAGCGCAAGACTTCCATTAATGGCGTAGGGTTGAGTTGCAAACTCCAATTGTGAGGCCCTCAATTGTCACGAAAGACCTGTCGATGTATCCAAATTTCAGGGTAAGAGCCGCTTTATATCCTCGCGGACACTGTGGCTAAGTACCTACAGGTAGCCGAAGATCTTGCTAGTTTCATCAGAGCCGACTATTTAGTACGGAACCAAATCACAGACAGCCTCTTGAATAACTATTCTGGCAATCAACTGCATCCTTTTGCGCATGATATCACATTCCAGGTTGCTTTTTGCTACCATATTGGTTTTGGGATGCAGTCAGATCTCACGGAATGCAAAGAACGGCTACAGAAAGCGAATAGAAAGCTTTCTGACCTCCAGGTAGAACGAGACACCGTTCACGAGCGCGACTGGAACAATGACCGAATGACTCAGGCATTCAGTGACGGGTTGCCGTATCAACTCAACCTCATCCACGGGTAGCAATCGTGGGGCCGGGCAGAACTAAATGCAGTCCGAAAAGCGTACGAGCGGGAAGTAAAGGACATGTAGCAAGCGTTCGGGAATGATCATTTTGTTCCTTTACGGCTGTATATCATAATCGCAGATCTTGTGGACGAACTAGGAGCGTTAGCAGAGTCGAAGAAGCTGCGATTGCACCTTAGAGCTCAGGCTGAGAAGATATATGGTGTTGGGCACCCGTATCATATACAATCCATATTGCAACGGCATGGGTCCTGCTATAGGATGTGGCAATGGTGGGAAGCTGAAACTTTGCTGGATGAGGTTAAGACTCTTGCAGAAACCAATGTGGTGGAAAGCCTGCAGGACAGAAACATCATTGCGAACCTTGCGTTCTCGTATTCGCTTCAGGGCCGATGGAGGGAAGCCGAGGAGTTGGAGTTGCAGGTCATGCAGCGAAGTGTCACAGCGCTTGGGGAGGAGCACCCTCAAACTTTAATCAGCATGGACAGCCTTGCATTGACATTGTTGAACCAGGGGCAGTGGAAGGACGCAGAGAAGCTATTTGTGAAAGTCGTGAATGTCCGAAAGAGAGAGCTCGGTCTGGAACATCCGGATACCATAACCAGCATAGGTAACCTCGCAAAGAGCTATTTGAATCAGGGTCGGCTGCAGGAAGCCGAAAAACTACTAGTGCAAGCTATGTTAATGATGAAGGAGTGCTTAGTGAAGACCATCCGGATGCCTTCACCAATATGAGCAACCTTGCAGAGACCTACATGGAAATAGCTCGATTTCAGGAAGCAGAGGATCTACAGATAAAGGCCTCGCAGATTAGCGAGAGACTACTCGGCCCAGATCACCCAAATACCTGGACATATATGGTGTTAGACGGATTTCGAGTGCGGTCATCACGTGGCGTTGGGTTAGGGTTGAGCAGCGGAGCCGCATTTACTTTACTTCTTGTGTACGTAGTAAATCAACCAAAGCTGCTATAGCTTAGGACTCCAAAAGATCGTTGACTAAAAGCGGCATTACCAGAAGTATAATCTTGAACAGTATATAGGCTACAGCTACTTATGCATGTGTTAATAAAGGGTACAGCCAAGTACTCTATCGGGACGAGATTTTTTAGTTGCACGTGGATTGCAGGGATGAGATCGGTTGCGTGGGTTTTGATCCAAACTACACATGACGTCGATCACCTCCGAGACAAAACATTGTCGCATCTACAATCGCTAACTTCAGCTTCAATCAAAATAGGTCATTTTTTTCAAATGAGGATCCGAAGTTAACGTGCAACATGCAACTTCTTCCCAGAGAACTGAGCTCAACCTGGAAGTCAGCGTACACAGTTCCAAGTTCCGGTTGTTGTAACCAGCCCGGGTATCATGATGTGCCATCCCAACGATGACCCGGTTTACCGAATGACGACTACAGAGTGGGATGCACCGACAAGTCAATGGCACCATGGACAGCATCCTATAACCAACGGCTACCAAAGTACCGCACGAGGGCTTAAAATAGCGCAAGCATACTAGATTACACATGATGAGAATGACCATCATCAGAAATGCTTATGAGTTAGATATAACAGCGAATGATATGCCATCTACGTTTGACGTTTACCTCAATTAGCATCTATCAAACACACTCGAATAGCCACCAATGCATCGCCTACGATTCATGACAAGTATGATCGATGAATAATGATAATCGAAAACTTCGGCAAAGAGTGCAAGGTCCCACGGACACTTGACATGAATATATTCTACCACACTGTAGATTAAACATTTGTAACACCAAACTGTCTTTCTTGTAAGCTTATTTGGGATTGCAGCGCCTTCAGGACTCGCATCCCTTACCCTGATGATCACGTCGGGACAGACTTTACGGCGATATGAGCCAATGGCTTGAGTTATGATTGTTGACGGTGAGTTGACTAGACGTCACTAACTCAAGGTTTTGCCCGAGGTTCTCAACGTCGGCGAAAGTACCGCCTTCCTGAACCTTCTCTTAAGGTTCAGACTGTCGGCGAATGTGACTGCTTGTCAGCAAAAGTGTTTGGTAGAAGTTTGTTTCTTGTCTGTATATGTACGTGCACTTTGGACCTGTATTTAGTCAAGTCAAACAACGCACGAGTCTCAGCGGTCTCAACAATAATGTATGACAAGGCAATTTACTCAGCAACAAGCTAAAAATTGCCTCGCTACCATTTCTCCCACCATCACATCGACACTACTCTCCACCATCAACATTAACACTCTTCCGCGATGTCCGCTATCGGAAGACTCCTACAGCGCAAAAGTCTTAATTGTCCCAGCCTACCAGCTACGCTCAGGATTATATTTCTTAATGCGATACCAAGTACCCGCTCGTTCACTACAAATACCGGATGTCCGACATCGTCGCATCCAGATGGCACAGCGCAGAACGATTCTTCTCGATTGGTCAGTGAACAGATTGCACGGTTTCCGCAAGGCGCATATAATTTTGAGCACCTTCGAAAGCAAGGAAAGCAAGGGTTCTCCTTTTTCGATAAAACACGGTTCATACCTTACTCTCCGAGACAAGCTCACCTGTGAAGCTCTTTTGTCGACCACGTCGTTTCGGCAAATCTCTAATGCTGAGCATGATGGAAAACTTTCACGGAGTTCAATTCAAGGGCAAATATAATCAACTTTTCAAGGGACTCGACGTTGATAAAGTTGTGAATCAAGGCCACATCGCATATGGTCGATATCTTATTTTAGGGTTCGATTTTTCGCTGGTTTCGTTGGGCGGTACGCCGGAAAAATCTGCGGAGAATCTCAACGACTACATCAACTCAACTCTCCAGGATTTCGTGCAGTTCTACGAGGCCTCTGGTCTGAAGTTGAGTATAGAGCACCGTGACTTCGACAACCGAGACAAGGCGGCGCATAACCTGTACAGGGTCGTCCGGGGAGTCGACACAGCGATTACCAGGATTCAAACCGAAGCTGATCATCAGAACATTTTCTATGGCGTGCAAGGAGTATGTCTTTCCCGGCGAGTTGTTTCACACTAAGTAGTCACATTCTGACTGAATATGCAGAGATTGCTTACGAGATGCCTCTGCAACGCAGTATTTGCCCAATGATAGCGCGAAAGCGTGGTGCGAATCTCCACTCAGCAACGCATACACTTCGTTCTTTCAGGCCGTTAAGTCGTCCATGCGGTCGGGTGAATATGGTATTGGTCTAGTCTACATGACCTGGGTCATGCCCCTTCTTCTTACACCCGCCTTCAACCCGACACCTCGACACACCACCTTACCGCTAGCTTTTGCCAAGCCGTGGGTCGCTGGCCAACCAAAAGCCGCCTCGTAATTTCTCTACGGCCTCACGATGCCTAGAGTAGGGCGCAATTCCGTGACCCCGAGGCCTCACGCGGGTACTTCTCATTCTAAAACGGATTCCTCCCGCTTTGGATATTTAAGGGCGATGCTCGAAGAGAATGGCTTGTGGGAATCGGGTTCCGACTCGTGTTCCGGCCACTCCGCGTATGATTTCAACTAAGATAGTGACATTGACGACACTGTTGCTTCTACGATGCTTCCTGTTTTCGCCACTGGTGGAAAGAAGAAGTTGCAAAAGAAGAAGGGGAAAGGCAAGAGGCCAGCACAGAGAGACGACGAAAGTTTGGGAGGACCTTTAAAACTCCCACAACAACAAACACCAGCAGAATCCGAGAAGGTTTTTACCGACAAGGATCAACAGGAAGCGATGCCTATTGACATAGTCGAGGAATTGGTCGGCAAGGCCTTTATTTCACTTATGGAGGAGCATTTCGCAAATCTCTACTCGAAAATAGACAAGCGGAAGACGGAAGTGTCGACGCTCAAAATAACTGTAGCGAGCCTTGTGGAACATAATAAAAAGTCGGGCGATGTTAGGGGGAATGTGCCAGACCCGGAATTGCAGCCACCAACTACACCCGCGAGTCGTGACACAAACAACGGATCTTACGATTAGGCTACAGCCTGTACAGCCAGCACCACAAATGTAGGCAAGAACGCCATTGGCTACAGAGGTTACAACTTGAAATTGAGTGAAGCCGGTCGAATAAGACAACGCGATGCCTATCAATATTGACGAATCGGGTGTGGAGCCAGGGCAACAAGGTAAACCATCGAGATGAACATCCCCACCACCCAGCTTAATGCATTCCTGACATGCTGGAGCGTCGGCAACAGTAATCGGGAGGGAGGATAATATAGGAGAAAATGATAATTGAGACAGCAGATAAACTGCACGGAATCCCAGAATGCGAAATTGGAGCCGGAGGTCCAGAGGATCACATGATTGAACGACCGAGCTCAGAAATTCGATAAAGTAGAAGAAGGAGGACAATGATACAGCTGGAAGACGACCAGGAGGGAGGTGAGGACAACAAGAGATGGGGGAGTCAGAAGCCCCGGAAGGAAATAAAAAGACGGCCGAGCGACAGCGATGATATCGGGTCATTACGAGATATGATGATGCCCACGGAGTCCTAGAGGTTCATGACTGTCGTGGTGGAACATATGAAAGTTGGCGACCCTGGAAGAGTTAGCCGAGCAGGGCATAGGAACGGAGGAATTGAGAGGATGGTGTTGCAGTGTAGATCACGCCATATGGTGTGATGATCCCACAGGGCAAGAATGTTTTCACGATTCTCTTTTGTTTCAGTTTGCTTTTTGGTGCGATTTTTGTTTTTTGGGGGTGGGCTTGGGTGGTTAGTGGCCTTGTGCCCTCCATTGAGTAGCGGGAAGTAGGAGAGACGACTTTGCCTGAGCAAGAAATAGGAGACTGTGTGTGCTTTCGGGCTGCAGTGAGCCGATGGATCGCCAGGAAGTTTCGGGGAAATGGGTTGAAAATTATGCCATGACCACTAGTGGTCGGCCGGCTTATGGTAACTTAGCTGGGCACCTCCCTTCGGGGGTGAATGCAAAATGATTACAAACAAACAAACACCCGCCTTCAACCCATATAACATTTTCGAAAATATCTCTTTCGATCATCGATTCTCGGGCCTTTGTGGGTTGACGTCGCAGGATGTCTCAAACGCCGTCGAGATGATCTACAAAAATCAAGATGATAAAAAGAAACATATTCTTCGTCAGTTAACATTTTACGCAAATGGATATCACTTCTGTCCCGATAGATGTGTTGAAACTGTCTTCAATACGTCCACCACTATTGAGTACCTCAATGTAAGTTCCATGTCCAGTGTTAAGCGGTCATTGCCAAGGTTGGCCACTGGACCGTATAACTAGACTCTTCGCTACGTAGAGTTTCCAAATCAGGCCAGCCTGGGCTTCTCAAGAAACTAGCCGCATCTGTTTTGCTGTATTTCTATGTTGCTCACTACTAGTAACAGGCGTCGCAAAGGATGGTCGGTTCACAATCGATAATCCCCCAAACTCTGAAATTAAGGAGAGAGTGTTCAGTCTTGGGGCCAAAAGTGTTCATGCAGTAGCTATCATGCAACAGGCGCTGCAAGTAGATAAGAACAACGAATTTCAGAGGATCCCTTATACAGCCTTGCTGGATCATTTCGCCATGACCGATCTCAAGGTCAATAAGATTGGTGAATCCGACATCATAGGGGCAGTGTGGCAAGCATTTATGATTTATCAGGGAGGATTGACATTCGATCGGTGCAACCCATCGAACCTATTGGTTATTCCGAATCATGCGGTTGCATCTCGTAATGGCAAAGTGATGTTGACCATGTTAAAAGTCAAATCAGACGATATCCGGGTTGCACTGTTTGCTCTGGCCAATGAGGGCGCTCTAGATGGTGGTCTTCGAGCTTTCCAGAAGGTCATGGAGACATCTCTCCGTCAAGACAGCGATTTCGATCTGAACGAAGCCGATTACCAAGATCGATTGTGCGGTACACTATTACAAAATGCTGGGATTCAGCCGGCGATGGAATTTAAAGTGACCAAACTGTCGACTTCATGCGCTGGCCTCACTGATATCCTGATTGAATCTGAAAAAGTATGCGTGTTGCTTAAGCTGAAAAACATCCCCTTGAAGCACATGGTACTCAAAAGCAGAAAAACCTTCGAGAGGGCACAGGAGCTTCATGAGAAATCTCTTTGCGAAATTTTGCAGCGAAGCTTCTTCATACGTGAGAAATGTTACATGAAATGCACAATTGGAGAGTTTGTTGAAATGATCCGCCCAAAAATCGATGATAATATCGAGGATTACAAGTTGAAGCAAATCGTCAAGCGTAAGGGCTTCCGTGCCTATTCGGTGATCTTTATTGGATCGCGGAGGATTTTATTTGGAGAAGTGAGACCTGATGGTGGATATAAATGGACTAAGGAAGGGTTCCAACTTGCTCAATACGGATCAATGTCGAATTTTTACGAAGGCTCGTTTTATTGATCGGGTGTGATTACGGGTGTACGGATATGTAATGCGGTGGTCGACGATTTTTGTGGGGGTTACTTTACAACCGCTGTACTTTATATTACTGAATATGTTTTTGCTGGTGACATTAAAGACAATGGCGGATAGCGCCATAATCTTCAATCGTTGATGTAGTTAGTGCAGAGCTGGTCATCTACCCGATTCCTGTTCTTGAGACTCTGCTTAAATACTTTTCACAACCCACGGGGCATTGATACAGTAGATCAATGTCGTCCAAACTTTCCTAATCTTTGATATCCATTGTCAAGGCCAGAAGGCCCTCTACAGAGAGTCTTCTTGTGCGTATGCATTGTGAAATACGCATGAATGCTCACCGGCTGCCCATATCCAGCGAAATCGTGAACGAACCTCCATCAGCCCAGCTGAATACGTACGCCCATATCCGCCAGCCCCACGCAGTCTGATGTAGATAATATAAGTATACATGCAACAAACATTGTGATTCAAATCCTAGACTATGAATTATATTTTATCATGTAATAGGGCCTCTAAAGAGACATCAACTACGTTCTGATCATGTCTGTTCACCTTGCCGTAACAGTCTTTCAATACGCCTATAAGAAATGACGTTAAAACATCTTCGGTTTAGGATATGGGTATCATTGGCTAGGCACAATGAAGCATAATGAAGAAATGAAGAAAAGAATGGACTGACTCGGAGTAGAACCTATCGCATTTCCCATACTAGACGGACATACTACCACTGCGCCACCGGCTCTTAATGAGTGTGGATTTGCAAATCCCAACACATGAGCATGCCGTGCGTTTCTCGACCAGCCCGTATTCTCAGAATTTCAACCGTCATGTTGCTGGAGGCCCTAAGGTGCACGGTCATGACTGGCTCTTTAGACTTTATACCATGACTGCCGTATTAGAATTTGCACTCTGCTCTCCCTTCTTTCCGCTTCTTCTCTCTTCACTTGTACCTACAATCGACACGCATTCATTCGCTTCAACAAGTCCAGCCTGACATTTTTGAGCCTCGGACTAGTCAGCCAGCCAACTCGTTAGTCAAACTGAATAAATACAAGTAGCTAGCCATAACGTAGGTGCTAAATGTAGCGAAGAACTAAAGACAAAAGTCGTTGCCAGATAAAGTGGCAGATTGGGTGAACCTATAACACTGGATGCGGAAGATTGCATTGACTCAGAATATGATTTCAGATGTCGATAAAATGTCAAGAGAAAGCAGACATTCTATATAAATATATTGACCGACGTACATTGACCAGTAAACAATGTATCCGCCACAACTCTGGTCATCACCGCTGCAACCTGGTCGCTTTCCCAACCCCGTTGTTAGGTGGATATCATCCCGAGTACGACTCCGCTACTATCATTTGCTAGGGAGAGTGAATACGGCAGGGCGATGATTTCTCGGTAGGTCGGCTCGGCATCGGATTTCCGGAACGATTGGTCGACTAAGCAGGGACAAGGTTTTTTATTTCGGAGCGTCGCAGGGATGTGACATCACAGACAGCATCGGTTGCGTGGGGCTCGGCTGCGTTTGGTTGATCGCGTACGAGATAAGACATTGTCGTGTCGGCAATCGCTAACCTCAACTTCGGCCAGAATAATGCCATCTCCACCACCATACCCTCCACCCATTCTGAGATGCCACAATCCGGGAGTTCCCCGAACACGTCGCTCGTGTGAGCAGCAATATCGAGTTTACCGGGAACGTGATCGGGCATCCCATGCCAAACACTGACCTCGAAAGCCCCCGTCCGATCGTCCTCATCAACCCACGCGCGTAACAATCTGCGAACTCATCGCCTTCGCAGCCGGGAATTCCCGCACCAATCACGACCCCAACATCCCCAACGCAAACCCTTCCCGCCAAACGCAAGCACCATTCGCCCCAACACCTACCAACCCCTCTTCCCCACCCCCTCCAGTCTCAGCACCCTTAGCACTCCCGTCCCACTCTGCAACCGCACAGCGTCCTCATTCTACTGCGACACCATATTCCACTACCTCTCCGAAATCACCATGAACCCCCTAGACTACCACTGCAGCGACGGCTCCACGTACCACCCCAAGTACTCCGCAATCCACATCACCTCTGCGGAGGAAGACACAGAATCATGCCCTCGACGGCGACGGGCAGATCTTGTAGCTCGCCCCGACACCCCCAAGACCTTCCCGTCGCGAACGCCATAACTATCGAACACATCACCCGCTGAAACGAAACGTCTTTGTCTGAACTACAACATCCCACAACATCCTACGCAAATCCTTCCCCCGCTGCGTCTACCTCCACCAAGAACTCCTGGCCCACGCAACTCTGCCGCACCAGCAAGGGCTCGGCATTCCCGGGTGCGTTGTCGTCTTTCTATCACCGACAGTGAGGATGCTTTTCCCATCCTGGATTCTGTGCCGTTTTCGTCGGTTGCGTTGTCGTCGTGGGATAAGGAGTATCTAGTACAGCTAGAAAGGGAGGCGGAGGAGACTGGAAGGGATATACAACGGGCGGGCGTGTGACATAGGGATTTGTCGAGCGGTGGATCCTGAGGATGTGAAGGGGGGGTTGTTATAGTGGATTTTGAATGTGCTTAGTTTAGGGAGGAGGCGGGGGAGCGGAGACGAGGGGAGGATTGAGGGATGTTGGGAGCGTTTAGGGAGGGGTGAGAGACAGGCATCCCAATAGTTCATCCCATCCGTCCTAAGCCATGCCCGAGATCGGCCTAAAGTTTTCGCGGCTCAAGATTGAGGACTGGACGGACCAAGGCACTCCATGATAAGACTACAGGACTGCAGGCCCTATAGTCCATTACTTGGCGTCCACAAAATTGAGTTTCAACTGAATGAAGCCCAATACCCCCTCAATTCAGTACAAGTTCATCTTGGCTGAAGATTTGTTCCGGTATGTGGTGCCCCAGAACTCTCATTCCCGAACCGGATATACTATATCCTGTTGAAAGCAAAAGAGAAAGGATGAAGAAGCTCAATTGTCTGTCGATCCAAAGAGAGGGAAAACTATAGACTTATATACGAAAGAGAGAGAAGAAAACCTCCATGCCGACCGCCAAAGCCGGAGCCCAAAGCCGAGTACCAGTGCCGAGCCCTCCTCTATGCCATGGGGGCAGGCGAGGCCGATGGGGGCAGGCGAGGCTGGTGGGGGCAGGTGAGGCTGGTGGGGGCAGGCGAAGCCAATGGGGGCCGTAAGCCACCGGCCTCATGCCCGAGCCCGCCAGCACCGAACACTAGAGAAGCCACCGGGCCAAATCCCTAGTCAACATATCCAATGTTGGTCAAACTACAGTCAACTATACAGGGCCCTGACCCTAGAGTCTTCGACCAGGAGAGACCAGTCCCTCCATACGATCACCTCAGTCAGGACGACGATATCTGGCCCCGAAAGACTCCCAGACAGACGGTGACGAACCTAGTGAGGTATACGGTTATGGTAGATGATGAAATGGATCGTGCCGTATCGTGGACCTTCGTGAATATGATAAAGGTTTATATGCTAGGGGAGATCAGGTCCTGTCATACTCTATTAAGAGTGCATACAGTATGAAAAAATAACAACAACAAGGTTTATATGCTATCTTTGCGGGTTGGGTAGATGTCCGGACATATCCAGGAAACTATCCGACGAAGTGGAGAAACGAGCTGCGGGAACTGTGGAAAGCAGTCAGGCGGGAAACTGGCTGGAAAGCGGGAAGATGTAGGCACGTGCACGTACCAGAACTGTTCTCGTCTCAGAAAAATGATCAGGCGGTGATATACTTCCTGGAGGCTACGGCGGTCGGGAAGTTTCCTCAGCAATGAGCAGGGTTAAAGGGTCTTTCTCTTACATTTCATTTGTGCGTAATCGTTTCATATGGTCTCGTTTATTAAAGGAGAAGAAGGGTGGAAGGAGAGGAGGTCCCCCGCCCAGCCGGGCATCCGGAGGTGTTGGCACGAGATTTGGCCCCGTGGCTTCGGTGGCGTTCGGGGGCTTACAGTCCCCATCGGCCTAAGGCTGCGGGCATCGGGCCGGTGGCTTGCAGCCCCTATGGGCCTCGCCTGCCCCCATGCCGAGGAGGAGACCTAGCTCTGGCACTGGCACTCGGCTTCGGGCTCCAGTTGTTATACTTGGCTTCGCCGAGATGGTCTTTTCTTTGTATATAAGTCTACTGTTTTCCTTCTCTTGTATCGATAGATAATTGAGCTTCTTCGTTCTTTCTCTTTTGCTCTTAACAGGAGGGGAGATCTCCTACCTAGCGGATAATCCGGAGGTGAGGGGAAGTCGGTACTTCCATACTCCAGTTAGAGTGAATGCAGAATGAATAACAAACAAACAAAAAACCACCGTGTCATCGTCTACCACTAACCAGACAAAAACGCCAGTTGCAGGCAGGGGTCAGCGAAGTCCGTCCCGTCCAAGAAAAACCTTGCCCTGTCCCGGACTACGATTTGTCGTCTTGGGAGGTATTAAACTGCGGAAATGTAGGTGCCGGCGGTCTTCCGAGTGATAGATCCATGATGCGATTGATGTAGGCGTTGTTAACCGAGTGATGATATTTAATATGCCTTCTAACTGCGTCTAGTATGTAATCTACACTGTAACGTACCCAGTTGGTCAATCATAGATTGGCGAGTCTAACACTATATCTCAATCAACAGAGCTGCAACCACTCTATCTCGTGTATACAAAGGCTGAGATTTTTCCATAGATAGCTTTCTGCTCTTTAGACAATTGAACTCTTCTTGTGCAATGTTATTGCTCTCATCATCGGCTTCGCCGAGTATCACATCCGGAGCCCGATGCCGAGCATTGCTTCGGAGACTAGACCTCCTCGGCATGTGTGTTGGTGGCGGCCCATGGATGCCACCAGCTACCGGCCTCATACCCGCAGCCTTAAGCTAATAGAGGCTGTAAGCCCCTGAACGCCACAGAAGCCACCAAGCCAATCCCATGCCAACAATTTAGATGCGCAACCGCGCGTAATTGTGAGATTAACAAATTAAAGTCTACCAGGTTGTTTTGTTTTGTTTTAATCACATTTCACTCACTCTATCTAGAGAATGGCAGTACCTGAGTCCCATCCCCCTATGGATGGCTGGCTAGGTGAGGGAACTGCCCTCTCTTACCATTCTTCCCCTTAACAAACGAAACGAACAGAACTAAACGAAAGCAAAATGAATAGTAGCCCACAAAATAAAAGAAAAGAAAGAACGACTGCTAAATACACTCTGCCTAGCACGGCCTGATAACTTCCTGGCCTCTGTGGCCGCAAGAAAGTCCATCCCCCCTTGATCACACATCTCCATGGAGAACAGTTATGACTACCGGTAACGTTCCGCCTCTCCACAACATCTCCGCAAAAGACTCTTGTATACTAGGTAATTCCGCTCTACTTCTCCTTCTCTTCTTTCTTCGTACTGGTAAGTCCTGCAATAATAATCTACGCCATAGTTAGCACCTATAACACCGCACGAACCTAGATGTAACTGCAGTTTACTCACCCACACAATGAAAGCAAAGATTAGTATCGCAATTAAGACCTTGAGACGATTCCTCCAGGACATGGGTAACTTCGCATCTAGATCATATTGCCTAGCCAGTACAAACGTGAACGGCAACACACTGGGACCTGCTGATGCACACAGTAGCTCCCCGGGAGGCGGAACAGACACAGTGCGCTTTGTGATCTCGGCCGTAACACTTCTGGGGTCAAAATTGCCCTTCATACGCAGGGTGTTATTGCGGAGTACGTGTAGGTATTGCCGCCTTTCACTGCCAGGTATGGTAGCGGTTGGCAGGAGCAGATCTAGATCCATGGAAGTCGTTATTAACACATGTATATACCTGTAGGTAGGCGAGAATACATACCTCTGCTGGCGAAGCTCCATGCCACATAACGGAAGAAAGTAGCGTTGCCGGAAGAAATCTGCGAAGCATCTGTGCACGCCTTAACAAATTCTCCTTCCGTGACGTGGAGTGCTCTTCCGGAGCTGAGCAGGATAAACCGGTGGCCTGAGCTTGTGTTGGCCTCGATGTCGATGTGGTACGCTGGGGGAAGATCGGTGAGTATGGTATACGTTGAGGTTTTCGACTCCTTCGCAAGCACTGCGGGGGTGGGGGCTGAAATCATTGTGAGGTAATGGGGCACCGTCAGGCCACGTGGTGTTTCACTCTGGGCAGGAAGATTAAAGAAAGGATATCCCCATCGTCCTAACTTCGGGGGATTTACACATAATAAATGTGGAGCGGAATCTGGATAATATGTTAAAAAGCAACAACTTTGTGAATTACCAGCCCACGGTGCAACCGCCTCCTTTGTTGGATAAACAATTGGATAAGACAGCCGAACCGCTAACAACTCAAGTAGTAACTAACTGCATCGCGCTGCCAAGCAATGTATCAGAGGTTGTAGCAATAAGAGATTGCATGCGCATTTGCGCTTGTCTTAGACGTGTATTTCTCAAGAGCAATTTATCATGCACATTACTTCGTTCTCCCATACCCAGTTGGTCTAGTCGCGTGTTGCAAAACTTATTTTGCCACCACTGAGCACGAGAGAAATTATCCCGAATGTTGTATTAGCAAGCAATCCGCAAGAATCACAATTGACCACTTTAAAATTATAACCCTTCAACATCACATTCGCCATACAATCTTGAAAACTTGCCTATCATGATTTTGGTCTAGACCCTCCGAGGTTCAGCAGCGGGCGGCCAATGCAAGCCGGTGGGTTCGCTGTATGCTATTCTCAGGGGCTACCTGGATATCGATAATATGATGACATGCTGATCATTCATCCTATATTTGCATCCCAATATAGCGCACATGGCAAACGGGCAATGCAAAAAATTTCTCCCAGCCGAACTCCAGATAACATTTCAGCACCGGTTGTGTGGCTACTCTACATTCAGCATGACCATCGTGGTATAGTCACAATACATCCTGCAGCACCGGAATCTTAGAGTACAAGGTCAAACACATGAGTGGCAGGACGGCTCAAATTTGTGTTCCACATGTGTTGGTTCGGTTGCTTAGCGACTGCGCACACCGTTCATGCCAAGCAAATAACCGAAACGTGCGAAGCAAACGTTAAGTTCATACCCTGTCCGCAGGGGGAGTAAGTTTCTCGTACCCTGTATACTAATGCCACAGTGCAAACTTAGTGGAAGCGATTAAGTGTGTCCAGGTTTTAATATCGCCTACCATCCACTTCCACAAAGTCCTCTACGAAGTCAGTAAAATTCTAGATGCTAGCTTCGCAAGAATTGGTAAATTGTAAGGAAATATAACTTCCATAATTCTTTAGCTGATACGTCAGGATGTGGTGAGTCAATAATCAGTCGGAAGTTGGTGAATTATGCACGGGTCAAGTATGGGTATGTTTGTACTTTTTTGTGCAACTCTATTGCGGCTCTGCCCCGTACCTATTAGCGAAAGCGTTCACAAAAACACATTGTGACATCAAATCATATCATTAGATGCGAAATTAAGATCTTTTCACATCTTTTTTGCAGTCATGCTGGAATAGTGTTTCCCAACATTCTATTTCTTCACCAAACCGCTTCCTCTAAGTTTGCACTGTGAGTGATACATGGCACGAGAAACCGACCCTTTGGACAGGGTATACTGGCCGTCTGTTAAACGTGGGAACGGTTCGGTTTTCGCCCAAAAGATCTGCGCTAAACTTAACTATGTCTAATGTATGGCCTAATATAGGGTCCAGCCATTGGGAACAATATGCATGATGGGATACTCCGCGACTGTTAGAGTCTGCGAGACCTGGCTACCATGTACAAATAGAGTTCTTCAAGAGCATGATTTTCATCTCAACATACCAGTTTGCAATTGGAGAGTTAATTGGATATAACAGTGGTAGGTAAGTCCGCGAATATTAAAGCGATCGATACTAGGCTACCACAGCCAAAAATATTCAGCTGCCGATAGGCCCAGACGCTAATTTTAGTGCGCTATAAAACATGCTTGTTCATCTTAATAGATGTTGAATATCCGATGGCAAGTGGCAATGGGTGGCAAAGGATACCCGGAGTTTTCAGTATATTTACCTGTTGAAAATAGTAGCGCGCGCTGTGAGAAAGTCCAAAAGTGATATCGTTCTCTCAACTCTAGCGGTCTCTCTATATACCGAATAACAAGGCCAGATTCAGCGGTCCACCGTCATGGGACTGACTCAGACCCGGGGTTGAGCGGATTTCAAATAGTACGGAGTCTTTCCGCTTCTCTCTTTTCTTTGTACCATAGAATACATGCACACGGTTCTCCCCAACTTCCATATCGTAACAATGGTTTCACACGTGAATTCGAGTGACAGTATATGTAGAAGTGAAGGTAAGATGGTCGCTAGAGATCTTAGTAGTCAACTATGTAGAGTTATCATTACCTAGCCGTAGATGCGTCACCCGCCGCCGTTATAATACGGTTTCCTAGGAGCGAGTTTGAGTTTACCACAATGAATAGATCAGGTGAGTGAAAACCCAGGGTGCTAGACGCGACAAGTAGAGAGCAGCGGCGGTACTATGCCAGAAAAGGAACCCAAACGGGAATAATTAATTAACCACTACCAGGTCTCTAAGTCATGAAGGCAGTGTATCAACGGTAAGGCTTGGCTCTATCATGGGCGAACTGTTCTTTTCCAGCCTTCTAAGACCCTTCTGATCTCCACCCCGGTCTTGTTTCAAGCAGAGGCTAATGCCTGCAGAGAGAGTAGATGGAGCTAATATGGAGATGTAACCTACGCATGATGAGGGCATTTTCTAGACAAGCATTAAGACTTGCATAGGTGTCTAGTAGGGCTAACGCGGTAATAGTCATATTGTACTGGAAAGCATGTTATGCGAACGCCAAGACCCGATCATTTTCGCTGTTTTTGTTCTTGCAACATAACCCACTAACAAGACTACGTGAGGATTTCAAAACACTCCAAATAAATACCATGTGAAATGGCCTACAGCTCGTGAAGTTTGTCTTCATTTAAAGTTTAAGGTTCCGGATTTTTCATGGGGTACAAAATTGTGGTTTGGCATTCGCGTAGCGTATTCAAGAATTCTCTATAATTGCCGTGGCTGCTTATTGCAACAGGTTTCTCGGGATCCCTCCGCCCAATCGGAACCGCGAGGTCCGCGGCGAGCTGAGGTGATCTCAGAAATTGCACTTGGAGACGTGCTAGGTAGTGGCCGTAATGTCGGAAATATCCGTAGTGCCGGTGACTACAAAATCTGGTCCAATCATCGAGCTGCGAAGTCCCGCCTGAGCTCGCCAAAAGCGAACGAAATCTTGGGGACTTCCGGAAACGGTCAGCGAACGCAAAGAGTTTCCCGAACGGCATACCACACTGGAGGATGATGGATGGAATTCGTCAGTTGTTGCACGGCACGGTACCCGTGAAACCTTGCGACTCCAACACCGAGTCCACTCCACCATCTACTCCTCGACTCCCACTGTCCGTCAATATTGCTATTTTCCGCTGCCGTCAACCCGCACTCGTTGTCAAATCTCCAGATATCACTGTATCATAACATTAACACTGAAGCCAATATCGCTCTCTCCCGCTGCTCTCGATCGTGCATCCCTCAGTACACCTTTCTACACCTCCGCACTCTTCCATGCTTCCTCACTTATCCTGTTTCCACACCTCTGCTCACGTTTAGGTCTCCGTACATCTACACGTTGTTTACACCATTCCACACCAGGCCCCAACGTAAAACGTCCTAGACAACTCTTAGTTTTACACGCCTCCGTCTAAGCCATTGTCTGCGCTGAGTATTCTTACCGCACGAACTGTAGTTCATGATGTTATAGGTTTACTAGACGAACTTGTGGATGTCAGGTCCAGGCAGACGCTAAAGTCACTAGCACCCGCCCGGACCTGACATGAGCATGAGTTGTTTTTGTTAATCACGAAGTATAGAGAGAATCGTGAGTGTTACATCAAATTTACGGCTGCAAGCTACTTCACGATTTCATACCCTTCGACCTCCGCTGCCTTCCATGTGCCTTTGGGTCTTCGCCGTCATCAAAACCTCCGCTGTCTGATCTCCTCCGCCTTCATGTCAGTCCTTGTCTAGTCCTCCGCTGTCATATACTCTGCCCTCGTCTACTTGCAATATATCTAGTCTATGTAAGCGTTTATCGTTTACTCCACCGTCGTGTACCCGTCCGCACCATCCCTGACGTCCCCGCCTCCGCCATGTCCACATCTGCGCTGTCCTCTCTCTAGTCACCTACTCCCTCTGGATCTATACTACCGCCGTTATCTACCTCACTGCCGCCGTCGTCTCACCTGCCACTATCTTCTCTTTGCAGCATATGTCTAATGATGTGACTGACACTGACAGCAACAAGTCCAACGCCCCCGTCTGGGATCGGGTCGATGGATGAAGACGATGGAGATGTTGACGGGGATGATGCTCCAACAGATTAGAGCGGTTACTTTGGTGGAGACAACTGACTACCGACGAGCCAAGCATTTGTGTTCACGTACATTCGACACCGCACCGACTGGCGACCGAACGGCTCGATGCCAACCAAAGCACTTAAGGGTGGTGGCACAAACATGGTCGAGGGGCTACGCCGGAGGTGTAGACGTGAGGAAGCACCAAGCCGAGTGAGGGAGATCATGTGGTTGCCGAACGTGCTATGGACATAGATTGGGAGGAACTTGGAGATTTTGGGGCGCTTTTTCTCCCAGCAGGGGCAAGCTTTCGTTTGGATGGAGCGGGGGTGTAAGGAGTCGTATCGGTGCATTTTATCTCTGTCAGCCCTTGACAACAGACTTTACGCACCTTACATTGAGTCGCATGTACTCATCTAGCCAGTGTTCCGAAGCGGCCCGGCCGGCCGCCGACCGGACTTCAGATTCGCAGTCCGGCCAGATAAAGTCCTTGATCCTGGAGGCCGCCCAAAGCCTGGGCAGATAAAGATCAACCTGCAGGGAACCTGACCGGACTGCAGATATCTGACGGCTTTTGCCTGACCCGCATATGCATGCAGATACCTCCATATACCTGCAGATATCTGACGGCTTTTGACTGGCCTAAATTTCTCTGCATATCTAATAGTTATACACTTGGTTTGTCTGCTCGAAGCATTGTCATTGGTCGGGTGAACTTGCCACGTGGCGCGTGTCAGATACAGTGGCACATACAGTGGCGGATATCCATATGTTGACTCAGGATTTATCCTGAAGACATAGAAGTTGTTAGAATGCCATCGAAGCTGCTAGCAAGGATTGGAGAATGCACTGAGTCATTTGTGTAGACTCATTCACAAATTTTCACTCGCCACCCGCCATTTGCCACTGCTGGCGCCACTCTACCATCTCCAGCGAACTTCAAATTTTGTAGACATATAAAGGCATGGATTCTACCATTAGATGGTTCAGTAGATAATCGCTTTTGTACGATAAATAATTCAATCTCTCTCTTTGTACTTGATCACTCTCAACCATACAGCAGACACAGTGGCAGATATACAGTGGAGGATATACAGTAGCAGATATACATACAGTGGCAGATACACTGTGGCGGATACAGTGCCGGATTTACAGTGCCGGATCAAGATACACATTTGTAGGGGTTGATACACAGCGGCAAATATACAGCTGTAGATATACAGCGGCAAAAACGACAGCAGATATACAATACAGCAAACACAGTGGCAGATACATGGCAGCAGATACTCTGTGGCAGATACAAAATGGTGGATATACAGAGGTAAATATACAGTGGTGGATATACAGCGGCAGATACAGCAGTGGATATACAACACAGCAGACACAGTGGCTAATATACAGTAGTAGATACAGTGGCGGATATACAATACAGTAGATACACAGCAGCAGATCCACAGCGGTGGATACACAGCGGCAGATATACAGCAGCGGATACCAGTGTCAGATAAACTGCAGTGGATAGCAGCGTCGGATAAACTGCAGTGGGTACACAGCGGCAGATGCAGCAACGGATATACAACACAGCAGACACAGTGGCAGATACACCATGGCAGATACATATACAGTGACAGATATACAGCCAGATATACAGTACCAGGTCAGGATACATATTCACAGCGGCGGATATACCAAAGTAGTTCAAGATACACAGCACGATATACACGGCGGCAGATACACGGCGGCAGATACACAGCAGCGGATACACAGTGGTAGATGAACAGCAGCAGATACAGTAGTGGATATACAACACGGTAGACACAGCGGCAGATACACAGTGGCGGATACACAACGGCGGATACACAGCAGCAGATACACAGCAGCACCAAATCAAGATACACGGTGGTGGATACACAGCAGAAGTCTAGGTGATCTGCCTGATATCGTAACAAGTCCACCATGCTCAACGTTTCGAATCCTGGGGGCTGCAAAGCCGCCACCGATGCTAGTATGGAAATATAGTGGTACTCGTCTTCCGTTAGCTCATTATCATCCTCGTGTTATTCGCAGGCACTCAACCTATTCTCAGTTTTTATAGGCATCTCACTTTCAACTTTGACTAAGGGTTCTTTAGAGCATGGTAGCTGTGAGTTGTATATATCTTCAGAGTTCTTTCATCTTTTAATCCTTATTCACACAATATTAGCGCTAACATGATACGCTTAAAAGTGCCGTCAGTGTTTCTACGCGGCCCGGCCTCCATTTAAAAAGCCGCAAAAAGCCCGGGGGTCGTCACGGTCACGGCCACCCATAGATAAGGGCGGCCGCGCCTGGCCGCTTAGGAACACTAGGTGCCGTTATGGAAATACTTCCGTGAAAATGTAGAGTGACGCTTTAAGATACTTTTGATGCTTTTTTAAAATGCCTTTATGATGCCTTCTCATTGCATCTGCGTCTACTTCTTCTGTACGGATATGTGTAAGACAACCCCTGCCCTTTGACTTGGCTCCCCTTTGTAGCCTAGTTCACTGGACAATAATTGCACCTGCCAATTTGAGTCCAATTGAATCCGCGCGTGTGCCTCCAATTGATGTGTTGTATGCATGAATTATGCATTGCAATGGCACTGTCACTTCCACGATTAAATGATGTTTGGTCGCATTTTTACAACGGCCTTTCATGTTCTAAAGCAGCTACCTTTTCACTGACAAACTTCGACTACCTGCATCTCTGATATCAGCAACTTCTATTCACCATGACGCTATTACACTGGTCTCCCTGCGGCTAAACCAATCGATTCGGTCTGATATGCAATCTGTATGTAAAATAAAAAACAAAGCAAAGGCTAGGATCAGCACCAATCAAGGACTGCATATTTTCCCCCCCAATCAGATTACTCGGTAGCACACCTATATTCTTGATCCTCTACCATATAAGACACCGCAATTACTCTCACGTCTACAGCCGCGAAGCACATGTTGAGATACCAGTACGTCGTAAATATAACCTCTTTCTATGCTCCTTGCCACCCCACAGCATTTTCAACCGCACAGTTGCGCTAAAAGCTCCCATATTGTCACATACTCGCTTGATGACCAAATATAACTATCGCTAATATACCTCGGTAGGTTGAACAAGATTGTACGCCTTCCACAATGACTCAACGGCGTACCCGCTCATCTGCAGCTCGAGAGTCTACTACTCCACGGGCAGACATAGCGTCCGCCCAGATATCCCAGAGTACACCTCGCAACACTCAATCAAGTTTAAGGCAACAGGCCATTGATACGAACTCCAGATCTCGGAAAAGAAAATTCAGGCAGACACCGGACACTGAACGATCGGCAAGAAACACCAAGCGTGTGGTCACCAAGAGCAGCTTTCTTGCCGTCGGCACAAGCCAATCTGGTTCTGACGAACCCACAAGTTCAAATTCGCGGCCAAAGTGTTTTCGGATATCCGGTGTTCCATCAACTTGGAGTGAGAACGACCTTTTGGACGCTCTTCACTCCGCTGATACATCCCTCACGAGTCAAGATTACCGACCATCACTCTACCCAGCATGTTGCGGCATCACTCAAACAGCATTGCTTAACATTGATATTTATACTGAACACTTACAGTCTCAGAGCCATTTACAGGTCTCAGAATCGGACAGCAGAACAGCAGCTCTTCTTACCATTGACAGCCATTTCTATAATCTAACACCTTTGAACGTCCCCTCAGGTGAAGTAGTTGCAGAGTTAGTTGTTTATGTCTGCCGAAGGTACTTGCAATGCTGATGTTAGAGCTATAGTGTTATTGCCGTAACCTCCCTAGCTGGCCATTCATATGAATCCTGGAGGAGCCTAAAAACTAATCAAATGTGGTTGAAAGACCTTCTCCCATATGATGTTAAAAATATTCAGATTATGTCGTACAGTTACGACAGCAGTCTTGCTGGGGAGAGAAAAACCGACAACAGACTGCTGGATTACCAACGGCTATTTATCCATGAAATAGAAAATGCTAGGAGCTCAGTTGAAGTGAGGGCATTAGTCTAGGTTGTTGTGTTGCATGTTCTAACTGTGTTTAATGAAGAAATACCGACCAATCATATTCATTGGGCATAGTCTTGGTGGCATTCTTATTTTGCAAGTAGGTGTGTTGTACCGTGAGAAGCGTATCTGAAACTCACAAAGCACTCCAGGCATTGATCGAGGCTCGACGCAATCCATCTCATAAGCACATTTTGGATTCAACTTATTCCATCTTCTTTTTTGGGACTCCACATCAGGGCATGCAGATCAGCTATTTGGAAGAGATGGTGTATGAGTTCGGCATCAATGAGACGTCTAGGTATGACCTACTCAGACAATTCAGAGAAGGCTCAGAATTTCTTGAAAAACAAAAAGAAGAACTCAGCTACATCTGGATGGAGTATAAGCCGAAAATTGTCAGCTTTTATGAGACTGTGCCGATGGCAACAATAGCAAGGGTAGGTCTCCGGCTGGCTAACAGTAGCTCTGGTAAGCAAATTTAACTGTCTTTAGTCAGATTCGGGCAGATATGAGAGAGAAAGGATTGAGTCTCAAATGGTGCAGAGGTTTTCTGCGCTGTTATATATTCCCACTGAGGAGCGAGTTCCAGTGGACGAAAACCATATGAATATGGTCAGATTTGTGTCAGCAGAGGACCGAACCTATCGAATTGTAGTAAGATATCTGAAGGAATGGGTTGAGGATATTACAGGGAGCTGTGGTATATATGTGCCTTTCAGACCGCAGCGAAGATGTAAACTAAAGTCTACTGTGCAGCTGCCACAAAAAGGGCTCGAAATCTTCAAAGTACGTTCCTCCGCTAGACATATAGTACTTGTCGATAACCATGAGATGGAATCTAGGTTCCAAAGTCTATAGCGACTGTCTGAAAAGTTTAAAGCCATCAGACTACGAAAGCTACCGCGACGATCTCTTGTTGAGGAAACACAAAAATACCTGTACGTGGCTGCTGGACGACAAGAATTATAGGGATTGGTCCGAGGCACAAGGCCAGGCAATTCTCTGGATTTCTGGAGATCCAGGATGTGGAAAGAGCATCTTGTTGTCATTTCTGACCACAGAAATCATCCGCGACAAAGGCCACCAGCTTTACCTGGCTTATTTCTTCTGTGATGAGAAGGATGAACGATTAAGGACTGCTCATGCAATCCTGATAAACTTGCTTACCCAGCTTTTAACTCAGGTCCCAGATGTGATTGTGCACTTTTCGGCTGAAATAGAGTTCAATGCGCGAGAAGAGAAAACATCCTGGTCCTTCGGTATGCTATGGCGGGTCTTTAAGCGAATTATAAATGATGCTAGCATTGGGAATGTGTATATTCTAATTGACGCTCTTGGTATTCAATCCTATTCAAACATGCATTGTTAGTAGCTAACGATTCTAGATGAATGCGAGAAGGAATCACGCACAAAGTTCTTGGACCAGTTGAACCATGTTCTTTGCGATCACACCATTAGACGATTCGTTAAATTCATCATTACTAGTCGCCCACACATCCCAATTGCATCCCATCTAACTGATGTCATACGGTTACCACTTGTTGCCGAAAACTTGAAAATCGATATAGCAGCATTTGTTGAAGCCAAAGTTCTTAAAGAACTGCAGTTGGTAGGTAGCCTCGGTGAGGAAGTGCAAAAGGCTCTTATAGATGGTGCCAACGGAATGTTTCTCTGGGTTTCACTAATATTGAACGATCTCAAAAACTCCTCGAACACAACACCTCGGGCTATCCGGAATACTCTCAAGAAGCTACCACCTGATCTTCCAGGTGTATATATAAACATCATGCGCAAGATTCGAAAGGAGGACGAAACAGCTGCACAACTTATTCTTCGATGGGTGGTGTGGGCATTACGTCCCTTGAGACTACAAGAGTTGACAATTGCTATTGCTATTCTTCCGAGACACACCTCCATGTCCTCGATGGAAGATGACATGCATCTAGACATGAGGCGGGTTCTTCGAATTGTTTTTGGACCAATGCTCAGAATTGAAGACGATGATACGGTTCACCTAGTTCACCAGTCAGCCAAGGATTTCCTCGTAAGTATGAATACACCGAACCAGGGGGGTGTGTATAGTGATTTACTACACACTTTCGCCCTCTCATCAGCAAAGTCCAACCTGCAGTTGGTCACGTCTTGCTTGGCATATCTCTCTTTCGATGAATGTGAAGATGGGCCAGTCACTGGTGAATACAAGTTGGATAAAAATGTTCGAAAAAATATGAAAATTCTAAAATGCAAACTCCCATTTCTGGACTATGCTGCAACTCATTGGTCTGAGCATGCAAGACAGGCCGACCGCAGTGATGATCAGATTTTGTTTCGCACATTCCAGAAACTAGCAGATTCCCGACAAAAATGAATCTCGCATACCAAATATTCATATTCTCACGTGATGAGAGGTTCAAGAAAACAGAACCGCTTCAAATTGCATCTTCTCTGGGACTTACTGCATTGACTGAAAAGCTTCTGAGTCACGGCACCAACATCAATGCTCAGGGCGGCCGCTACGGAAACGCGCTCCAGGCAGCTGCAGAGGGAGGCCACGAGGCTGTGGTTGGTCTCCTATCTGCCCATCCAGCTCTCATTATTACCAAGCCCATCTTAATGGCAATTGTAGCAAGGGCAAAACGTGGTAAGGAGGATATGGAGGTTTTGCTATCAGTTCGTCCTGACATCGAGATCACTGAGTGTTCTAGTCCAGTCACGGAGGATGTCCCTCCGCGGAGAGACCGGTCCATTCACGGAGTCCCACCCTCCGTGACTGGACTGGTTCTTTCGAGGAGTGTACCCCTGCACCCCACCTCCGTGTACACTCGGTGAATGCTCTGCACGCATATATGCCCACAGATGTATGCGTACTCAGCTGGCCATATCCAGCTGAATTTAATCAACGCAACTAATTGCGTTCAGCCCAGCGCAACTACGTGCATTCAGCCCAGCGCAACTATGTACCTTCAGCCCAGCGAAATGATGGAGTTCATGCACAAATAATGGTATTTCTGCAGCGCCACCTGGTACTTTCAATCTTAAACGGAAGACAACACACCTGGACCCAGTCACAATCAGTGTTCCGAAGCGGTCAGTCCGGTCAGATCTGAGCATGACCTGTGCTGGTCTGTGCCAAGGCCGGCCACGAAATTTTTGACCCAGGCCGGCCGCCAATCTGGCAGATTTGATCTGACCGGACTGCAGATATCTGGCGGCCGATGGTGCTACTAGATAATACAAAACATTGTGGTGCAAAACCTTTAAAAAATAAAAGAAACTCGTTACAAATATTGTTAACCATCAATGTCCTCCACCACTATTTCTCTAACCCAAACACACCCACTTCTTATGCTCAAATATGCACTTGCCGCTTCTCCAAGGCCTTGAGCAGTTCATCCACCTCACGGACCTCATCAACTTGAGCCAGACCTGCACGCTCGCATGATTTCAAACACTCCAGGTCTATGCAGGCAAATGCAGATATATGCAGATATATGCAGTAATTGTGTGTTTCGCTGCAGGTATTTGTTTAACCTTGTCAAATCTGAAGATATATGTAGGCTTCTGCAGGTCTATGCAGGTCAACGCAGACATATGCAGATATATGCAGTAATAGTGTGCTTCGCAGCAACTATTTATTTAAACTTGCTAAATCTAAAGATTTATGTAGGCTTCCGCAGGTCACATAATAACCCACCCAAATCTGTAGATATCTTCAGGTCAGCCCAGGATTCATGGGAGATGGCCTGGGCCGGCCCAGGTCGGTGGCGGCCGTAATTTGGGTGGCCTGTATCTGACCGGTCTACGGATCTGCAGTCCGGCCGGCGGCCGGCCTGACCGCTTCGGAACACTGGTCGCAATCAAAAGCAACTTCGAGCAAATACACAGGGAGAGGCAACAGCGCAGACATACTCCACTTCTGTTGATGATGTCAACAAGAGCGTAGAGGAAAACGACGAAAGTGATTTGACAGAGCTGGATATTGAGGAAGGAGAGGGTCTCGACGAGTACAAGGATGTGGACGAGGAGGAAGAGGAGAGGAAGAGGA
>Ga0307512_10001649_pt1 | contig 30858 bp, 35 predicted proteins | sample 14_EM_MG_FD_200267 | JGI IMG/M metagenome (GOLD analysis project Ga0307512, IMG submission 200267) | Populus trichocarpa ectomycorrhiza microbial communities from riparian zone in the Pacific Northwest, United States - 14_EM | ecosystem: Host-associated > Plants > Roots > Unclassified | place... | reverse complement strand
ACAATTCGCGGCCATTCACCAGCCATATGACCGCTGCTAAGAGAGTTCTTCAGTATCTCAAATCTACAGCCGATTTTCGACTACACTTCACCGGCAATGCCATCGGCATCGGCATCGGCATCGGCATCGGCATCGGCATCGGCATCGGCATCGGCATCGGCATCGGCATCGGCATCGGCATCGGCATCGGCATCGACATCGACATTGGCAATAGTCTCGTAGGGTACTCGGATTCCGATTGGGCTAATGACAGCGCGGACCGCAAATCCCAGGGAGGCCATGTGGTTCTCGCAAGCAATGGAGCAGTCTCGTGGCAGTCTGTAACGGCGGCACGTGACCCAGGTCCGGGTAACAGCCGTTCTATAGAGTCAGCTCGCCACGAGACTTAGATCTCCAGCGATAATCTTACCTATACACCTATTTACAATCACTCGAGTCCACGTTTGCAACCGTATACCTATAATTACCATACGTATGCCTATGAAGCCGAACGCTGGCGTACGTGCCCTTACACAGTCTCGGAAGCAAGGCCTCATCGCCATGTCAACTCTCGAGGCTGAATTCATCGCCTGTTCGGAGGCCTCCAGAGAAGCGAAATGGTTACTCCAATTGCAAAAGGATATTCACGGTTCTCAGAGAGACTCACCACCACTGCCAATCAACTGCGACAATCAGGGTGCTCTCACTCTAATCACCACGGGAATCATCAAAGCTCGATCAAAGCACATCGACGTTTGCTATCACAATAGTTGAGATCTGCACAAACGCCGAATAGTCAACTACTCCTACGTACACACAGACAAAAATGTAGCAGATATACTCACGAAAGCACTTACAAATGATAAGCATACAAAATTCACGAAAGCAATGGGTTTATGGTAATTGAGGTCAATTGGAGGTCAAGTTAAGGTTTTAAGGTTGTTTCACTTGTCTTTAGGAATATGGGTTTTGTCTTTGTTTATATATGGATGGCCATCCTCAGGCTACGGTAGTACTCTTTCCCTGCTCACTTCTCAAGCAGGGTTTTAAGGAGGCTACTATGGAAATCACAAGTTGTGCATCATCTTTGTTTGTTTGTTTGTTTCTTGCTCCACAGAGCGTAGCAAGAGGGGGGAGTGTTGCATAAATAGATCTTATACGGGCTGACTGGGCTGGCTCTCATACGGGCTGATGGGGCTGGCTCTCATACAGGCTGACGGGGCTGCCTCTGATACGGGCTGATGGAGATGTTCTGAGACGGGCTGACAGAGCTCAGCCGTCTCTGCATTTAGATGGGTACGTACGTGCTCGTACCGTATATATATGGCCTTGTGGCCCTCTTAGATAGTAGAATCAAGCTTCTAGCAATCAGTATTTCAACATACCAGACGGCCCAACAGCAGATCGGTGAGTTATTGGCTGCCAGCGAAAATTACGGCCTTGCGGTATCCCGTTGTCTCAGTGGCCTAAGTCGCCCTATGAAGACTACAGACTTGAATGATCGAGATTTTAAAAACGCAGTTCATGAAGATATCATTTGTCTACTGGAAAAAAACTTAGAGGTATACCACGACATATAGGCATAGAGTCCCTCTCTACGATCATAACTGATACCTTGAAAACCTATCAGGTTTTTACAAAGAGGAATAACTGAATATCATCCAACTTATCAACTGTGGGGCCAGTTCCAGAAAATCTCGAACGGAAAACTGTAACAAGAGTGTTTTAGTTAGTTAACAGCACTCAGATTTTTTTCATCGGAAAATCACAGAAAACACCGCAATTTCCTTGGCCCGTTATGGAGTTTAGCATTCTTTGTATGTACAGTCGCGGTAAGAAAGCGAGTGACCAGTGTCGATCCCGCAACACAAAATCGCCGCAAAGGAAGATGGAAGTTGATAGATTGGCAAAACATTTATGGTATGATAGATGATATGCCAAAGCGCATTAAGACTAGGAGGAAAGCGCACAAAGCAGAAAATGTAAAGTGATGCTGTTTTACACTAATTTTGCGGTTTTTATACAAACAACCCCTCTAGGGAACTATATTATGCAAATTACCCTCATTTCAAAAACCTTACACAGAATACCCTTGCTATCTACAAACTGTAGATAAAAAAAGGCTCCGAAATCACAACTGATAATCTTCTCTTTTTAGGGTTTGTTATGTACAAATTACTTTGCAAATACCAGTGATACATAGCAGTAACCTTGGAATGACTCATGTCATTGCAGACACGGTCAGGAGTCATCTAATTTAATGCACTACCCATTTGTTTTATCATTCATAATCAGCTTCACAATGCCAAAAATAATAGCCTACCGATTCCACTAAATGCACAAGTCATCGGTCGGCATAATATCACTGGTTGTTGTGTTTTGCATTTTCTTCGTCACTTTTTGTAGGGAAGCTTCGAAGGGAGGGGTATTCTGTATAATATTTTGAAATGAGGGTAGTTTGTATAAAAGCCGATAATTTTGTTGTGTGAGATCGGCGTTCGCAGGTGATCACTCACTTTCTTACCGCGACTGTACACATGTTCCTTACAGTTGACGAACCTGCCAGTTCCCGAACTGTTAAAGGCCGGTTCGTAAACTAAAAAAAAGCTTGCAAATTAGCCATTTTTGGGGAACTCAACACAAGTTTCTGGCAAATGCTTCTCTAAAAGTTCTCTGTTCTGGATCTCTCGCCTTCGCCACCACCTCTGTATTTTGAACTCTCTTCTTACATTCTTCTACTTGCGGCCTTAAATTGTATTTTGCTGGTGTAAACTGCTATGTTGATATGAGTGCGGAGCAGAGCGAACAAGCTATCAGGTTGCAATGGTTACTGCCTCGAGATATAACTAGGTCTAAACTATAAGCTCCTTTCAATTCGCCTCATTCCTTAGCGACTTACATATCCGTCATCCAGTTTGTAAACTAGCCTAAGTTCGTGAACGGGCCTAAGTTTGCGAACTGGCGTGGTTCGTCAACCAGACGGAACACATACATTGTATTTGTGTTTACATTCCAATTGCACTTCTGGGCAAGCAATCCCATAGTCTCTCGCTCTTATCTACCCCCCACACGCTCGGTTTGGTCAGATTTGTTGCCGTTTTCCCTCTTGGGATGGCGATCAAATCAGGTTAGCTAATAATAATTTTTAAGTACCATTAGGTACTAAAAATCAACCAATCAAGATCCGCACACCAAACAGCAACAAATATGACAAAACCGAGCGTGTAGGGGATAGTGACGCTAAAAATTCGTTCGGGTGGACTCGTTAAGCCCATTCGCGAATCCATCCAATCCGTGGATGGACTGGGTCCGCGGCTGGTCTTCACAGATTGACGAATACGAAATGAATATCAATAGAGCGACAAACAGATCACATTGACATATTAGTTCTGGGTGAAGGTGTCCGCGAAGCTTTCAAATATTTTTTCGGCTTCACGCGGCCCCCTTAGAATATGAACACGTTAATTTGCGTGCAAAGCTTGCATTTATATCTTTTATGCAGTCCTCTTGTTATAGGATGCCATGCCCTGAGTTGTGCAGAGAGAAAACTGTTAGATAGGCTCTGCGGATGCCACCAGCACTAAGCCCTTCTATGACACTTACTCCACTTCCTGAGTCTGCGTTGAGCCGCGGCAATCCCTGGTAAGTACCATGATTACCATGCGATCCCTTGATATTGGACGGAAACAGCAGCCGCAGTTCCGGTCCTCCCGCGCCCGATTTTGGAGCAACCTCAACTATCTAGTATCTTGCAATTATTGTCCTCTTCTTCCTTATCCCGCAAACTCATTCTACTAAGACCTATTGCAGCAAGACTATCCCGCTATCGACCGCTCCCTGCTCCACAATTGTCCCGTTCTGCCGGCAATTGATTCCCGCGCCTTTACGCCCGACAATGACGACATACCTCTGCTGTCAGTGCCTGACCACATACAGGACCTATCCGGCGAGACGCGGCTCCTCCAACTCGTATGCGGCGCTCTCCACTCTCAACATTGGCCCCACTATTGACAAGTTCCACACCCTGCGATAGCGGCAGTAGCGACACAGCCGCCTCATTCGACAACCACTACGGCGCTTATGAGCGGCTGCATCACCACGACGTGGCCCCGTACGTTCTGCGGGTGCACCGTCACTGGAACTTGGACAGATTTACATCCGCAAACATAAACACATTTGCGTATCATCTATAGTCAAAAAAGGCATGCGAACCCGACCACATTATCTACGTCTCAAAGAGAAGTCTACGATGAGGTCAGCTTAGATGATCTATCCAGTATGATTTTTGCGGTAGTGCGGCTCACACTGGGAGACATCTTTCATGAGGATATTACCCCTCACTGCTGAGACTGGGGAGTCGGGAGTACCTCCATTTATCATCGCTCACATACACGACTACTGAATTTCTGCCCCTACACAAACCACTATCTAGAATTACCAATATTTGTTGTTTATGTGCCTAATTAACAGACGGGATTGCGGGTCACAGATCGTACAATAGTTAGCACAAAAATATGAAAGTGCATACGGACCCCATCAACGTAAGGGAATTTAGATCCCAGATGGCCGCCCCTTAATCATTAAACGTACGAAATCTCAATCTCATTACGTCCATCTACAACGCTCCCTCCCTTCCTTCGCTCTCCCATTGCAATTAATCAAAAGCGTATATACAAAGAAACTAAGTTGTACATAAAAACGTCCATACACCCCTCATTCACATCTTCGGGACATTATGAAGAGAAAATCTATGTACATGATTACATCCACCACCCCGATTTTTCCTTATCCTTTTCCAGCCCCGCAAACTCCGCCCCAAAAGCAAAAATAAGACATTCACACATCAGCAGCAACTCCCTCTCTTCCCTACTAGTAGTACGTTTACCATAACCATTTCACCACTTTCTTCTCACCAACGGCGGATTTTTCGGTGCCTGGGCACTGATGCTACTACCTTTGATTAACTTCTTCATTTGATCCCCCATCGACCCCAGATTCTTCTTGTTCGAACTGGCGAACATTATCGGGTCCTTATTCATCCAAGAAAAGTACTCATATTCTGGTATATGATCCAGCGGTTGCTCCTTATACAATACCGAGTCCGCCGCCTTCCCTTCCGCCACTCTCTTCGCCTTCTCCGCTCGTACCTCCTTCATTACCTCATCCAGTTCTTTATCATCGCCCGCAATCTGCGCCCTCAACATCCACATGGCCATTTTTTTATCGCGCTTCGTGCCCAGAGTCTCCATTACTGGTGTGCGCGGTACATATTCGTAGTTATCCAGGTCGATAGGAGTTCCATCTGCTTCATCAAGGGTCGCCTCAGAGCCTTTGCTAAGAAGGGTTTGAATATCGAGAGATTCACCCGGCGGAATGGCTTCCGGGTGAGAAGGCGTGATGCAATCCATAAACACCTCCTTCCTAAGGACAGTATCGATATCCACCGCCGAAAACCACGCACAGCTCTGGGGCAGGTCCTCAATGCCCATTTGCTGTGCGAACATGGCACGGGTCCAGACGTTGGCTACCTGGAGAGCCAAGGCAACTTTGTATTTGTGTTCCCCCTTGACAAGGTATCTGATTTCATCGTGGACGGTGATGGCTAGTCGCGCGTTCAGACCATAGGTACGGATCAGGTAATCCATAGAAATAAGAAGGAGGTGTAGATAATCCACTCCTGAACTTTGAATAGCCCAGTTGATGCGAGAGGTAAGGAATCCACCCTTGCTAATGTATTTTTGCATCAAAGCTTCGGTAATCGTGGCACCGAGGACAGGCGTTTGTGGTCTGTCTTGCTCTGCGAACTCTTCGAGCTTGTTGAAGACCAGACTCTCAGTTCCTCCTCTCCAGAACGGTTGCTGGGACAACGCACTCCTGTTGGTTTTCACGCCCTTAGTCTCGTGATAGAGCTTTTGCGCCGTTTTTATGGCCTCTGCGTCCGTAAGGCGAGGATTGAATTGGCGAAGGAGCGTTGAGGCAAACTTTACTCCCGCGCCGTATATTCGGCCATAGTTAAATACTTTAGCACTACCTCTTGAGATGCCCAAAATGCTCGCGGTTTTGGAGTGAAGATCGGTTCCAGCGGATTTGGATCCTTCAAGCGTCATGAACCCCAGAGCACCACCACCATGAATTTTGAATTGTGCATCTCCAACGAGAGAAGCAATCCAGAGCTCCTCCGAGTCTACGTCTGCTCCAACAAGGACGTAACCTGGAGGTGCAGTCACCATAGCCTTCAGCTCAGATCCAACGCGGTTCTTTTTGGCGTTTGCAGCAGTAAGCCATGTACGTTCTACAGCACGGCGGGTAATTGTGCCCATCGGGATGATTTGCGGAAGGATAATACCGAGATCCGGTTGACCTTCTGAAGCAGTAACGCCGAGTTTTACATCGGACTCATAAACTACCATCTGAGACTTAATCCGTTCGCGAGCTGAGATCCAGTAGGAACACATGGCATTCATCTCCAAAGCTTCCAGAGCCAGTGGGTACTCTGAAGACAAAGTCTTAGTCTCGAAGTACTGGAGGTAGCCTTTTGCCAACGGAGCTACACATCGCGCCTGAGGCCCGTCTTTGTGGGGAATTTTAAAGTAGACGTGTGTTGTATCGTCTCGTAAATTCAAGTTTTTTTCTTCATCTTTCATGTTAACACGGACTACAGGGGTGCCTTCATACTTCTTTGCATCCTCGGGGGTAACGCAAAAAGTCCAGCCGAATTTGTCTGACCAGACCAAAGGGTGTCCATCCCAGGACATTCGTAGGAGTAAAGGTGCAATTCGGGTACGTACTGTGAGGTTCATGGGACCTTTGGCTTTGGGATGCAGATCTTTGTACCATGTTGGCATGCCTGGCATCTTTTGATTGGCAACTGGTCGAGACGGTACCTTTACCACTCCTTGTTTCGTTATGCGGGCTTTCGTCATGCGGACTTCCTGGATCGTCCAGTCGAGTTGACTAAGCCATGGGTCGTCTTTGTATTTATCGAGATTGCCCTTGCTTGCTAATGCGGTATTGGCGAGTTCTATTAAGCGCTCGGAGACACCTGCGGCCAGCTTTTGATAGGTAGCTTCTGCATTGGCAATGTAGTTCTCCCAGGACCGGTTGACGGGGAGTGTAATGGAGGCGAGATGTCGCAAAGCTGCAAAGCTTACCGGGTGAGGGCAAACCTCCAGGAAGTGTGGCAGGACCGCCTTGTAGACTTTGTGTGAAATTGCAACATCGGCAGCGCAATAATCAAGAAGCATATCGAGCTTTTCCACTACCCCCTGTCTATCTAAAGTTCCAAAATGATCACGGACAGACTTGTCGATGGAAATGTCACAGTGAAATTTTGCAACGTCCCGTAAAGAATTGATGGAACTCCGGCCAACCCATAGTTCCTCCTCCTCCTCATTAATCTGGTGTTGCTCCAGCATGTTAGCCAGCTCGGGAGTTGCGACACCTGCAGCCAACTTCTCCATCTTCGCCTTGGATTTTGCATGCCTCATCCATGTTGGTCGCTGTTGTGAACACATTCCATTTACTGCAACATGTAGAGACATTGTATCCAGGAACGAATTCTTCGTCTGCTTGATGTTATATTCCTCCGCAATCCGTGCCCGATCGTATCCTATGTTATGTCCCACCACAATCCGCGGCTCCTCCGGATTCCCGAGTGGTATCAAATGCCGGTCCGACTCACTCTCTCCAAGTAGCCAAGGTGACAACCATGCGTACCACGCATTCTGGGATGCCGCGCATGCCATAATTGCGAACGGCGACTCCTTATACAGCACTTCGACATCAAACACCAGCATTTTCTCGTCAGGAATATCCACCTTCTCCGTAGTTCGATCTGGGTTGTATTTCGTCCACCCACTCTGCTTCTTCCATCTTTTCGGAGATTCCGGTATAGCCACAGATGCAAACGTCTTTGCGTATTGTAAGAACGGCTCCGAAGCCTCTCTACCGAGCTTTTGGAAGTGTTCATCAAGAGTGTTACCCCGTAGTCGAGGAAGATCGAACGAGATCGGCGACGAGTCATCGTTGTTTTTCCCGAAGAGATCGTGTTGTCGAAGATGCTTTTTGGCGAGTTCGAAGAGTTCCAGGTCTGGCTCGGGGGGGTCGGAGGTAAAGAGCTGGCTGCGGACATGGTGGGGGAGTTGTTGCACGCCAATTAAGTTTTCTCGGCGTTCCGAAGGTACTAGAATAGGCGCACAACACTGTTAGAAAGCCCGCTTTGATTCGACGAAGGGGTGTACCAGAAAGTCTGAGGGCGGAGGTTGTTGTTTCTGATTGGGGTGTCGTCGCAACACTTGCGAATCTCCGACAGCACCCAACGAGCGGTGACGCTGTAGGGCTAGACAATACTCGAGGAGAGAGGAACAATTGTCGCGAGTGTACCACACGCTTTGCAGTGCATAGCGGAGAAAGCATGCTCGCGAACGCGGATTGGAGTTCCTTGCAAGGTGGGAGGCGGTTGCACTCTGGTGGCGCTGATCTTGAGAAAAGAAATTCGACGTCAGGGAATTTATGACGCTTGTGCGATAAAGTTCCGCGGTTTCACTCAAAATACACAACATATCGGCCCGCATGAAGAAAATTCATTTTGAGAGATTCAGGATGTATAAATGCATGTCTTGGTCTCATTGATACATAATTGAAGCAAGACAAGTCACAGTAGAGATGGCGTTCGTTTAAGTTGCGGCTCCCTCTCAATTAATCCTTGCACGGACCTAAGTGCTCTCTGCTCCCACATTTTCGCCTCGCTCGCAGGGCACTGCTGAGCGACCCCAATAGTCTGTAGACGGCTATATTTTCGCGTACGCATTCAAAAGCCATCTGACAGACAACGAGCCCAGCACAAGAGTTGCTCAGGGCGTTCTGTTCGGGTCCACTACAGGCCTGCTCAATCATGGGTCTATGGGTGGACTGGGTGCACAGTTATCTCCTTTTGAGACTTTACATCGCGCAAAGTCATTTCTCTCTTTACTGTGTGCTGGGTGAGTTTTGTTATTGCGCCCTTTAGCTGCCCCAATCATTTCTATTTAATAGAAGTTCTAGACTATAAGCACATAGTCCTTGCAAAGGGCCTGTTTAATATAGCTACAACCGATAGGCTACGGTAGCACCTGGCTTGTAGCTAGGAACTCAGTATAGGCTACGCAAGTACTCTTCCTTATCAACCACAACATACCTAATATATCAACTATAATCAAGTGCCACCAGATTTGCAGCTTTCAGCATGGGGTCTACCTTGTACAATAGAGTACCACCGAGTATTTTAATCCTAATTTTCTGTTACGGGGATATCTAGAACTGGATGCAACTACAGCCGTCCACCACTACCTAGGTATCTCTCTGAAGGGAAAGGTTTTTGCATGATGTGAAGCCTCGAAAATGGTTGATTGTGCACCCGGTCCACTCATGGATTCATGGTTGGGTGGGCCTGTGGTGGATTCCGGACTATTCATAGATGGCCCGGGCAATCCATGGTTGGCCTGAATCCACCACTAGACCCGAACAGTTCAGCAGGCCTAAGCACCGCTTTATCCTGCAGAACCGACGTGTTTCCAATGCCCTGTCCAAATTCAACACTGGAACCACGAAATACCATGCATGCCATTTGTGGAACCACACTGCGAGGTTTCAACAAACCACAACCTTCAAGCTCTAAACACCATAAGGTCTCGTCACCACCTCCAAACGCAAAAACACGCACACTAGAATTGGCTACGGTAACTCATAGAATGAAAGTTCTAGCTGTCGCGAGGAGAGCAAGTGGTGATTGCACAGTTAAAGTTTCTAAGTTTGGTACAGAAGCCTGGTCACCTTTTCAAACCCGATTACTTACAGACCTTCCGTCGTCAAAAATTACCGCCCTCGCACAGAGTTTTTACAAAGATTTGGGCTTCACAATGCAAGTGGAACCCCTACCATTGTAATTTGGAGCCATGGTATCAAATAGTTTCAAGACAGTCTCGGATTAATTCCAGAATACCTATCTACAGCAATGTATATATTTCCACTTAATAACAGCCAAGAGCCAAACCCACCACAAAACCACTGCACGACCTCTGCAGACTAATGATTGTGGTAGCAGCTATTGCAATAAATCTGCGCCATACACGTGCACGAAGTGCATTTTTTCGTCCGAAGGGCACAAGTGGTGCAATACAACTGCGATGTAGATGAACACGAGGTACATTTACTCGTCTGATGGCTGTTGCAATACACCTGCGGCACAGACACAGTGCACGTGATGCATTTACTCGTCTGAGGAGGGGCACAGCTGGTGCAATACGGTTTCGGCAAATACGATGCACACGAGACGCATGCACTCGTCTGACCATCCACCACTAACCCGCCCGAAAACTCCCCGAATTCAAACATAACATCCTTAAACTCTTGGACCGCCAACAGTTCCTTCAGATGTATCCTTGTGGCCCGAATGAGCACATTGCGCACTTCATGGTCTCTAGTATTGGTCGTGGAATACACCTCCTTGACGATGCCCGGGAAATCGGCGGTTACCCATTCGCTAGAGAGTTTCGTATTAAGTTTCGTCGCCGCGATAGTTTTGAGGGCTGTAATTTCTAGCATATCGGCGAGGGCATGGACACGGCAGTGCTTCAAGGCGCCAAGATCATCTTCTACACAGTAACACGTAAGCAACGCCCTCACGCTTAAGTAGTGGAAACGAACCCTCCCCGAGCGCCAGATTATTGGACTCCTCGCTGTAATTGCCGGTATAACAGTACCTCAGAATTCGCCAAACCGCATGAGTGCTGTGGTCCTCGATAGTGACAGTGTTATCTTTTGACTCGGCGAATCCAGTTTCTTCATCTGTAGCTTTTTCGAAAAAGGATGTGCGCAGCTTCAAGATGTTCTGGTGGGCATGGAACTTGGTATTGCCGACGGCGATTGTGAGGTCTGAGTGGCTTTTGGAATCGAAGAGTCTAGTGGGTTCGCATTGAGTCAGGAAGCGATATGTGCGAGAGGGATGCGAATCTCACTCTTCAAACTTTTTGAGGAATTCAAGTTTGGATTTGTCGTCGGCCATGGTGATTGTTACCTGCGGTTCAGAGTGGTGAAGATCACGAAAGATGAAGGCGAAGAGATATCAAGATTAATGAAGTGTCAAAACTGGCGGTAGTTTAGTGAAATCAATTGCCTGGGAACTTGCTCTCTGTTGATGAATTGGAGGTTGATTATGACTCAGTTGTGCTTTGTGCGGGGTAAGTGTTTGTTGTCTTACACTTGCATAAATCCTAATCGGGGACCGGCCAACCAGAGCCCCCCATCAGTCAGTTCCATATCGAACCATCCACAAACATTGAAACCTCTCAATAGCAGTAAGGGTAAATCAGCTGTCTGCAGGCGGTTTGTGAGCGGTCATGGAAGCTCTACGTAGGTATAAGTTAGTCGAGCAGACGCTTTTTCCCCACACCTTGTACAATACTAGTGAGATAGATATAAGTACGTGCGTAAGAATGTTAGCTCGCATAATGTTTTAAAATGATACAAGCCTCTACATAAATATCAAATAAGACAGCAGATATCTCGCTAGATCTTTTGTTCAGCCCGACGCTACTCTATTAACAATTGTGTCACAGTCCAATACTAGTAACACTGACTGCAGAAATGATGCGTAGCATTCCTATTCTGGCAGTTCCTACACTTAAGAATAGGAAGTGAAGTCCTGACTACAACTAATAGCGCGGCTGAAAACTCTCCAAATTCTTCGATCATTTCTTTAAATTCCTCCACCTTTAGAAGATCATCGATATGCTCCTTAGCTGCGGCCACCAAGGCATTTCGTATGTCCTTGTCTTGTTTGTTGGTCGTGGAATAGATCTCCCTAACCATCGCAGGGAAATCCGCGGCGACCCAGTTTTGGAGCTGAATCTGCAGTTTCTTGGTCGCAAGAACCTTGAGATCAGGGCTATCCAGCATATCCGCGAGAGCATAGACTCGGGGGTGCTTGAATGATGGGATGTCATCCACTGCATTAAATTAGTAACGTGCACAAGAAAACTTCGTGATGGCTCCAAACTGACCTTCCCCTAAAGCCGCGTTGCTTTCGTCCTTATAGTCGCCAGAATAACAGTACGCCAGAAACCTCCAAACCGCATGTGCGCTATGCTCCTGGATAGTAACGGCATTATCCCTTGCCTCAGAGAATCCGTTCTCAAGTTTGGTGGCGTTGGTAAAGAAGGTAGTGCGCAGTCCGACGAGTGCTTTGTGAACGTGAAATTTGGCAGTGGTTCCGGCGGCGATAGTCAGGTCGGAGTGCGTCTCGGAGTTGAAGAGTCTGTTGAGTGTTAGTAGAGATCCTGGCGCGAGATATAGGAGCGGGGCAGAAACTCGTTGAGTTTGGCAAGAAACTTTAGCTTGGATTGATCGTCCGCCATGACTCTGTAGCGTCAGATTTAGTCCTGGGCGGACGAAGCGAAACCCGTTTAATGATATAGCGCTAGATTCAGCTTATCGAATAGCTGCGGAAATCAGAAGTCTCTCTATTGATCTGTTACAGTTGAAGCATTTTGCGATTGTGTTGGCATTGGAGGTGGGGCGGCTGGGTCGGTTACCGTTCATTCATATGATGGATCATATTTGCTGGGATGACACTGCAGGGCGACGGATTTGGAGTCTTGCATATTTCACGCTACATTGAGTGGTGAGGGCGGAGGTTAAATGAAAACTAATAAGTATTAGTGCCTGATTAGCACTTGAGTGGGTGCTCGCAATAATTCACTTATGCACAACTATGAATAATTCCTTGGGAGAGAAGATACTCTTTGCTCTTAGCGAGCTCCCTTGCAACAGACCATCCTCATGAAACTGCTTCATACGCCTGGGATTCGGGCCAAGCATATCGATAACAATACAGCAGTACAACCCATTTTGACCCCCAATCGAAAATTCGTCTCGCACTTTAAGGACGTGACGAGACTCGCTAAGGTTCTCAGGGTAGTCTGTGAGGATTCCATAACTGTGTGAGGATGCGATATCCTTGAGTACGCTACATATCTCGGACGAGTCATACTGTTGAGAGCCCCCAGAAGCCAGCTTGTGAATAACACGGTACCAGCTGGAGTGGGAAAAGCTATCGCCAATGATGGTAGAATGGAAGCCACCGGGCCCGTGTGCTAGCATTTTCGGTATACCAAGTTATACAAACCTTATTATTGGAGAGCTTGGTAACGGCGATCTTTGTGAACGGTGGTTCTGATATTACGGTTGGTGTTGGGTAGAGCAATTTCGTGGAGAGTGCTGATGGTAAAGTTGAATGTGGAGTGATGAGTGATGTATGTCGAAGACTACATACTAAGTACTTACCAAGGTAGTTGTAGGACTAAGCGCGAAAGCTTCCATTAGGCGTATATTAGGCGCTCGTACACGCGCTACATCTTCATTTTTTCGTCTCCTGCAACTAAGAAATGATCTAATACTCGGAAATACAACTGCCTTAAGAGCGAACTTCAGTCCTTAGTCTGTTCCCACTAAGCACTAACTTCAAGCCCTTCGCCCAATAAACAGATCGCTTTTGATGCCCTGGGAATCTTAGGATTACAGCGGTGGAAGTGAGAGTTCTAACAAGTCAGAGGAAATTAACATGCATGCAGGCGAACCAAGAGCCACATCCAGCTAGCAATAAGTAGGAGGTGGGGGAGATTGAGGAGAGGAATACATGGGTTAAGAGCAAACTGGCCTATCCAGTTCACGAACCGGTGAGTTCGCCAACGGGTCGAAGGATATGTGTATTGCTAGAGCGAGAGGGGAAACCTGAGACTTGGATGTTTATATTCACTGCGAGTTTGTGGCTATTCCATAGTTCGGTTTAACTAGCAAAGGCTACAGCGACGAACAAACCCTCCAGTGTTACCACAATACCCACATATAATGCCCCCGACGACTTTCCCAGCAGCTCTACCACTAACAACTCTTTCACTAACAACCCTACCACTAATGACAACCACCAACGCCGCCGAAAACTCCCCAAACTCTTCCATTGCAGTTTTGAAATCTTCCATCAATAGCAACTCATCAATATGATCCTTCGATGTTGTGACCAACAAATCTCGGATTCCCCTATCTTGCATCGTGGTTGAAGAGTAAGCCTCCTTAACCATAGCTGGAAAGTCTGCCGCGACCCAGTTCGTTAACTGAGTCTTCAGCTTCTTTATTGCCAAATTTTTCAGCTTGGGAACGTCTAACATGTCGGCCAAAGCATGGACGCGTGGGTGTTTTGCCGAGGGATGATCGTCTTCTAACTCTGATATATCAGTAAGTGGACCGACCAAGCTGCGACGATACTCCCACGACCACGACAATTAAATTGATCAAACCTTCACCCATCGTCGGATTGCTAGATTCCTTGTACTCTCCCGTGTAACAGTACGTCAAAAACCTCCACACTGCATGAGAACTGTGCTCCTCGATTGCGACGACATTGCTTTGTGCCTCGGAAAAACCGTTCTGAGGATCTGTGGCCTTGCTAAAGAAGGAGGTGCGAAGCCCGATGATAGCTTTGTGGACGCGGAACTTTGTGTCACCGGCGGTGATGGTCAGGTCGAAATAGTCTCCACTTTTGAGGAGACTGCCATGTCCAGTTAGCGAGTTGTGATCTCCGCAAAATGATTATGGCGTACCCTTCAAATTCGTTAAGAAACTCGATCCGGAATTTGTCCGCCATTGTTGACCCCAGAGCGCCCATTGCCCGTATATCTTGCATAAATCGTGTACGTTTGGCGACAGATAAGGTAAGAAAGGGTTATGTTTAGTTGTGTCTTTAAACTAGAAACTGTGTGGTGGCCATCTAGATAGTCTAGAGACTTTAAGTTTTGTAGAGTTGTCTATGATTTAAAAGTGGATAAAGAATGATCTTTCGCAGAATCGATGCTGGTCCAACGATGTGTTGTCTGGCGACGTTGGAGCAAGTCAAGTGCGTGGCAACCGAAATCGACCGATTGGGATCATTGCATGCATGATATAGCACCCCAAGTTTGACAGGTCATGTTTTGCTCTTTTAGATAGTGTTTGGGCTCGGGTATATTTTCGTTTACGTTCATTTGGGTAATCACTCATGTTGGTACTGAAAAAACTTTTTTTGAGCTTCGAAATCCTTTGAATGTCTTGCAGAGGCGGTTCTAATAAATTCCAACCACCGAAGTACTTAGTACCAAGCCACGAGCCATGCCCCATCATAATTTACAAAGTCACATCTCTGGAATGGTACGATACAACTTTTCTGCCCGAAATGGGCGCCGGATGTTCTGTACCAGACGTCTTGGGACCCAGTGAATATGGGGTTCCAGGACCACGAGAAGGACCTTGAATGTAGCCGGTAGATTCGACCCAGGAATAACTGCCAAACACTAAGAGCGCATTTTGGAATTCGCAGATTTCAGGGCCAAAGTGAGTATTTTGCAATATCGCAGTCACCAAAAAAGAAAGTGACGGACCTAATGCCGCATCTGATCTAAAATGTGAATGCAAACTAAGCCAGTTAAATGGTACTGACCCTAGTACTACGGGCAATGAATGCACGTGAACCTGCTCTGACGGCGTCTACAAACCTTACACTGCGGATAGTTATATATGCTCGTCACCAGATCAGTCGCAAACTCCGGGTACTCAGAAAGCACCTCCTTGAAATCCTCTCCTTTACTAACGCTTCCACATGTTGCCCCGTAGGCACAACCACCGTCTCTCGAATCTGCTTATCGCGCGTACCAGTAGTAGAATAAACCTCCCTGATTATCGTTGGATATGCTTCTACCTCGACCTGCTCCCTCTCAAACTGCTTTCGAAGCTTCTTCAGAGCGATGAGCTTGAGACTTTCTACCCCCAACATATCGGCCAGCGCATAAACTCGGGGGTGCACCAAATGTGTGCAACCATCATCATCTATACATCTATTCAGCAAACGTTGGTGTTCCGCCTAGCGGTTACGGATAAACCTTCGTCTGTAGTTATCACTGGACAATCCGAATCTTCCGAGTAATTTCCGGTGAATAGTACGTCAAGAACCTCCAGACTGTGTAAGGACTGTGCTCCTGAAGAATAACGGTTTGCTCTTTCGATTCGACGAATCCATTCTCTGGTAGGGTGGCGTTAGTGAAGAAAGGGGTCCGTATTCCAAGAATGGCTTTATGGGCTTGGAATGTAACAGTTTGAACGCGTATAGTGATGTCGGAATGCTTCGAGCTATTGAGAAGTCTAATCCGCATCAGCTTGTGGCTAATAATTCGGATAGTAAGCAAACAATACTCATTCCGCGAATGTATCAAGAAATTTTAGTCTGGTCTTTGTCGGAGGCCATAGTTGATTTTGTGTTTTATTGGGAAAGAGGATACCTAGACGCTTGACGTGCAATGGACCACTCCAAAAACGCCCAAAGAAAGCACCTCTTGGATATTAGGGCTGGACAGTGACGGATGCTCAGATCTCAGAGGTGTGAGGGGTAACAAATGGGTGGGGGAACTCTATGGTTTAAGTACTTATAAAGACGAAGACACGGTGCACGTGGCCCTTCATATGTAGCAGTCACTGGTCCCACTTCTGTCTAATGGCAACCACCAAAGGTTAATCAATATCAGTCGAGTGCTATTACTTAGTATAGACATGTACATACACCATCCCATCCATTCGGCTCAGGTATCACACGGCTTTGTACAGTATTCTTGGCTGCCCAACGCTCTCGCGAGTCGAAGAAAGCGCCGTTGCGTACTTGATCGCATGCATACCTACCTAAATAGATACGTAAACTTAAAGATATATTGCCGTTCACCCCGAATTATATATGAATTTCAGTTACTGACAACACAAAGCCATCCTGTGATGGTAGTGCGGCTAGTGCCTTTATTTACAATGGTAATGACGGCAGGTATTGCAAACCAACTGGCTCATTTTGACCGCGCAACCACATCCATGTGTACCGCAGTTCCGACTGAGCAAATCCATCACCAACCCACCCGAGAACTCACCGAGCTCACTTAACAATGCCTTAAAGTCATCATCCGAGGAGAGTTCCATGAGATGATTCCGAGCAGCCTTGGTCAACACATCACGAGCAGTCTTATCTTGACTGTTTGTTGTCGAATAGACCTCGCTAACGATTTTGGGAAATTCCGCAGTCACCCAATTCGTACTAAATCTAGTCTGCATTTTATCCGCCGCAACGGTCTTCAGGCCAGGAACGTCCAACATATCGGCGAGAGCATGCACACGGGGGTGCCTCAGATACTCGGGATCATCTTCTATTTTCGGTGAATCAGACACATACCAATTTGGGAGTTCAAACATGAGTACAAACACACCTTCTCCCAACGCCAGTTCATTAGACACTTCAGGGTAGTCTCCCGTGTAGCAGTACTTCAGAAACCTCCAAACTGAGTGCGCACTGTGTTCCTGGATGGTGACAACATTGTCTTTTGCCTCAGAGAACCCGCCGGGCTTTGTAGCATTCGCGAAAAACGGCGTTCGAATCTTCAAGAGGTTCTGGTGGACGCGAAACTTAGTGTCTCCGACGACAATTGTGAGATCGGTGTAGGTGTCAGAATCAAAGAGTCTAGCTGCTTTAGCGGCGTTCTCGGCCGTCAAGAGAGGGATAAATACTCATCGATCTTGGAGAAAAACTCGAGTTTGGATTTGTCGTCCGTCATGGCGTAGTCTAGATCTACTCCAGCATTTCTTATGAGTGAGCTCCTAGTAAGTTCAAAGAAAGCTCTTACACCGCAGAAGATATCGTATTAGTGGCTAGTTGTCGGATTCTCTAGCTCGTCGTTGCCGTGGCACTCTTATTGAGCTTGGAGGTTTGATGGCACGATCGATCTGCGGCGGGGTTGCTGGATTGACGTCGTACAGTCCAATTAGACCGGCGACAGCTTGGGCAGCTGGAATATTGATTGAGAAATCAGCACTTGGCACATATGCGTTTTATGCGCGCGTGTTTTTCGTGTGCGCTTCCGCCCAGTACTTGAATTGTGGGTTTATTTCAACTACCACTCGCACTTCAACTTTAAAACATTCAATAGACATTTGGATTCCATTCCTCGACCAAGTGCAACCGTCAGTCTATATCCACCTATTGTGCCTGTAGGAAGACAATGAGGGTGCGATAGTGGGGAAAGCAAGTCTGGGGAAGTGTACGAGTACAGAAACCCACCATCCAGCGACTTTTGAGAGCGCCGTGACTTCTTTACACCAGAAACACTGTAGAGGTAGATCACTTGCTAGAATTCCACCCGGAAAATGTAACTTGAGGCCAGATGGAGTGTACGATAGTTACACCTTGCTACAATCTTGTCTTCTCTTCATCAATTTTCTTTCTTTCGGTCTTGTACTTCCAGGTGAAGTGAACCGTTACTGAATACTGTACTACTCACAGTGGTTCGGACACTGGCTGGTGCTGACAAGTATTTTCCAATCGGACGGTCGTTGCTGACAGCTCTACACTGACGGACATGGTGATGAAGCTTAGACCACCACTGCACTCAGGCCTCTCTATTCCTTTGTTGAGAGTGTCCCCTTTGCACGGGCATCGTCTTCCAATCCTGATTCTTTTCCTGCCAGAACAGGTGGTGTAAAGGGTGGATCTGCAGGGAGAAGAACTGTTCAGAATACCCTTCGGCTTGTTAGATATTCCAATGCTGACAGACTTTTACCCACGGGACACTAGCCTACTAACACTGACAAGTACATAAAATTGTCCGACCAGATACCCCCATATAACTGCTGACGTCCGGACCACTGTGAGTAGTATACAGTATAACCCATCGCAAGCCCAACCAGCTACCAGGTCAAAAGAAGACACATTGCATCACGCGCAAAATACTGATTCAGCCGGGATTTGAACCCGGGTCGGGCGCAGAATTGCCGATGGCAAGCGCCCATGATACCCCTACACTACTGAATCTTGCTTCCTCTTCCTCCAATTCTCCTCATGAAGCATTTCAACTACCAACTACCAACCGTCCTTCATAATCAAACACACACACACATACCCACATCCTTTATCCTCAACGTCATGCCTCAACTCTCTGGCACATTCAGAATGATGAAACCCAACCTTCAGGGCCCAATCAACCTCGCTAATGTCCCCATCTCTGAGGTTTCGGGCGTGATCCATAAACTCGAAGTCACGGATGTATACGACGAAGACACAATCTCGAACTATCTTCAGGTGCAGCGAACACTGAGGGGGCTTCGCCCGGAATGGATGCTGTAACTGTTCAACAAGCCCCACTCACGATCACTTTAAACCGTGAAACAATTGATTTCGGATACCACGTAATTTCATGTCTCGTTATCCTTTGCTGATAGTCCAGTCTCGTGCTAAGAGAAGTACAACATCTGGTGACGACCATGCCGTTGTCTCTAGTTGCTGCTTTGTAGTTCCCAGCAACATCACGCTCTTTGTTTCCAGGTGCGCCACCCTATCGGGGCCGTTTCAAGCATGGTCCGTCGAATTCCGCAGCACTGTTGAAATTCAAGACCTGGCGGTATGCCGTGAACGGGGCCTCAGGAACTTCCTGCGAGTTCCTGGCCAAGCCCGCGGGGACTTGGAGCGTCGTGCGCGAGCTGTGGCCGACCTCTTGCTTCGGACAAAGCACGTGAACCTAAGGATGTTTAGCACCATGGGTCGTTACTAGTTATCATGTGTTTTCTCTTACCAGGGCATCCTTGGCCATGTGTCCCGCCATCCCCACCAATAATGCCTTCGTGTATTGCTCTGCCGTAGGCTCTCGCCGAAACTTTCCTTGAGAAATTCAAGGATATTTCATCGATGTAAACAAGGAATGCGTGTCCGGTATTGTGGCGATGGGAGTAGCGAGCAGTGACACGGAGTCTCGCCATCCGACCATCAGGTAGTGTGAGGAGGATGTCCCCCTCGGAATCGGTTTTGATGTGAATTGGCTTGTTGTCGGCGGTGTTCAGCTTTCTGGCAAGCAGTTCGCCGAGATTGCCGGGGAAGTAAGCCCAATAGCAATAGCTGTCTACTGTCGTGGTGAAATCTGGTGCGTGTTAGTCGCTATCGACAGACAGGATGTCAGCGAATGTTTGCTTGGGAGTGAAGGGCGGCATTTCTCGATCAATGATCTAGAGCGCCAATTTCGCAAAGTCATCCTTCGTCACAGGTGCACTGTTGCGAGTGGAGCTGGCTAGGGGTGAAGAAGACATAGTTATTGCAGCTGGGTTGTAAGAGAACTGTAAAGAGGGCGCAGATATGAGGAATGACCACAACGCCCTTGCCCCCGCCCCCATCCCCTTTACCTTCTCCACCACTATATCCTCCTCTAACCGTCTTCACCAGCTCCTCCGCACGTCCTCCAGTAAACACCTCTGCCCCTGCAACTCAATAAGCTCTCTCTGATGCCCGGCCATCAATGCAGCATTCTCAACAATCACCAATCTCTTCCCCACCTCAGCGTATCCAGAATGCCGCATGCGATATCACCTCCGCGGCGCTGATATGCGTTGTCACGAGAGCAGGAAGTCAAATGCCGAGATCTCTAGCTCATCGGTGGATGCAGAAAAAAGTGACGACTGGCGGGGTCGGAGAAGGTCGTATCATCCTGGATTGGTGGTCGGCGGAAGTTGTGGGCTTTGAGGCTGAAAGGAATGTGGGGTGAGTGTGGCGAGGACGAAGGCACGGAATGGAGCGGTTGCGCCGACGGTTATGAGATGTGAGTTCGGTGGAGCCTATCGGGAAAAATGAGTTCGTGCCGAAGCGGAACTAGCCGTGCGCTCGAGCGAGGATTTTCCACTCATCCTGTGCTCAGTCTCGCTCAGACTTATTCGTCTCGTTTATACGGATACTCGATTTTTTGGTTCCAATTTCATGATCACGAAACATTCGTTAGACGATAATGTGGCATCTATTCTCTAACTATGTCTATCTATATATGTACATACGAACAATCTGGGCTTGCGGAGAACGGTACTCAAGTGCACTTGGAGACGGTACTTAGAGGTGAACTTAGAGACAGCATTTAGGGCGGTCGATCTGGACTGGTTGGAGACTGACAATCTGGGCTGGTTGGAGAAGGTCGATCTGGGCTTGTCAGGAGCCGAGACTCTGTTTAGGGGAGCTCGTAATCGTGAGGATGTAAAGAGAGGACTTGTGCTCGTAGAGAGCTGACTGGTAGGAACTGGCTGGAGACGATCGATCTGGGCTGGCCAGGAGCTCAGCTGCTCAGAAGCTAGTCGAAGACGGTCGACCTAGGCAGGCTAGGAGCTTAGACTCCGTTAACTCGCAATCGTGGGGATGTAAGACTTAACCTGTGCTCTCAGAGAGCTGGGGGATGGTGGGGTGGCTGTGGGGGAGGAGAGTAGACAGCCGTGTAGTGGTGGCGTAGTGGGCTTGGAGGAAGGTTTGCACTGTAGAAGTTGCGGAAGTGATCTTTGGGCGACGATGGTTGTTGTGGTGAGGCTTGTTCAGATGATTCAGTCGACAAAGCCAAAGGAGAAGATAAAGAAGAGATAGTTTTGAGGCTGAGGCGGTAGTGGAGGAGGAAGGAGAGTCAGAGGCAGTGGGGTCGGACTTCGAAGGGTAGGACGGTGTTTCGGGTTTTTCCTCTGAGCTTGCTACTAGACCGTAGTCATCGTTCGGAAAGAGTAGCAAATGATTGTGGTTGTAATTGTGGAAGATTTGGTTTTCGAAGTGGTTCCGGTAAACCATGAGACGGAAGATGGGGGTGAAGATAAAAGTGGCTTGTGCTCGTTTCTGTAGTGCGGTGCAGGTCTCTAGTTGAGGAGCTTATGCGTGACGAAATCCTTAGAGCCTCACCCTTGCACCACTTCCAATCATGTCCACCCTCCTAGTCCCCGCTCTACCTCTCACCGTGACTCCAACCAGATTCTTCAATCCCCAACTGCTCACCAAGTACTCATTCGGATGGGTCATAGTAACACAGGTGCAGGACCCGAGCGCTGCTTCTCCTTCTCCCTCTTCAATTCCTCCTTATGTGCGTACTCAAACACTCGATTATATGCCATATAATATTTTGTCGCCTCAACATCTTCTTTTACGCCTCTGAGGATAGCGAGGTCGGTTATAATTATCCATCTGCCGCGCGAAAGCACATTCAAATTGTCGAGTGAGAAGTGGCGATAGGGACAACCGTGAGCCTCCCGGTGGGTGCTCAAGTAAGACCTGCTGGCAGGATTAGACATACGCTGAGTGAGAAGAGCGAAAGTCAGTTGCGTTAAGTTGGACAACGCGTTTGCCAAGACGACACGAAAATTCCGCATCACAGATATCACTCGACGCCAGAGTTTCAACCTTCAATGCGCGCTTTTTTTTCGAAGCTTCATGATTTGTTTTCTCGTGCCCAGACATTCTGCCCTAAGCTCGTACCTCGCTAGTGCAGAAGCTAGCTGGCGTAGCGCATGAGTCGAAAATCCGAGCCTGCGAGGATTTAAGGCTCAACAGGCGCGCTACGCCAACCACCTAAGTCTGGGCACGAGAAAACATGATTGAAGAATCCAGATTAAATTTTATATGTAACGTTAGACCCATTTCCACGCTTGTAGTCGGTACAGGGGGGAAGTATATGCACTTTCGGGAGTGGCTCTCCGCTGCCAGTGCCACCAAAAAGATGGCGTCTGCACTGCTGTACTTTCCTCCTGATCGAGTACAACCCAAATGCCAAATGTTCTAATTCCAAAAACGCCAATATGTATCCCTCATGATTTATAAACCCATTTATCCCCGTTGAAAAGTCTATTCAACTCCAACACCAACCGGAAGCAATACACCGTCATGTCGTTCCTATTTTTAGAATCAGCAATGTATCACCCCTCAAGTGATTATCATGTCAACTTACTTCCGCATATGCTCTTCTACCCACTTTGCTCCCTGTTCTGCAATCTTCCTTGCCTCGTTATCATGAGGAACCTGCTCCACTTAGTTTTTACGTTCCCGTCTCGGGGCATGAAACTCACTCCTCCATCTGCCGTCCCCAAAAAGTATCCCAATATCCCCCACAAATCACCCAGCCCGACCGAAGCAGGCACATAATGCACCCACGGCACCATTCTCTGAACAAACCACTCTCTATAAACACTGCTTCTGATAGCCACACTCTGACTTGCCACTAGCGCCCTCCAGCGCCCACTAGGACCCCACCCATCCGAATCAATGACGAGTTTATTCTTCCACGCCTCCCCGAATGACTTCCTCGGTCCGAAGGGGAATATGGTGGGCAAATCACAGCCAAACATTTCGCACATGGTGATCTCGCAGAAGGTGATGTTGGTTAAAGCTTGTGCCATGGATCCAGGCTCAATGGTTCGGACTAGACGACCTGATTTAGATGCGCCAGTGAGCGTGACATTCACATTGAAGTGAACAGGGTTTGCGAGTGCGACCAGACGGTGGCGATGCATCTGTGATGTTAGATTCCAGCCATGCGGGAAGGAGTTAGATACTAACACTGCCATAATATTTGTCTCCATGCCCACCACCGCTTGGCTCTCCGCGCCAGTAAATAGCAGGATGCATTTGGTCCCAGGGGATTCCATCGCGAGGATTGTATTCATACGAGCCATCTTCGTCCCATTGGTATCGTGAGGGAATGGGGATGTCGCTGAACGCGCTTGGTCTTCCGTAAGAGAGCATCGGAAAGAGTCCTCTCGTTGTTGACTGGGTACCTCTAAAGACACCATGGACCTAGATGCCAACAGTTAGCGACGTCATTCCATCTGAGAAGAGAGACTGACCGTCATCAACTCCGGACGTACACACATGTCATTATCAACATTTGGGTCCACCACAAAATCAGGATTCCTCCCCTCCCCATCAAGACCGCCGCCAACCGCACCAACAACCTCCTCGATTCCAAACTCGAATCTGGTGTTCACTCCCCTCTTTGCAAGATTACTACCTTCTCCGCAAGCCTTCACCAGATCGTTGGCCAAGGTCCGTGACCCTCTCTCGTGTTCATGAAACAAGTCCCTAGGCGTATACGTCTTCTTCGTGTTCTTCAGCGCATCCGTTCCCCACACTGAATCATCCCCTCCCACAATCCTAGCCTCGGCTAGCTCGTTTACTGGTATCATAAAAGAGGGCCATTGTGCTATTTTTCCCTTCAGGATATCCGTGACAGGCTCCAACATCTCCAAGAGGCCTGCGGTTCTGTAGCCACCATCGTGTGGTATTATCTCCGAGTCCTCGTCTATCTTTATGTTGCTTTTGGTCTTCGTCTTCTCCGGATCCTCAACATACGTAAACACATCCTCCCCACCGACAGCCAACCCGCCCAACGAATGATGGAATCCATGCCTGAGCAGTAACTCCGCCCTCCTCCTGACTTCTTTTGGGCCGATCTTCCGTAATGGTCCGAGTGCTATCATCAATTCGTCGTATTCGTCGACCAACACATGTTTTTCCTTCTTGGCGTATTCAAACCACAAGTCAAAGCCATCTGGAGGTGCCATACCGTAGCGACGTTTGTATTCCTTAACCGCTGCCGAGAGTGTCTGAGATTGTTTCTTCAGCATCGAGTTCCATTTCGTCTGTCCCGAGGACATGAGAACGGGGATCGGATGCGCAAGGCTCTGAGCGGTACTTCCGGCATTCTGATTCTTTAACGGTGGTATTGTCGTCGACGGCGTCTTATCGGAAGAATACTTATTCGTCGCCGTAGGAATATAGAGGCGGGAGATATCCGAATTACTGAAGTTGTCGAAAGTGTACACCAATACGACGGCAGTAGCTATGCCGGCCAGCAGGAGCCGTTTCCTCGGTAGCCCGAGCAAGCGAATGAGAGCGGCCCAAGACCATTGATGGGACTTTTGGATCATTGTGCTAATAGCGAAATTCCCATATTCTCAGCAGAGCCAAGAGAAATTTGAGAGAGAGGGGGGAAGAATGAAGAAAAATATATCCAATTTCGCTGCTTCTTTTTGTTAGGCCGCGCGTCCGGGACCCAACCGTAAACGGTGCTGATTACTGGATAGGTAAGAGTACATGGCTTGCTGTAGCTTACTTGTGGAGGCGATCACTGAGGTCCATTGCATTGCAGCACGTCAAAGTGGCACAAGCCTAGCTAGCACAGACCCCAGCATGCGCACAATGAAGACTGGATCCCTACTTTTAGATCACGGATCTACATGCCAGCGGTGACGTACGAGACAAGTCAAGTACTCTCACGCGGCATTTACAATTGGTTAATATTTCTTGTCACACGTTGAACAGCCTCTCTGCGGGGCGGGCGACTATCTTGAGAATGGCGGGCGGACGACTGGGGTCCTCCCAGGCAGCAATTAATCTCATAAGTGAGATCCATATCAGCCGTAATACCCGGAACACAGCAAATCGTATGGTAAACAATTCGTCCCAGGTTTTGAGCGTGTTATGTTCCAGACTCCGATCTATGGAAGTAGCAGTTCACTTCACGTGAACACAATCGCGATCCAACCAACTGCGGTTGCAGAAGCAGAGAAAGTCGTCGTCAGCAGCCTTGAAATGATACCGGCGAATGCGGCACTTGCACTTAACAAAAAAAGCACTCGCGTCTGTACCCAGTAGAAGCGCTGGAAAATTGCGACTCGTGGTAAATCGCTTGGCTGCATGAACCGAGAAAGCTTGAAGAAGCTTGAACTTTATTTTTCCGTAGTAGCCCAAGAAGGCTGCGATCACCTCACCGGCGACTCCTGACAGATATTGTCCTTTTATTTCTTGAATCCACCTGAAGAATCGTCTCCAGTTCCTTCAACTCACTCTCCTCTTTGTCCACCCTGATGCTCATTGTTGGTGTGCAAAGCAATGCCAACGATAGCTCTAAAAATAGCGATGCTTGTTGTCTCGGAAACGGCTCGGAGTTTTGGGGCTGAAGTAGACTGTCAGGGCGTGCGTTCAGCTTTATCGGGCTCTATATTCCGGACTCTACTCTACAAGATACCAGTTAGAGCGCTATATCCGTGAAAGTTGTCATTAATTATTAGGGGTTCACATGCGGCGAAAAAAACACTGTCACAGCTGTACTACTATCACAGACAAAAGTTTGGCACAACTCCACTATTTTTATTCAGTTTCTCGAGCCATAGATGAAATGGTGAGGTTTAGTACTGTCCTAATCTCGCATACTAGCTATGGGAAGGTGCTGTCCGCACAAACTAAGTTAGTTCAACAGCCGCCACAAGATTTCTGCATAGCACGAATCATCCGGATTGCGTGAGTTGGGGGTTTCAGGAAGCATATAGGGGCAATATCATTCGTTCTCTGGCGGCTTTTTCCGACGACGAGGGAACTGAGTGCTCTGTGGACGGACACCATTATCCGATCACAGCTAGACCGCGAACCAGATCGCGGAAACCACTTGAATCTGTTTGTTGAGACATGGACATTGAAGTCCCCACTAATTATTGAACGAAATGCATATGAATCCGCGGATTTCTCCGTCATTCATGCGGTCGTTACTCGGTTGAGGTGTGACGAAAACTCGAGCATTAGTTCGTTGAACTGCATGATTCCGGATCCCTCATCACATGCATGTTCCGGTTGGATTTCGTCTGTATTCAATCTCCTGCATCTTTTCAGCTTCTCCATAAGGCTCCAGGAGGAAAATATCGCAACCCGATTGAGTTCATCCACTGATCTTCCCCGCCGATTGCACCCCGGTTAAGGAGGGGATGTCCCACCTACCCAGTATATTCTAACAAAAGGAACAAACTATGCGACACCGTGCCTGAAATTGCCTTGTATAACCTCTCGCAGCAGCTTTGTTCCCCACCACTACAAGGCTACAAACTCGCCAGAAGATTGGCTGCATCTTTCCTGTCACTAACATCACGCCTTGCAAAACGTGTGTTGTTGTCCCTCCATGCCTGAAATAACTAGCCAATACCCGGAACGGAGCAATTAATTTCCAGTGCACCCCTGAACCCCACGATAAAGATCCCACTGCTGGCGGCGAGATGCTCGCTGCCTGGCGAACTGCCGGTGTCTGAACCCCTGTGCTGGGTATGCGCGCGCATCGCATGCGTATGTATAACAAACAGGCGAGCAACGTTGCCAGATCTGCCAGCCATGGGCCGAACCTTAACGTAGACGAATTCTCCGGCGCTGATCATGAACTGCTACTATATAGCACTGACATGAATCCCTCGGCGAGAGATTAAATTAGATGGATAGAGTACGTACAATGGAACAATATCCTTAAAACACATTGAGCCTCGGAAGCATTCTGAAGTACTACTAATATATCATTAGCATGGATTTCCCAGCGAGCGATTAAATGGGTATGCAAATAGATCTCAGAACACTGCTGCTGAAGAAACTCTCCAGCGCTGTACCGGACTCTGCGGATGTAACGTTAGGCGTTGACGCGCTGTTTGTTGCACGAAATATAGCAAATGTAGAGTACTCTACTGCTCAATAGTGCTATCTGGTATTCTAATTGATTGCACCTATATTCCTGCGGGTTATTCCACCGCTCCTTCAAGTTCATCTTGTTCTCGTCAGTGAATAGCATACGCCCAAGTAGCAAACCCACTTCAAGCAGGTATGTAGTCAGACCCGTATATGTGTCATTCCATGCATCACCCCACCCGAGAGTGTGCACAAATCTTTCTGTCAGGTACCGGAAGTGTATCATCCGCAAAGCATGGTACGGTACTATATCACTCGCATGGAAATCCCAGCGAGCGACTTGAGTATCCTCAGAATACAACGTCAACCCTGCAACCAACGTACCGAGTGGCGAGATCTTCCTGCAGCTGCGCGCGCTGCATTCCACGACTTTCCGTTTTCCCTTTCCTGCCCCTTACTCACTCCGCTGCAATATTAATATTCTTCTTCATCGCTTTCGGAGTATTCCTTATCCGATTCTATTTATCTCCATCCTCGCATTATCCTTCGTGGATTCTAGATTCGAGTTGCGTTGCACAGCAGAGAGAAGTCGTAGCACCTAGTTACTTATATGCAGCGGTAGAGGAGGTGGATTGTATTTGCAGGGAGAGAATACTGTTTATCGTGCTCACCGGAGAGCATCTACCGCTCCGCTAACACTTTTCCTTTACGGAGCCTATACATTCCCCTCCGGTATCTACCGTAACCCCCGGAGAAGCGGGATTGACTGATGTGTCTTTGAATCATAAAGTATCAAGAAGCATTCGTACCTATGCTAGCAGGGTTCCCGTGGTTTAACCTAATCCTGGCCCCCACCAACTTCAACACCGGTATCCTAAGCATGAGCATCTTCACCGGAATCCGTCCACCGGTAGCTCGATTAACATTCTTTGGCGAGGCTACATCTCGATAAACGCTTGGTACGCTTTTATTGGGTTAACTATAACAACTAATTCCTACCGATTTTAGCAGTGACAGTGCTAGATGGAATCTAAATTGGAGGCGCGGTAGTCGGTTTTCTTGCGGGTACAAGTTGAAGTTTTGCTGCATTCTTTGTTCAAAACACATCCGATCCCCGCAATGAGAAAGGTGTATACATTACCCCCGCAAATAGCCAGGGCCAGCTGATGACCCCTATGAGAAGCACGAAAGAGAAACAGTCGGATCTGGGGTTTGAAAATAGAAGACTAGTACATACACTCGGAACACCACCGAAAACAATACCTATCTATCTGCAAGTCTGAAATCTAACCGCAAAAGTAACATCAGAAAATGCAAGACATAACGCCGTAATCCGAAAAACTATCAGTATTGATCAATTAAAAGACTCTTCCCAAGTCCATTAATCTACCAAGAACAAGGTGGTATATTTCTGGAAACACCTCACCACCGAGCAAAAACAAGAATCCACCGAGATAAGTGAAGGATTTTACCTAGACTGTTATTTAAGCCAATTATTTTCGGCGAGGGGATCCCGGGAGAGACTTTCCTTACGTATTCAATGAGACGAGATTTCCTGGACCTTCTCAACCTCGCTTCATTCCGTGGCCAATACTAATAAATGATGATATGTCCCTGCATTTAGAGATGACTTTGACGTCTGATACATTACGGGATTGGAATTCATAAGCCCCCATGTTGTATGCTGATGGCAATACAAGCGCAAATGCTAGTGATGATTGGAACATAATCTCCTAGTGCACTGGGAATATGCTCGATTAAATGCAGTCGTCATGAACGTGGGGAATCTTGTAGGTTTGAGAACGTACACCTTCTAGAGCTCCGGATCTCGAGCGGTAGTGCAACTATGAATAAGTGGGGTAAGTGACTCACTTTTATCCATGTACACTACCCAGGCAGAACAGCGGCTTCCACTGCATGTGACAAGAGAGTCAAAGGCTTATCTCGAGATGACAAATCGCTGATCTCAAGATACCCCGTTGTCTCATCTGCAGCTGGGCCTCGCTACGAGAGCGAAAACGGCCGTTTCAAGCTAAAGAAACGGAGTGCTCAAAAATGCCACTTAGTGGTGGCAAAGCAGCTCGCTAGTACAAGTCCATGTGAAGCTTGTCGCGAGGCGGGCTAGTGAGTCCACTAGCATGCCCACTGGCCTGGAACGAGATCATTGATCGCGGGGTCCCTCGGATCGATGATCCTTATGGCTGCTGTGGGGATGGAGGGTGCATCTCCCAAGATCAAATACCGCTAACTCCTCCACTCCCATTTCATGTATCAATATAGATTTCTAGCTAGCACAGTCAGGTATATAGCGGAACGATCTAGATCTATATATCCACACTTCTGAAGCTTCATATATCATCACTCTGGTCCGAAAAGCCAGGGATGTTGTATACATTTAGATCACCAGCTTTTGTCAGACATACGGGCTTATGGGATACGCCTGGATATAGATAGATGTATGCGCACGTATGTATACACGGGCTACCGTATATATGGCCTCGTCTGACCTCATCGGTACGATAGACAATTAAGTATCATTTCAACAAAGCATATCTTGACTCGGTCATCCGCAGCACCAGGGGCCGAGGGAGACATGTATGTAGACAGGTCTTCGGCCCCGGTTCACTGGACACTCGATGCAAGCTGCACGCGAAACCGAGCACATACTAAAGAAACCGCAGGCAAGACAGGCGACGATGTATTTGCTAGAAATGAGAGAGCTGTAACAGCATGATGAAGAATGCAACGAAGTCGACTACTCTAGAGATATATCGTATTCCAATTGCTCGTAATACGTATCAGGGGAACAGTGCACCGTCACTTCTATGACCGTGAGTATGGAGATATACTTAAGCTCGGTTTTGGATCACCCAACCTATAGGACTCTGTTCCTCAAGGGCAAGATATTGCAACATCAAAAGTCTGTATGTATCCAATGCGTTACCTCATCGCGTCCAAACGAATCATCAACACGCGCCGCCATCACCATCCTCACAAATTAACGAATTTACCTTGCTCATATAAAAGAGTATACGACGGAAACCAAAAATAAGAATAAAGGGGACCGGAAACGATCTTCGTTGTACCATCCTTCGTATGAAGAGTTTCTGCGCGACCGCATCGCCGATTTGGCTTGTTAATCTTCGGCTTCGTGTACTTAGCTGATTTGGTAGCGGTCGTTCTGCTAAAGCGTGCAACCCTCGCTGAGTAAAGGACCTTACTCCCATGGTTAATGAATGCAAGAAAAAACTTGTCGCGCAATTTTGTAAAACATAGCGACGGACATCTTGTACTTGTTTTGTATGTGTTCCGACCCATACGCCAAATTTTCCCATTAGCCAACAGGTCGACCGATATGCCAAATTGTCAGCTTGGTGAATAGGTCAACCTATACACCAACTGAGGATACTGACCGATGTGCCAAGTAGGAGGTTGGGAGGAGTTTAGGGAAGCGCAATAAAGCACCATATTTTTTCAACTGTTGAACTTCTACATCACCCTACTTCATTATTGTGTCTATTCTACTTCTCTATCACTGTGTCTATCCTATCCTCTTCTTCCAACTCCACCAAAAATTT
>Ga0307512_10001648_pt1 | contig 30885 bp, 29 predicted proteins | sample 14_EM_MG_FD_200267 | JGI IMG/M metagenome (GOLD analysis project Ga0307512, IMG submission 200267) | Populus trichocarpa ectomycorrhiza microbial communities from riparian zone in the Pacific Northwest, United States - 14_EM | ecosystem: Host-associated > Plants > Roots > Unclassified | place... | reverse complement strand
GAGGGTAATGAATACAAAATGCAATATAGGAGCGACAATCCAGACCAAGGTGTGCCAGTGGGAATTGAGGAGCTACCATCCCACAGTGAGGAGAGGGGAGTGAAGTAGAGGAGTGCCTATCGCAGCGAAGGAGTTGCTAAGAGAGGAGGAATGGACTGCAGCACGCAATAGATGAGAATCAACCTAGGCTTGGGAGCGCCTAGGAGAATTGAGGAGCACCAATCCTACCAGAGTTGTGCCTCAGGAGGGGGGGTGTAAAGCGGCCTAGTACTGTGTGATTGAAAGTACAGCAAGTTCTGGAGTAGCATTTATCACAGGCGATGTGCAAAATGTACCTCGATAATCATCTTGAGAAAACATGACTGTGGTCTTCCTTCCACTGCCATAGAGAGACAGTGGAAAATAAATAGCCGAAGCTGCCAGCAATGGAGTCTGCTGAGTGAGAGGTTGGAAATACTGGGATGTTGTAGGCTGGCACCCCAAGCTATTGGTGGTGAAGAAAAATTATTGGTACATAAGATCAAGCACTTCCATTTGGGTGAACCATGATTTCTTATCATCAATAACCATGGAGAGATAAGCATCATCAAACAGGAGCTCCTTAATCTGGATCCAAACCTCAGCCTCAGAGGCCAAATCCAACTCGTAACTACAGACAACCATCAGCAAAATGAAATTATGTCACTGGGAGCCTCTGGGAGTGTCTGAGAGTTGTCGGACCACAATCCTAGGGTGGTCACATCCCAGAGTTGACTGGACCGACGCAGTGGCCATCAGGTGCACCTGGGAGCACCTGGGAGCGCCAGCAACAAGACTGGGAGCGCCGACGACAAGCCTGGGAGCACCTGCAAGCGCCAATGACAAGCCTGGGAGCACCTCAAATCACAGTACAGAAGTCTGGGTGAAACAACATCTTCTTTGGGAACACTGCTGGTGCGCCTGGAACTCATAGCTACTAATCCTCGTTCAACGATTTTTAAAACTCATGCATTCAGTGTGTATTCTCATCTATGTATCTATATAGGTACCCATCTACACACGGTATATCTGGACTGGCTGCAGGCGGTTCTTGGGAGCAATTCGAGGTGCGCCTGAAGATGACTATCCAGTGAACTCAGAGATAAAGTGGAAGGCCGAGATTGAGCGAGTTTGAAGAAGCACTGGGAGGCCGTGATCTAGTGAACTCAGAGATTCACTTGGAGGCCATAATCGAGCGAGTTCGGAGATGCACTTGGAGACCGTGATCGAGCAGGTTTGGACAAGCACTGGAAGGCCGTGATTGAGTGAACTCAGAGATGCACATGGAGGTGGTAATCGAGCGACTTCAGAGATGCACTTGGAGGCCGTGATCGAGAGAGTTTCGAGATGCACTTCGAGGCCGAGATTGAGTAACTCAGAGATGCACTTGGTGGCCGAGTTAGAGCGAGTTTGAAGATGCACTTGGAGGCTGTGATCAAGCAAGTTTGGAGATGCATTTGGAGGCCGAGATCGAGTAACTCAGAGATTCACTTGGAGGCCGAGATCAAGTTGAACTCAGAGATGGACTTGGAGGCTGTGATTGAGCAAGTTTGGAGATGCATTTGGAGGCCGAGATCGAGTAACCCAGAGCTGCACCCGGAGGCTGAGGTCAAGTTTAACTCAGAGATGCACTTGGAGGCTGTGATCCAGCGAGTTTCGTGATCCACTTGGAGGCCATGATCGGGCAAGATTGGAGACATACTTGGTGGTGGTAAATAGGAGGCGTGCCCTGTGCTGAGACTATGTCCATTGGGTAGTTTACTCACAACTGTGGGAATGTGATGAGGTGACTTTTCCTATGAGCTCTCATTGAGAGCTTGCTGATGGCGTGTGATCTTGTAGGGAGGTACGACGGAAGCTGAAGCCACATTCAGGGGTCAACTTGAAATCATGATAATGAAGGGAAGACAGACAATCTTAGGTGGATGCTGTACTCGGTATATGCTGTACTCAGTGTATGCTGTACTCAGTGTTAACTCATGATCATGGCATGGAGAGATAGAGAGAGATGACTTAACTTTCTGTTCTGCGATGATGGTAGAGAAAGAGAGATGGGGGATGAAGATGGGAACGAGATGGAGGATACGAGCAGATAAGAGAAGTCAGGGGCACGACTTGCCTCATTGGGTTTACAAGACCTTGTATCGGTGTTTTCACCAGCCAGATCAGGAGTAGTACCTGCCGTATCAGGAATGGTAAATTGACTCGCACACGAAATTATCTTACTTCGCAGTAGCTTATGATGATTTCCCCTATCTCCTCTCATCTTTCTCTTTCTCTACAATCACCTAAGAACACGAAGTTAAGTCATCCCTATCTATCTCTCCATGCAATGATCATGAGGTAACGCCGAGTACAGCATACACCAAGTACTGCATTCACCGAGGACTGCATCATCCCATAATCGATTGTCTCCTGCTCCCAGGCAGATCTCATCTCAGCGTACCGTATTCAACTCAACTCTCTACATTCCCATGACTACAGGTTAACCAATGAATAGATTCCCAGCTGCCGTCGCACCACTCTCCCGATGTACCGCTTCCAAATCGACTACCTCCAAGTACTCCTCCAATCTCGATCGGTCATGGCCTCCAAGTGCATCTCCAAACTCGCTCGATCATAGCCTCCAAGTGCATCTCTGAGTTACTCGATCTCTTCCGCCAAATTCATCTCCACACTCGCTCGATCACAACCTCCAAGTGCATTTCTGAGTTACACCATCTCGGCCTCCAAGGGCATCTCCAAACTCGCTCGATCACGGCCTTCAAGTGCAACGCCAAACTTGCTCGATCAGGGCCTCCGACCGAATCTCTCAGTTACTCGATCCCCGCCTCCATATGCATCCCCAAACTCGCTCAATCAAGGCCTGCAAGTGCATCTCTGAGTTACAAGATCTCGGCCTCCAAGTGCATATTCAAACTCGCTCAATCACAACATTCAAGTGCATCTCTGAGTTACCCAATTTCGGCCTCCAAGTGCATGTCCAAACTCGCTCTATCACGGCCTCCAAGTGCATCTCCAAACTTGCTCAAATTATGGCCTCCAAGTGCATCTTTCAGTCCACTCGATCATGGCCTGCCAGTGCTGCTCCAAACTCACTCGATCACAGCCTCCAAGTGTATCTCGGAGTTTAACCAGATCTCGGCTTCCAAGTGCATCTCCAAACTCGCGCTATCACAGCCTCCAAGTGCATCTCTGAGTTACAAGATCTCGGCCTCCAAATGCATGTCTACACTCGCTTGATCACTGCCTCCAAGTGCATACCTGAGTTCAACTAGATCTCGGCCTCCAAGTGCATCTCCAAACACACTCGATTGTCGCCTCCATGTTCATCTCCCAGTTCACACAATCACGGCCTCCAAATGGATTTCTATGTTCTCTCAATCATCGTCTCCAGGTGCTCCTGCGATTATGCTCCAGTACCGTCTGCAGCCAGATCGGATGTGTGTATATATGTAGAGAGACTTAGATAGATAATTCATGCCATATTATAATGTAGTGAATCTTGTGACTCTAACAATGATGAATCTGATACACGAAATGCCTTGTGGTTATGGAACCCTAACAACCACAGCTGTGAGAATACGGCACCATGTTACCCACAGAGCTGCACAGAGGTCTCAAGCTGCTCTCGAAGTCTCAACTGCTCCAAAATTTGACTATCCTATAAGTCAAATCTCGTAGCATCTTGAATGCACCGCCATAACTGCAGCTGCTTTCAGGAGCACCTGAGAATGCTGTTGCAGAGTCTGAGAGCACTTTGCTTAGCTCTAGGTGGGACTGGGAGCATCTGGAATGACTTGGGAGCACCGGTGAGGTCCACCGGAGTGTCTGCGAGGTTTGGGGGTGGTATCTGGACCGATTAACATTTTGCTGATGACAGTTCGATGTGCCCCACCTGCCAACAAGCCTGGACCGGTATCTATCTTCAGTTTTAACTTTGAATAGTTTGGGGTGTAGTTATTAACATAAATTGGATAGACGAGCATTAAACAGAATCCAAGACCTACAGCTTCTGTTGTTTGTAGATCAATCTCGGGAGATGGCACACCAGGCAATGAGCACATAGATGGTGCGCTTATGGGAGCATGTATTAATGCTTGTTGCTGATCCTGACGTTCAATGGCTAGTTTCCAAGCTTCTTCAACCATCAAGAACATATCATCAGATTATAATGGGCCAGAAGTCCTTGTGCATACCATGGTGTTGATGAACCTGATTGCTACCTCAAAAGTAGCCCATTGTGATTGCGGAAAATTCTGATCCCCGCTGGCCTTGGCTAGCGGCACTGCCTCGGCGAATGGTGCAAGGTTAGACTCAGATAGTGTGTTGAGGAGGGATGGCTTTTGGCGTTTGAGCAGTGGTGGTGCCATTAACTCAGCTGGAATTTGGGAATTTGAATGCAGAGGGTGTGCAATGACAGTATCTGTATGGCTCAATTTCTTTGGCAATGGAACCCTTGTAGTTCGCAATGACTTATCCCAGCATGTCTAGTCTTGATGTATGACCTTCTATTTGTGAACAAAATTGTCTTCTTGAATGTCGGAAGATACGGTGGACTCTCTGGTGTCCTCACTTTCATCATCAGTGATGTCCGGTTTGGCATGATCATTGTGCTTCATCAATGCTATCGCAGATATCTCTCAACCACAATATGATGCACAAAGACAGATCAGTGGAAGGCAAACATTTGATGGGCAACGAAGATTGGCTGCGTTTTTGAATGGAAGTGCTCTCTCACGGTGTGGTTCTTCATTCATCTGGGAATAGTGAATCCTCACTTGGCTGGGCGTAGGTTCCATTTGCTGTAATGAAGGTAGACAGTTGGGGAATGTGGGAGAGAGAATATAAGCAGTAAATATAAGATTAAGTGCAATAGAATGACGGGAAAACTAGTGCAAGAAGTTGCACTTAGTCGAGGAGGACGCAACATGACATGTGCCTGACAGTGTTTCAGCAAGATGACTTTCATTCAGCATCTATATATCGAAGACAGCAGTCCAGTGAGGTGATTTCGGATGGCGTGGGGTGCACCGGAATAGATGCACCCCATGATAGGTGCACCTTAATAGTCAGATTCCTAATGCCAAATGTTAGCCACTCTTATCAACAACACTCTGGATGGATGCATACCTTGTTAGGTGCACCGGAATAGATGGATTCCTAATGCTGAATGTTAGCCACTCTCATCAACAACTCTCTGTATGAATGCAAAATTGGAGGTTGGCTAAAACCAATGCACCTGAGCCAGAAGCAGTGGAAGACAACTGGGGACATTAACTACCGCTTGGTGCTGGAAAAACGGTGCGCTGAGAAATTGAACGGAAACTTATGCCCCTGCGAATGACTCCTCTAATAGTAGTAATCATGCGTGAATGTTCGCGCATCCACGGTGACAGCATGGCATAGAACCGGTTCAGCATTTAGAATCTGCAACACTGGATAGAGTTCGGACCTTGAGAGTGATAGCTGAGTGTCTAGGGTTCTTACTTAGTATGTCATTGATTGAGAAGAAATATACATATCTGTATGTGGTATATCCACCGGAAGGACACATGTATTTGCATAATATTCTGATATATTAGGATGCTGCAGAAAAGTTGGCAGGTGATAAGGCAATATCGTACGCATCAATTTCCTGTTATGCGTACATGTGGGCTGTGTCTGCAGAATATCCTTCACAACAATGTCACAGATAATAGAGGAAGAAGACATTCTGGCCTAGAGAAAGAATGGTATGGTGCGATGGATGATTTAGGGGTAATTAGATCAATTCAAGCACTTGTGAATGCCAAGTTTGCGAATAAACGGGTCATAAATACTCACTCACATTCTGGTTTTGCACCACATTTCTATCAAGTTGCACACTGTTAAATCACATCTTCATTATGAGTCTCACTACTACTAAAGTGGACTCAAAATAAATGATGCAGTTGAAAGCTATATGCTACAATGGTATGAATGCATAGTGAGACATCATCTCACAAAAGGCAGAGGAATGATGATTGCATGCATACTGTTCTGGGAATTGAGGTGCACCAAAGTTTAAATGGTTATGCTTGAATTCAATGGCTGGGGATTGCAGGGTTGCCCTACTCTGACAGTTAATTGCACTCTTTGAAACTGTCTTTTCTTAACTAAAGCTTTTGAGATTCTCTGTCTTCGAACTTCTCCCTTGATGGGAATCAGTTCACATAATCTATTTTCAGATATGAGATTTGGTGGCCCAAACATACATTCAGTCAGAATCCAGTAAAGTCTGCATTCAAAGCACTGGGAACTTAGGCCTCTTTGAGTTAGTGCAGTACATGGGTGAGCAGGAGTTGCCGGCCATCTTGCAGAGTCACAGAGCAGAATCTGTCTTTTGAGATTCTGATTCTCAAGCTCCGGCACTGAAGGCAGAGCCCGAACTTGCACAAGCTATATCAGGATGTGGAAGCATTGGTCCGCACATACTGCCTAGTCAATATCGAGTTTAGTAAGGTTACTAATTAGCCAGGGCTGCGCATTTATGCTTCAGTGTGCAGTGGCAACCTTCCGGCAATGGACAGTTGATATGGACCTGACAGTTCAAGGTATTTCAGTGGCAGCCTTCACATACTGATGAAGAATAGATCCATATATTACCATAGGCCATGCGGAATGTACTGCCTGCACCTAAACGGGAAGTGTCTTGATGGATTATTATCGATGTGCATAGCATCCACTAATTCAAAGTCAAGGATAAGATGATGAGAATGAACCAAACCAAAATAGAGAGTGCACTACGGACTGGGGGTACATGCTAATCAGTGGCTTATTTGTCACCGGTGGGGCACACCCAGGAGGGAATGATACAACCACAATGAGTCGCAGCTTGTTAATGTTGGCATGATTCAAAGCCAACAATGTCATTCTGGACTGGATTGCAGATTGAAGTAGTGCCTGAACTTCAATCATATGACAGGACATACCCACCAGCGAAAGCTTCAGGTTAGCCATGAATCCCTGCACGGTGTCTCAGCATCCAACGCTGTGGAATACCGATCTGAGGTGCACCTGAACATCTATGATTTGCCGGTATAAGATGTGGCTTTGCCATGAATAAGTGAGCCGTATCTTATACTCTGACACATGCACTCAACATTGCCTAGACTGTTTTCTTGCCAAATGGGATTGGCAAAGATGCTGTGCTGGATCGGTCACAACGCTGCTTACAGCATATGCCACAGATTCTCCGATGCACCTGAAATTCAATCATCTGGCAGCAAATCTTGCGGCTTTGTGATTGATCCACAAGCCGGGGTCTCATATCCTCATATAGCTACTCAACATCGCCTAGATTGTCTGTATTGCCAACAGTGATTGGCAAATATGCAGTGATCAATTGGTCATAATATAATCTACCCAGGACTCTCCGGTGCACCTGAACATCAATGATATGCCAGCTAGACTGGGGTTCTGCCTCGCACCAGCAAGCCGTGTCTCTTATTCTGACATAAGTACTTCATATGGCCTAGACTGTCCTCTTCTGAAATGCAAATGGCAAACATGCAGCGCTCGATCTGTTATAATGAGACTCACGACATCTGCCCAGGATTCTCATGTGCACCTGACAGTGATTCAATAATGCTTGATTTATCCCTTTGACTTCAAAATGCATGCATGGCCTCAGATTTCTGGGGTAGGTCAAATTTGCAGTGGAAAAATGATTCTAAACCCTTTCCTGTATCATTTAAACAATTTGACTCATGATATAGATGATGAGATTGGCCAACTAGAAACTCGTATTTCTGCTTATTAATTGACTTCTTCTCATTTTGGTCATTCATAATAATCAAGAACACCAATGAAATCCCACTCTGGCCATTCATGATTTACAACACCACAATTCCAACATCACAAACTCAAAATGGCGGAGAGAATGGATTTATATTTGCAGTATAGTGTGCCTTAGAAATGACTTGTTTGACTATTTGAATCAGTTAAGAAGATTATGCTGGTTTCATGTTGAAAACAGCGTACCTTGATGAAGTATGCAAACATACTATGATGATGGTTCATCAGATGGCAATGTGTCTCCAGTCTCCATCGGCTGGTTGCTATGGTCCTCACAAGACTCCGGAATGCGGTGAATTCTCAAAGTCGTGATGTTCAGTCGACACATCACGCTATGCAGGACTAGAATATGGGCCACTCCAGAGTGTTGATGGAGATCACTCATGCAGTTATCACAGCCCCCAGGACACATATTCAGTACCCATCTGTGTGGGACTCTGCTGTGCCCTAGCCAGATGACTCATGCAAATGCCTGCCACAACTGATTCAATAACCAGAACATCAGAGTTATTACTGCGCCGTTTCCACCTGCGAGAGTTATGCCTGTCGCGGGTACTTTAGGTGTAGTGACAAATACAAAGGGATTTTGTGAATCCCAGAATGTGAGCTGTATTTCTGTGCATCGATCATTTCCCATTTCTGCATTCATGTGGGATATATCTCCATGATCAGCAACATGCTCGGTGAGCGAGCACTTCATATGACGAACTAGGTCATGAAGATGATACAATCACGCCACCTTTTGTGGAGGATGCACCAGTGAGCACATTTTCATTTCTCTCATGTTCCAGAAGGAGAGCCTCTCTTGATGTGTCATCTTGGTCAGCTTTGGAATTCACTGCAGATTCGTGGACAAGCATAGGCAGGATTGTCTCTCTCAGCTATGGGAAATTGGAGAATCCACCCAAGTATCGAGTGGCCATCCATTGTACCATTGTCCAAAAGCCATGAAGATACCCTGGGTGTCTCCCAATATTATCGAAAATGATGCCAGCCACCATCTATGCACCCTCAATGCTTCTGAAATGCCCCGAGAAGCGTATCTCCCCGCCAGGGTCATCAGTTGTGCTTGCTCATGCTTGGTTCACTCGAGATCAATGAGGCGTGCAGTCTCCTTTGCTATCTGAATGAATGATGTTCCAATGCGTACTGTCCATTCCGACCAACTCCAGATTGTCCAAGGTTTTGTGATATGCATCATCCGGTGTGCCACATGCTCTTGAGGTTTTTCGTCTTCAGTCCGGATAGCATGCGTCGAACTTATCACAGCGGAATACAATGCCTCTGTAGTTCCGTGCATTTCCATTACAACATCTCCCTCTGGATCTTCAGCCGCACCTGAAAACGGCCATGTCATCTGATAACACCGGTCATAGAGTGAATTGAGTCCCAGAGTCGTGGTGACGTGAAGTTTGAATCCAATTCTCCCTTTCATCGCAGTGTGCCAGCCAACACTGTCTTTAGTCGTGTACTGATGTGATCCATCAACAATGCCGAAACTCCATGAACAGTATGAGAGTTGGCCGTTGCTCGATGGTTTCGCTCTGAGTGTTGAGGTATCATATAAAACAAGCTCAATAATTCAGCGGTTTTCTGGCTCATGAATTCTGGTGTTCAGATCCTTGTGGGTGAGATTTGCATTTTCGGTGTGCAACATGTTTAACAGTTCGAAATTGGTTCCATATGTCATCTTGTTGATGATACTGTAGGTTGCCTTTGATACAATGGGCAATGTGATCAGCAGGATTGTTTAATGGGCTCAGGTCAGCACTGAATAACCAACAGCTGGAGTAGTTTGGATCTCTAAAAGGCGGCCGGGCACTGAATTTCGTCTCTGCAATGGATACCACTCCCGTTCCTTATCCATAATCATGTTATAGTCATTCTGTGCCATATTCACCCACTCTTCAAGGGTATTCCCCCACTCAATTGATAGCAGCAACCCCTTAACACCCTTCTCAGTTGGCAATTTGCATATCATAGCTGCTGTCACCGAGGAAAGAGGCTTGCCAAGTTCCATTGCATCTGCCACTAGTGGTTCTGGCATATCTGAATGCCAAATTCATCAACTCACAATGAACAATATTGCGCAAACCTGGTGCACTGGAAAATTGGTTCCGGACAGGCCCAGAACCGAACACTTGTTGCCAGGGACTTGGTCAGTTTGTGATTGCTGAATTGGACGCGTATTCAGTAGCCTGGCTGCCCAATCAAGACGCTTGTGTTCAAATTTGTGGTTGATTGCATTGGGAACAGTATGCATTACCGAACTGTTATTTTCTGGATTGAGGACCTCCGCACCATCCTCCACTTGCTTCTGAACCTCTCTTGCACCATTTTTGGTTTTCTTTTCATCCTCAATGATCTCTGTTAGTTGCTCTGATGTAAGCTGGGCAGATGGGCTCATACTTCGGCATTCCTGAAATTCTTTGTGTTGTCAGGTATTACTCTGACAAGCTACCATTGGCAAGAGTATATATATCGATGGAATATACACAGCTGTATTCGTTCAATCAGAACTTACATCAATACAAGTATCATTCTCTGGCCCACCATCCTGTTCTGCCTCCGCTCCTCCACCCTCTTCAGGATGTTCCAAAGTATATGCTTAGTGATTATCAGTTGCATACATCTAGCCATCACAACGCTGCCGGGGATTACCTTTGCCGGTCTCAATACATGGTGAGGAATTTCGTTCCTTGTAGATCTCTTCGTTTCTACCAATTATGTTTTTGGATTGTGTCCAAGTTTCAACTTGACAGCATTTGAAAGGCAACAGTTGTACGAAATCTGCCGATATATGGAAGCATTCATGAACTGCCTGGTTGAATATATTCGCATATACTCTTCGTCCCATTTGTCCTCCTCCAAGGTGCAATTGAACAACGATGACAGAATGTATGGCTCTTTCAGGGCTATGTTCTTGTCAATGAAATAAATCAACTTTACCTTGTGCCTCACATCTGTGTACGAGGCATGGAGTTGTTTGGGGGATTGCAAAATATTGTTGCCATTCGACACCCAGCGGGTCACAACCGCAAAGATTGTATTCGGCAACTCTGGGATGGTACCGCTTGCCTAATTGCTAACACAGTCGCCCGAATCCGTTGATGGTAGCTTGATGCCTCCTCTTCCCTTTTCTCATGCCTCTTGAATTTTGCTTGCACATGTCTTTAACAACATCTCAACACACTGCCACCGAATCCATTGAGTAATATCAAATTGATCTAATGGGAACATGTTCTCGAATGTCTACAAAACACTTGCAATTGCTGTCTCCCAGTCCAACGGTGCACATAGAAGCTGTTTGAAATTGTGCTTCCTCCAGACAATGGATCAATGCTTCTTCTCGAGACACCCAGCCACTGATACTGTCTTCCTCCTGTCGAACGCACGGTAGTTGGCCTTCACCATCTTTTAGGCAAATCGCTTCAAGGAGAATTCAGTTTGCTTCAGGATGGGTAGGTGGTTGCCATCTATAGCGCCCAGGTCGTATAAATCATTGCTCTCATGATGTGAATCCTGTTTGTCATAGGATATCTCCGGCAATCCGGGCCAAACTCTAATCTGTACAACATCTTTCATCTGCCGTTGCACTGGCAGCTGGAACCTATCTGTTGGGAGGATGATCTGGGTTCTCCCAGGTACATGGGAGGAAGGTCGAGGTGGACAAGTGGAGCTGGACGACGTTACCCAATAGACTGGATGATTCCACGAGGGTCCTGGAGGCACTCTTTGAGCACCTGGAGATGACGGACATTGTCTTGAAAACTGCAGAGGGGGTAATATATCGGACCCACCATAACCACCTTAGTGGGGGTCATATCCTCTCCACTGTAGCTCATAACTTGGAAATCCTGGGCATGTGCTGGTGGTTGGTTGTGAACTAGGTGTCTTGTTAAATGGAGAATGCTGATAAAACTGCGGAGTGCCTGGAAGTGGCTGCTTTGCAGGTGGGTAACCATACCCATGCAGTGGATAATATTGATTGGTGTGTTTCCCAAATCGACTGTCATTCCCAGTGACAGTTCATGAACAGTTATCTGATCGTACTGAATTGTTGTCACATCATTGTCACGAACCACAAAAACCAACTGTCTGAGCCATATTACCTGTGTTTGGTCGAAATCGCTTTGTTGACATGCTCTGTAAACAAAGATGGTGGCAAACAACTATCAATTCAAGATGTAATGTAGAATAAATCAGAGTATGCTTGGGTAGATTGCAGGTAGTGGTGACCTTCAGCGTAATGATGGGCATCTTATATCCCATTCTGTTGTTACAAACTGTGGTGTTTAATTACACCTGTGCTCCATGAAACCAACACGGCTGAGAAAAAGCAACCTTAATCACACATATCCTGCCTTTCTTTGTTATATGCTTGAATTCATGTACGAGGACATTGGGTAGATGCTCTCCAGAGTTCACTTCGATGACTTTGAAGGTTATAGAAGGGATCTGATCCGATATCTCCAGGAACCCAACAACAACTATATCCAGTATGATGATTAGCATGACTAGGGATGTTACACATAACTTGGGCATGTATGACCTTGCAACCTCATTCAATTGGCGGCCTGTGAGTCAAGCAGCAACAGTGATTGCTTCCTATTGAACTCCATCTTGAAACATCATGGTTCTCCTCAGGATCAATGCTCAAGTCAAGGATCATTACGGAAGCAACCATCTGACCAGCCTATCAGTTCCCGATGACAATTTCACAGGCATTCAGCCAGCTAGGAAACCCACCTATGCATTGTATTAAGACCATCTACCTTTGGTATCAGCTGCTTGGAGGCTCAAGAGTAGGTATAGCTCACAATTCCTCAATGACATAACGTAAGGCCCATTGTTGGTGATTGCAGTGATGGCAACAGAAACCTTCTCTTTTCTGCTAACAATTTTAAGCAGATCATGTGCTTGATTATTGTGCGGGATATGATTTATATATCCTGGTTTATGAAGAAAGCTGATAGTAAGGTGACTTGATTACATCCTTACCCTGCATTTGGCGGGGTGCGATGCAGCTGTGAATGGGATACAATAACCAAATTTAGCTAGCATGTTAACCGATATCCCTGTGACTATGAATGACCCTGTGAACATCATCGAGATTTATCCGAATACCTGTTGACTGACCATTTCTCCAATATGGCCAACACTCGTCAGAAACATATTGAATGCAGTATATGCAATGTGAAATTATTCAACGAGAACAGACTAGAGGCTCAGTATCAACACTATCACCTAAAGTCAACCAATGAACGGCTATTACCTGATGGAATTTCACGACCTACAGGTTTGGATTGACCAAAGCCATCGTGGTTTGACTTCACTCACTGCACCTGAATGGGCATCAATGAGCTAGTCATCTAATGATCTACCCATAGGCAATGTTCCAGGTGCACCACCACCTGAAAAAACTCCGGACGAAGACACTGGAGACCACTAGCAGCCATATCTGAGACATACCCCCAATCCAACAAAGACAGAGGGTCCTAGGTAGGTAGTTGGAGTGGAAAATGTGGTGGGGAAAGGATATTGCAAAGCAACTGGAGTGTACAACAAGCATTGCAAGTGCACAGAACAGTGGAATGTATGGCATCCATTTCGGTTAGCCCATGACCTTCAATAAGCCTAATCATGCAGGAAGTAAACTACCATGTGGATAGATCAACATCTTAGGTGTGGACTGCACAACCTCCAAATCAAATCATTCCAAGCAGCAGATGCCCTATGAAAGCTCCTCTCTGAACTCAATTTGTGGCTTAGCGATGATTGTTGGATCAAATATCATTCACGTATGATCAGAACCTTTCAGTAGAGGGATATTTTCAAATGTATACAGTTCCTTTTGGCACATCTCCCATAGCAGGCTCACCTCGATTTGACACTGGTGCATCTTGCTGATACTGAAAGTCACCGATTACACAGCGAGGTGAACATTCACGATTGGTGGGGAGATAGGCAAAATCAGCTTCCTACTGGAGTGCCAATTGTGCCAGTCATTTGTGCGTCCAATACCAGTCAGTTGACTAATTCTTCAGGTGATCAGCATGCTTGGAAATTGAATCTCACAATCAGTAATATTCCAAATGATAACTGCCATACTCCTCAGGAGCATGCCTGGATTCTCTTGGGCTGATTATCTGTCACCCAGAATGTGTGAAAAATACTGATGAGGCATTGCATTCTGCGGTTGGAACTGTGCTCTCCCCACTCTGGAATCTTGACATAACTGGTTCAAGCTTGAAATGGAACTGAGCTGATGTATTCCAGAGACAATGATGTCCTCTAATGGGTGTCAGGGCCGGGGATTATCTGGAACAAGTCATGCTTGCTGAGGTCTGATATGTCCCATACGGAATGTGTGAAATTGACATAGCTGTGCCAATGGGGCATTCCACTTTTCGACCACTTGATAACTCATGAGATTAGCATGTTTGCTTGGTCCTGCTGGACAAAACAAATAGTGATGTTGTGTATACTGTTGCTGTTCATCCAATCTGAAACTAGTTCTGGCACTACCCTCTCTACAATGTCTATCAGCTTTGGTAGCCTGATGAATTGCATCTGCTACTCTAGGGTTTAGTTAAACACTGATTGCACTGGTTGCTCAATTACCTGCAATCTAGAATTATCAAGGATCGATTTGACAATCAATTCCCATCAGTACAACAATATCCAGGTCTCCAGCGCATCTCTAAACCATTTGGATCGTTGAATGCAACTACTAGCAGGGAGAAGAGATCCCGAGCATGATCAGAACACTGCCAGTGAATTGTGCTCCAATTCTTGCTTGCTCCAAGGGTGATGGGAAAACTGCGACCAAGACAGCCTCTGATGAAATCGCAATCACAGCTGTGCATGCATTGGGTGAATTCTCTCTACTTGTTAGCCAACACAATCACTCTGATCTATCACTCACAGCACTAGACAATGCCCTGAAGTGATATTACAAGAAAAATGGAGCAGTCTTAGAACAGGAAATGTTGAAGTCTGCGAAGGACAAACTGGAAGAACAGTCGGCAAGGGAATCCCATCAGTTACGAGAACCGAAGTTTCACAAAATGCATGCTGCAATGGAGGTTCAGTTGCATGGAGCTGAACTGATTATTACAACGAACCGAAGGCAGTTTCAGGTGAACCTGAATAGAGCATGACAAGTGGCAACTCAGTGGCCAGATGCTGATCGGCAGAAGGCAAAAGAGCAATTGCTGCACGAAATCCATCCAGTGACACCAGTCAAATTCAAGCTTTTCAACACATCATTCCAAGACCATGAGTGACAACTATTGCAAGAAGTTGGGACTACGGTAATTGGTCCCGGAAGGACATTCACAAAACATTTACAATCATGTGGACTGTGGCAGAAGATGATGTTTTGGAGCCGGCAAACATGACCACTGAGATATGTGTGGAATTTCAGGTATGTCGATCTCATGCTGAGACTGACAGCACCTCCTGGAGTATCCCTGATACTGCCAGCATTGTGCATGGGCTGGAGAGAGAGATTTATAGTATCACATTGACTAAGCAGATGAGGTTCAAGAAGGTATTCTCCATCTGCATCATCAACTGTGAAGTTAAGTGGCAGGCAATTGGCATTCATGAGCTCCGGAAAACCATCGAACAGTGCATCATCCCTTTTGGATATCCAAAGATACAACTTGTGAGCCATATGTCACACTCAATTCAGCGAATGGTTTTGGGCGACAATTTCACCACTGATATTTCTGAACAGCTTCAAGTCAGCAATGTGAAAGAGGCATATCGATCTAACAACAAAGTGATTGTCATTTGACTGATGCTGAAGCACAATCACTGGAGTACCGGGCTTGACAATATGGAGGAGATACTGTCTTTTCTTGCCCTTCAAGGCTGGTATGATATTGACTTGGCAAGGGCCCTCAACCTACAATCTGCTGCCAATATACTGTGAAATACTTGCTGAACCTGTCTTTTACCCCCCCAGCATTGTCAGGAATGCTCAATTTTCCGCGCTGTATCACACCAGGTGCATCATTTGAGAGAAACTCTGGTCCATGGAGTGTGCAGAAGTATCAAAGTAACCTCACTTGGAAATGCATCAGAAGATTTCATAATTCCCAATTATGAATGCCTATTCTGTCAACAAATTGAAGAAGACGGAGGACTCAAAGTAAGTGGACTGGTGCCGGGATATGATCACAATGTACTCCTTGACAGTATATTTATTCAACTTCAGAATGGGCTGTTATACTACTATCAACCATTTCACTGCCCTACATCTGTTGAGCATCTGGGACTTGATTGGAAGGTAGAATATGCCAATGCCAACCAAGGGATCATGCCTGAATGTCAAAACATCTGTGTCCAATATACAGAAAGTGAAGACAATGACCTTGATAACACCGTCCAATGCTGAGTTCTTTCTTTCCCTGTATAATTGTGTAGCTGGACTCCACCAAATCAGATCCTCCGATTTCAGGAGTGCCTGCCCACCGGAAACAACATATCGACCTTCTCTACGAGGTGCAAGAAGACTCATAAATGGATATTATGTCCACAAGCTTGAGAATTTGCAGAGTATACAGTTTGGCATGCTTGGGCTGCTCGTGTTGACAGCTTCATCTCGGATGTCAAAGAGACTGAGCAAATGCATATTGTACCTGTCGGAGCAATTGTTGGATGGGCACATTTGGTGGGAGAGAATGCTGCAAAAGATAGAATCAATACCATATGGCTTGCAAATAATCACGTGGATTTGGATACAGACTGTGCTGCATATTAAGTTACAATGCCTGAATCAAGGTGTCCAGGAGGAAGATAGTAAATCCAAATGTACGAATTGATATGAACATTGATTATCACTCCCCGAGAGTGTGCCTGCAGGTTTGAGGTTTTACCGGAATAGTTTTGGGGATGTGGCCAATACTCCCAATAGCTCCAAAATTTGCAATTTGTAATCGTTTCATTTTGTAGCATTTTGAAGACAGCTATACACTTTTCAGAATATTCTTCAATTCTGTTCCACAACTTGTGGAGCATTGAGGAGCACATGAAGTAGTCTCGGAGCACCTGAGAGCTCATCACTGTGCAGTTAGTCTATTTGGGACCATCTGGGACCATCTCGAAGGATCTGTGTGGCTGTCCAGAGTTGCTCAGTTTTGACTCCCAAACCATGTTACATTTTGCTGATGCAAGGAGCAGTAAGTCTCTAATTGCTATACAGGATAATACATTGACGCTTAGAAACATTTGATGAAATATCTGACAACCCTGAGTCATTCAGGAAAAATATTTTTAGGTTCACATGGAGTTAACATGGAGCGATTGGGTTGCAGAGCAATGACTGCTATTTAAGATTCACTTTTAAAGTGCTATTGACGAAGATCAAATTACAAAATCTATTTCCATATGCTGTCAGTGGAAGGCGCAACCAGATGATTGAGGTAGAGGCTAGTTAAGACTGAGTTTGAAGCATTGTGAATATACAAGCCTTTGAGTAAAAGCAGTGAATGTGTATATGGGAGTTGCTGGTGTACAGCAAAATTGTATTGATGATCTCTGTGTTTCAAGCTTTAATCTCTATTGATGAAACTTGAACACCTGAAGCTGTTTTAGAATCTGTGAAATGTTGTCCCAAACACACAAATTCGGTCAATGTGGAGTGTATTCAAGTTTCTAAAAATTGGCATTAAGAATCAACATGCAGTAGCGACCTTCCTTGAATGGGCAGTTGGTATGGAGCTAGTCAAGCCAGGCTGCCCAGCTGTAGCATTGTGATATGAGTAAAGAAAAGCTCTGGATAATAGCTGAGCCGGAGTAGGATCTGAAGCTTCCATCTAAAAGTGTAATCTCTTATACATCCTATGAAGGACAATATTTACACATCACTGCTGATGGTTTACAATCTTTCAACAGAGCAGAAAATATATTCCGGAATACAGCAAAGTGATGGATTCCTAGTTGCATGTGAATGGTATAGGTGTAGTAGACATGATCAGTGGATTGAAGGTATGTCTAAACTTTAACGACAGATCGAAACTACCCAAACATGTCATATTCGAAGGAATATGCATTCATGGTAAATGTCACAATAGCAAACATCTATAGATTGCTGATTCAATGTTTGTCTGAATGTCAAATATAGGCCCAAATTCATATGGCAATCTATCATATTAATTTTGGCTAAAATATGTCAGCTACATACCATATATTACCACAACACAACTGGATATTGCCAATGGTATCCCTGAATTTTCGATTGATGGAATAATTTTTGACTTGACTTTCTAAGTAGTAAGTCCCTCCAATTATATTTGATATCATGGCAAATCTGACTATGAACAATAGCTCAGTTGTTTGCTCTGGGATATTGCAGCCTGATGTTTCTGGTACACCTCCATATCCCAGGGAGTAAATATAGGTAGTTCTCTTCTCTCTATGAATCTACATTATTGCACTAGTGTCAATTATCATAATATCATGGGAGTCTGGAGTTTGAACTTCCAGCTGCAGGGTAGGGGAATTATTACAATTCTGATGCTGACAATGAATAACAGAGGGAACTTTGTATTAATTAAACAATTCTTGTAGTAAAGGTTTCCATCTGCCCAACTGGTATATATGCTGAAGGCTGTTAACAATTATACAAACTGGTTTCATTGCTTATTTCCCAGACATATTCTATTGATTTATCCCCAGTCTCACTCTAACCAATATCAATATAAGAAATAACAAAAATACAGAATCAATGGCTGACAATACATACTGCAAAAAAAACTGTAAGGCAAAATATATTGATACACTGAAGTGCCTGTATATAAAAAGTGGCAATATTTAGCCATTGTTTATCAGATTGCCATAGTTTAAAATTGAATGAAGCATAACTAGAAATTACTGTATATGGCGCTATATTATTTACAACATTGGCACAAGTATGTAGTATTCTCTTTCCATTCTCCAAAAGCTGCATAACAAAATCCTTCCAGTACTCCAGAGTATGGTAAACTATCTAGGTTATATATTTCAATCAATACATTAAGACACAAAGAATAATGATTTAGGCAACTTGGTGGATATCACTTGCTTCATTATCATAGCCACTGGGACCTATAATCAGTAGCCATATGTTTTTAAAGCTGTTGTACCATGGCTTGACAACCTGTGCGAATAATGGGAACAGGGTAGTGTTAGCAACAGGTTTGGGTAACCCGCCACCCGTCTGGGTTTGAACCACAAGAACGGGTTGGTCTGGATCCAGACCCATGCAAAAACCTGACCTGCTGGCTCTTCATGGGGCAAACCAGGACCAGTAGCCACCAACCTGTGGGTATGGTCGGGTATGGTTAGACCAGTCGGTTGCAATCTCCGGTTGTGCTTTTCGGGTTTCACATCTATGGTTGCATTCAGATTCGCTACTGTGAATAGTAAAATATCGATATTGGTATGTCACGGGTTATTTTTGATGTATTGGATACCTTATTGAGCAAAGCAAACAGACTCACGCGCCCTGCCACATCATCAATATGAGCTTCAACCACGCCTCAATGACTGTTGGTCTTGCATCTGCAGTGATATGAGTGGTGCTTGATCACAAGCATTCATAAACAACGATATGGCAGCCTTAATAGGCAGATATCGATGGGATATTCCTGCCACATCCTCCAGGACAGTAACAACTTTTTTCATTTAATGAGCTACCACTAAGTATTCTTGAGTCTTTTAGCATATAAAAACAGTCAAAACGATGTATATACACCATAACAGCCACATAACGCTAGGATTAACCATGATGGAAGGCCAACAATCATTGAGACTCTGTTGACACTCATTTTCATGATGGGGCGGGGAGCGTTTCACTTCAGTTCCCTATAAAGGCAGCCAATACTCCGAGATTGATTAGTTGCAACCTGTCAACCGCCAGATTACCCAGGATACACGACCAACAATCGTTGACGCTCCGTTGAGGCTCTGTGTCAAGATGGGGCAGAGAGGGTATCGCAATCTGTTTTGGCAATGAAGGGAGCCACTAATTCCTTTCTGACTGGCTGCAACCTATCGGCGGTGTGATTACCCGGAACGCATGACCAACAATCATCGACGCTCCATTGATGCTCATTGTCAGGATGATGTAGGGAGCAGGTCAGATTAATTTTTGCCAATAAAGGTGGCCAATACTTCAATTATGAATAACCACAACCAAATTGATTTTCAGTTAACATACTTACATGACCTAAATGTGTTTACGCTCCATTGACGCTCATTTTGGCATGGGTGTATTCACAATATGGAATCATTTTATTTGGCGTAGTCCATCATTCACATTGTTTCGGCAGGCATTCTAGAGGTATCATTCATTATCTTCTTGATCACTACATTTTTCGTTAATAATACATATAATTATATAATAATAATCTCTAACATCCTGTGCCATTAGATCAATGCTCATCATCACTTCCAGATTTGCTCAATAGGCTGCTCTGGTCTTCAAAATGGATGTTAGCTACATTACCACACAGCAGATAGTGTACTAACCAGTGGATGTTCCTTCATCAGTCAGCATATCTGGATCAAAATCTGCATCGTGCTGGCTATCCTGGGCAGATGCATCAAGAGTAAAAGATTCATCACAGGGAAGAGATTAATGTGAATACGCATATCTGGGTGGCAAATTTACCCTTTGGGAATGATCAGCTCCGGGATTGTTACAGGTTGCGGTGGGTGGCATACACGGCAGAGGTGGCGACGGCTGGGATGTCGGCTGTCTGCGTCGGTCGGGTGAAGGTACACTTGTTCCTTTGCGTCTACAGTGTGTCTACTGAATCATTGTGGTGCAATTTTTGCAAGGAAGGCATCTGGCCATGTGGTTGTGACGAAGCATAGCTGGGTGTCATTCTATCGCAGCCTTCACCTTGTTATGCCCAGGAAGCTCGACACCCTGCTTCTTGTCTTCTCGGACCTCGATGGGAGGTTTCTTGATCAGATATTATGTTTCCTCAATTGCGGCACAGAAAGACCCCTCTTTGGACATGTTGACCATATTCAAGGCCAGGTGCATATCGGACTGTTCCAGCTGTACCCGACCTCCTTGCCTTGCCATATCAGCAGACATGTTGAAAACCTACAAGAAATTAGTTGCTGCTTCTGACAATGAGATTCAACTATTACCTCTACCATGTACGCATCTGTAGCCTCCTCTAAAGTGATCTAAGCATGTTTCGTCCACTCACGGGGACGCTTATGAGGAAAGTTTTCAGCAACAGTCACTGAGCTGACTACATCTTGATGGTTAATTTCACAGAGTGTGTGGGCAAATACCTTTGTTGACGATGGAGGTTTCCCAGTATGGGCAGCAACAAATTGGCCAACTAGCTCTGCGTGGGCACCTGCTGTACATTGTCAGGTTCATCGACAGCCGTTCACCAAAATGTGGATATACTCACATCGAATCGCACACTGCTTTGTATTCTTCTCGCTTCCAGACTTACGGACAATTTTCAAATGTGCATCCTGGGTCATAGGCTAGGGGGCTGCATCGGCAGCGTCGCGGTGGACTAACTGGTGTCTGTATTCTTGCTGTGTGCGAATGAGTGAGGTATATGATGTAGCGCCTGCCATTCGGCTCGATTCAGATCGGCTCTCACCTGGCTGAGGTGGTTGTGTATCCATGTATTGCTGGTGTTGAATAGTAGAGGAAGATGATAACGAAAAGAAGTGAGAAGTCCTGAGGACTCTATAGTTAGTCTCAGGTCAGAATGGAATAAGTAGCAGCCAACATGTTTGTTACACTTGAGATGAATCTTGCTGAGTATATCTGCAAGCTGCTGGGGTTTCTCACCACCCCGCAATGTGCAATCAGTTGGTCTGATGCGGTTTGTTTGTGAACAGGGATACATTTCAGTGTACGACAGCCGCAATCACATGATTGTCAGATATACATGGGACATCATTTGACGGCAAGGATGTCTGCGGTTGTTTGTCCGATATTATCTCCAAGTTCTTACCTGAGACTGACAATGACACTCAAGTCATGTTGTACGGTTAGCATAACCATTCCCAATTCATTGATAGTCAAAACGGAGATTTTGCTTCGTTCAAGATGAGTAAACCTACCAACCTTGACATAAAAGATGCAGCTTGCCTCCATATTGTCCATATCTTGCAACATCCAACATCTCGCCCAACAACGAAGTGAACGCAAAAACCAATGGTCAAAGCTCCGAAAAAGAACGTTTCACCACATCCGGTGGGCAAATATGGCAAATCAACAAAGCGGTCTACCCAACGACGTCATCAGCAAATCAAGGCAAGAGCAGCTAGGAATTCGACAGAGTGCCAGGCCATGGGGCATTGCACAGCTTGCGACCCCAAAAGAAGGTTGCTGCTGAGAAATGAGGAGAAACGCACTTCTCAAGTATTGAAGAGAAAGAGAAATGGATTGAGGATTATGTTGAGAGAGAAACCGCTAGTGCAAGAAAGCGAGTTGATAACGCAGAGGAAGCGATTCAGCAGGAGCAGGAAGATACAAAGAAAGCTGAATATGCCGGATTGACGAACAAAGATTCCGAAAAGACATTTCAGGAGATGATGGTTGCTATCAGAGACAGTCTGAGTAATCATGCATGTTCTGACAATGGGGAGGATAGGGAAGATGAGGAAGATGAAGAGACAGAGCAGGGCCAGCTGAGCGATGATGACTAACCCGGCTGGGTGATGAGCACAATGACCAAAACAGTACAGTGGCGCAAGGAGAGGTTTCGGCAGCAGCAGATTAACCTTGGCAAATAAACACAACTGGGATGGGAGGATGCAGCCGATAACTTCTGTGAATGAGAAACAAAGTACGCCACAGCCAAATTGTAGGTTCCGGCAGTGATTAAACCGCAAACAGATAATGATGCGTCAGCTCCTGCACCGACAACGTTTGGACAGGGTATGGAGTGTCCTGACATTGTCTCCGGAATATCGCAAATGCTGCAAAGGACTTCTTGACAAGGAAGTAGTCATATTCGTCTAAGTTCTGGGAAGCCGCAGTCGAACACGAGCATAACTGGTCTTACACCCCCCATGAAGCCCAATTCATCACTCATTCAGAATGGGAAGCCTGTTGAACTCATAAGCTTTTACCTGTGCATATAGCCTCCCCAGGTAAAAACCATATAGAAGTCAGATTTGGATGAAGACATGGTGACAGCTCTTGTGTCTGCAGAGGAATAGAGGGGCAAATAGGTATTTTTGACGTCATATCTCAGTGAAAAGCAATATGTGTACTGATTGTGCCACACGTCAGCTTTTTCTTGATTTCAGTGACCAAATTGTGAGAAATGAAAATTCATCTGTGCATGTGCAAGGGTGGAACGCACCATGTAAAAGTTGTAGGATCCAAATCCGCCTGCGAGACTGCGAACACGTTGGATTTCTGTTTTGCAATCCCGGTCAAGGAAGGAAGCAAAACCTATATCATTCACCAGTGTTATCAAGGGTTCCAAATTGGCGGTTTAGTTCTGGGTGCCAGTTGGAAGCGAACTGGAACCGTTGCAAGGGGTTTTACCCCATCACAAAACCGAACCACACCGAACCCACGGTTTTTTGGCCGGTTCCCCATTTCCGCAAACTTAGAACTTTGGCTCCAACTCAGTATTTGGGTTCTGATCTTATCACAATATGATATATACGTAACAGATGCAGTTTTAGATGCTCTTTCACCTGCCAATCTCTAATTTGTGATTCAATCACTATTCGTTGAGTTGCTGTGAAATCACGCTGAAAATTGGGTGTTTTTCCAAGTGACTCAACAAATATTGATAGGATCGCAAATTGAAGAACGGGAGGTGAACGGGTATCTATAACTGCATTTATTATCCATATATCATATTTTCATACGATCACAACTCAAATACTTAACTGGAGCAAAAGTTCTGAGTTCGCAAAAATGAGGCTCTGCTGTATCGCAAACCCGGCCGGAAGACTGGAGGTTTATGTCCAGTCCCGGAAACCACCCCGCCAACACTGACCGGGTTGGGGTTTTAGCCAGTCCTGGAACCAAACTGAACCATTTATCCACTCCCCAAATGGACCACTGGTGGGTCACCCCGACCCATCGCTAACCCTATTACAGACAAAATATACTAACAAATTGTATGCGAGTGATGTCATACAAGTCATACAATGAGTGGTCAGTGCACAATGCTAATCTGTCTGAAAGACGACCGTCATGCTCCATTCATCCATGCATCCAACTGCACAACTCTTTACTCTGGCCGGGTGCAAATGGTTGAGATATTTGAAATTGCATATGGAACGGCATGGAAATCGAGGGGAAGGAGCTGGATGAGGAAAGGTGATGAAGTCGAGCTATATTCAACATGAACTAGTGAAATGATCTACATGCCGTTAATTGGCATCCAAAAGCGCAGAAATGTGATCGGGCCCTGTCATCTCTCACTCAGATGATGCGGATAGAGGTTGATCAGAAAATGACAGGTAACAATGATCCAGGATGCGAATGATAATACTTACCAACGCAATAGTGGATGTCAATAATGAGTATACAATTAAATGAATACGATTATTGAGTGTACGAAGGCCATTTCGATGTGATTAATGTGAGCGTCAACAGCGCATCAACCATTTTTAGTCTTACACATTCAGCAATCAAAACGCCGCGTTGCCACATCTTTCAAAGTGAATGTATTGGTCGGCGTTATAGCAAAAAAGGGAAAAGACACGCTCATTGCCCCATTCTGAAAATGAGTGCCAATGGAGCATCAATGATGTTTGAGTTTGCATCTTGGAAAATCCAACGAGCTGTGCGGCGACATCAACCCATAATCTAACTATCGGCCGCCTTTCTAGGTGAAGGTGGTTGTGTCAATGATGGTACTATATTCTGAAACGAGTGTCAACGGAGCATCAACAATGTTTGATCTTGCATTTTGGATCATCTAAGGGCAATGGAATGCTGCTAACTCACAATCAACCTATCGACAGCCTGTATTGGCGTATATACCACTGATGATATCGTGTCCGCCCCCTACAATTGAGTGCCCACGGAGCCTGAACTATTCAGGTGGCGGCTCAGCAAGCAACACAGCAATGAACTGCATTGCGGTGTTCTTGAATTGAGTTCAACGCAGTCAGTCTCTTCAATATGTCCTTGAATACTACATCACAAATATGCATGCAGTGTCTGACTGATCTGATATTTTTGCTTTTAGCTCTAGGGTCAATATTCAAAAACCCGCATTCTCCTTGACTATAAGATTACTATCACCAGACTCTCGAGTGGAATCACCCAGCATTCTAATTCTTACCGCCATGTTGGATTGAATGTTTTTAAATACCGTCTGGCTGGAGGTTATCATCTCTTCCAAAAATGAATGTGGCTTTAATCGTGATTTAAGCGACCTGATTTCAAAAATCATCTTCTATGTATTGTGAGCGTCAATGAATGTATGCTCACAACGTCCTATTACTTGGGATGATTCTAAAGATGCATGTTCATGGCATTGTTATTTGCACTGTGGAATTGAGGAGACCTGCAGCACTGGCATCATATGTATTGTTTCCGATCAAGTTCTTCACCGTCCATTGGAACATGGGACCAGCTCAATGGGGAAACACTTGCGGGCAAAAGCTTGCATCACAATGTTAAATGAGTTAACAGAGTTAGAAGTTACTGAATTGAGTAGTTTGATGGTCGCTGAAATAGCTTTAGCCATCCTGAAGAGGCAAGCAAGTCGAGGAATTACAATAGTAAGTTCACAGTGGAAATTCATATTTCACATATAGGTCAATCCATATTGACCAAAATGACAGACAAAACACTCCAAACTGGCAGCGGAGGTCTCTGAAACTTCTGAATTTCAACAAGACATGTGGAATCACCACCTCATGTTAGGATACGTTTTGGCTCATAATCCCTGCAATGCTGAATCAAATCTCGAGCTACCACGGTCATCTTAAGCATTACAAATTGACCTAGGGCTGCCGTCCACCGCGACCCTTAGCAACATTTGCCTGATGGACTATGCACAGACCGTGGATGCGATTAAGAAGCAATGGGCATCACAAAATACAGTTAATTTATCTTTGGACGGATGAATAGCAACCAGCACACTCGACATATTGTCAGTCATTGCTTACTATGTTGATGGAGATTGGGCATTATGTGAAGTTCCCCTGACTTTCGATGAGGTTGATTGCCTGTTCATTTCCTGTTTCGAACGTTAATTATGGATGATCAGTCAATGGCCAACATACTGGAGCAAGGCTAGCCAATCATTTGAAGGACGTGCTTGATTTTTTGAGCTTTCCGATGTCCGTTTGCTTGGAATTACGACTGCAAATGCATCCTCAAGTTACCCGATGACGTGTGAGCTGCAATCAACACTTGAGGCCTCCGGAATCTTGTGGCCTGCATTGAGGAACCATATACCATACATGGCGCACGTTATACAGCTGTCTTTAAGTGCAATTATGAGCAGTCTGGGAGTTAAAGGCCACGCCAAGTATTGGGAAGCCCATGAGCACGATCAGCAATTTGGATATAATGAATGCATTGATATTGGGAAGAGTCAAATAGTTCGAAAAGAGGGCAATGCTTGAATCGATGAGGTGTCGGCCATGAGACCAGGTTAAGCAAAGATAATTGAGAAAGTACGTATTTCAACATATTTTGAATATCCTGAAACTGACCTTTATATAGCAGAGAATGCTTGCAGCATTGGTTATGCTGACACCTGGTCGTCGAAACCAGTTCATTGACCATCCAGATGCCATAGTCCGCATCACAGTACTACCCATTATGGATGTGAAGACACATTGGATCTCAACACTGGAGTTGCTTGAGCAAGCCTACCCATTATGAGAATTCACCCCTCAGTGGCTCCAAAATCCAAAATACAGTGATCACTGGCCACTCTTTACAACACAGGATGAATGAACCATTGTCAAGTATGTCATGAAGGATTTGAGGTCATTCCAATATTGGACCCTGTGGACTTTGAAGAGGCATACATTCACATTGCATCACGTTATCACAGTGTACTTTGACATGTTCGATCATATGGATGGCATTATGCAAGCGTTGGATAAGAAGACGACTCAATGAAAGCAAAACTTGTTCTTCGCCATGACGTTAGCTCAACTGAAGCTGTCAAAATATTGAGCTGAAGTGACTCCATCAACAGGTGTTCATCGCATTTCTGCACATATCCTAGATCCTTTCCGGAGGTTGCGATTGTTTAGGAAGTGGGACAAGGGAATTGATTGTAATCCTGAGGACGAGACATTCTATACTACTCAATACCAAGAGGCCTTTCTGAAGTATGTGGAGAATGAATACTGTGCCAAAACGCTACGTGTGCCGGTCAATCACCCTGAAAGTGTACCAAGCAGCAATCTCATCCCCTCCGCAACGGCTTTAGGATCTGGTCAGTCATCCCTCGATCCATATGATTCGTCCAGCAATGATGAAGAATACGTAACGTCTAACGATGTGGCTGAAATGTCACCCAGGAGAAGCGATCACGCAGCCCGCTTATGGTCCAGTGCCCGGCGCGATTTGAATTCACCGCCGGGTGCCCCAAAGAACGGGGGGCAAATGAATCCAAAGCTCAATGATTATCACTCCAACCCAATGGAGATTCACAGTACATTTTACATCAGCAAAATGTAATTCGGTCCAGAAGCCATACGCAAACCTCCCAGACACTCCGGTAGCCCTCACCAGTGCTTCTAAATACTTCCACATCCTCTCAGCCCCCCCTGGAGCATTGCAAAGTGCTCTCGGACTCTGCAAGAGGATTATCACATGGTCCTGAAAGTGCCTGTAGTGATGGAGGCACATTCAGGATGCTACGAGATTGACTATTAGAATAGTCAAATATTGGAGATGTTGAGACCTCTGCGCCGGTCTGCGGGAGACTTCGAGAGCAGCTGAGACCTCTGTACAAGCTCTGAAGGAGACTTGGTGCCGTATTCTCACACTCGTGGTTCTTAGGGTTCCATAACCACAAGGCATTTCATCGATCATATTGGTCTTTGTTACAGTTACAAGATTCGCTACAACATAATATGGCATATTATCAAAGTCTCTCTATATATATACATATGGGGATACAGGGATAACGGATGTGGACTCAGCGACAGGCAGTACAAAGTGGGGAGACCCCGGGGTAGATGGTCACCATATCATTATACCAAATACACACTCTATCATTTCCAGCTCTTGGTCTCATTCACTCTTGCTGAGCTTTCGAAGATCCACGCAATTTTTGTGGTCAATCATAGCCGGGTATCCATTCAAATCATTTCACCCTCTTCCTACGCACTTACAGCTGGACCCGCTCTTTCTCACGAATTCCTTTCGCATACAATGCAAGGTGCAGTGGAGTGTTCAGGATGGGCTGTCTGCTTTCAAGCGCCACCGTTTCAACACATCGTGATCGAGTGAACTTAGAGATGCACTCCGAGGCCGTGATCAAGAGAGTTTGGAGATACACTTGGAGGCTGTGATCAAGCGAGTTTGGAGATGCACATAGAGGCCGTCATCGTGCAAACTTGCAGGACGTAATCATGTGACTTTAGAGATACACTTAGAGGCTGTCATAAAGCGGGTGTGGAGATGCACTTGGAGGCCGTGATCGTGCGAACTTGGAGGCCGTAATCATGTGAGTTCAGAGATACACTTCGAGGCTGTGATCGAGCGAGTTTGGAGATGCACTTGGAGGCCATGATCGAGCGAGATTGCAGGAATACTTGGAGGCAGTCAAGCTGGAGGCGGTCAAGCTGGAGGCGGAAGGTTGGGAGGACACTTCTGGAGGCACCCAGTGACTGAAATAAATCTTGCTGATGCGGATACCAGACATAACTGACTGCTGACGCCAATGAGAGGAAACGCACTCAAAGTATGCTGAGCTCTTCAATGTGTCGCGCGACATATTCTCTACCATACCACATGCTGTCAGAGTGAAGGCCAGGTTTTCCCTTGGCCGAGATGATATCGGCTGCAGGCAGTCTAGAACCACAGCCGTAACCCTTCGCAAAGAAGTCGTTGCAAGGCAGTTTGCTCAAGCCAATACCGGCATTTTCGCCGGTGATAACCCAGCTTTGGATACCTCGAACGCAAGAAACTACTGCGAAATGAAACAGCAGGCGGAGGATTGGAAATTGCGCAGAATGCTCAAGGTCCACGACCTGTTGGAGATATGGCAGGGTAGCCACAATCTATGTGCTACACAGAAGGAGTCTCGGGCTTGAAACAAGCTGATGACATCCACAGGATACATTTCGGACACAGAAGAGATCATGAAAACATCCTTCTTACTCTTCCAACCCGATGGTGTGGCTGCATTTAAATTGTCAGAAACACCATCTTCGCCACCAGCTGGGTCTGCAATGGACCTTCCAGGATGACAAACTCGAATATTAAATGTCCACTGAATTGGAAGAATCAAGCGTCATCCAGTCGAAAGTGATGATGATAGTTCAACTGAATGCATTTTGCACACCGAGAATTGGCTTAACTGCAGTGGCACCTTGGATAATCCAAATGACAGCAAAGAAGATTGCTCCACAGCTGTTGAATCAGATATGGAACAAGACAATGGCATCGAGGATCCGGAATGCACAGAGCAGCGCGATGTGAATGCCGTGCCGAATGTTCCTGGATTGATTTATCCAACATGGGAGTCGAAGAGAAAGGCTGAAAAGGTGTCGATGACGGTCAATGCAATCGAAATGAGGAGGAATGAGGGAACGAAGACAACGCATGACAGAATGCCTCAATGTTTCACGAGCTTCGTGATGTAGCCTGACCGAGAGTTCCAGTTAGAGATATATTATCAGTCAATGGTGAGCAGTTGCTTGTGATTATCAGTTGATAAACAGATGTATACCAGGCGCAATGAATCTTTTGGCAAGATATATAACTGTGAGTCGTGTGAGAGCGAACAGTGCAAGAATGTTACTGTGCTCGGCTTTGGCACAGGGCCGAGTCTTAATCTTTCAGAAAGACAACCAATAATTTCAACCCATGATGAACACAATTATTGATGGCAGCAGATGTTGAATGAATAATAGATTAAAATGAGCGTCAACGGAGTGTCAACGATTTCTGGTTTTGTAAGTAGAGTAGTTGAGCAGTGGTTTGGTTTCTGGTATGCATAACTGACGTATTGGCAGCTCATATTGGCAAAAGACACAGTAACGTGGTCACCGCGCAATACTGAGTAAAAGCCTCAATGGAGCCTCAACGAGTCTTAGCTTTGCATGTTGGGTAATTTCTGTTCCGATTGGTTGCAGACATCCATTTATGAGATATTTGGAGCCTGCACTGCCAAAAACAACAGCGACATGCTTCCTGCCACATCCTGAAAATGAGCATCAACGGAGCATCAACCGTTTTAGATGATGCATTTTTAGTAATTACTACATTGCACGGATCTTGGCACTCATAACGGAATTATGGACTGCCTAGATATGCAAAACTACAATATATTAAAAGTAAAACATGGATTCCAAAATAATCGAAATTGTAAACTGCAAAACATGCAAAAACGTATTATTGGTTGTTGAAAACGCGATTTTGATAAGATAATATTAACAAACTGCCAAAACAAGAGCCTTATATGAATCTATAGATGGACCCACTAACAACCGACCCAATTCAGACAGGCTGGGAGTTTACCATCGAACCATACTGAAGTTGACTGATCAGGGTTATTGACGACCCAGACTGCAAATTTGGAAACGTTTCGGTTTGGACCCGGTCCCAGACCCGATGTGACGTTCCTGAACCATTGCCAATACAACCCTGTACCAACTTCGAGACATGAGAGACGATGACTATCGCAGGGTTGGGCTGAAAATTCACCAACAAGAACAGGTGCAACGAGCAAGATATGCCCAACTGCTGAATAGCAGCGGGGAAACATGAGGGGAAGAGGCGAAGAAGTTGTGAAGAGATACATGAAAAGTGTACTAGGGAAATCAGGAACCACATCGAGATTGGAAAAAGATGGATCGGGCACAAAGCACCCCTCCAGGTCTATACAGCGC
>Ga0307512_10001647_pt1 | contig 30894 bp, 25 predicted proteins | sample 14_EM_MG_FD_200267 | JGI IMG/M metagenome (GOLD analysis project Ga0307512, IMG submission 200267) | Populus trichocarpa ectomycorrhiza microbial communities from riparian zone in the Pacific Northwest, United States - 14_EM | ecosystem: Host-associated > Plants > Roots > Unclassified | place... | reverse complement strand
CGGGAGAGACGGATGCACAGCTCCGTCTCCTCACAGCCCAGCGGCCGCTTGTCGCCGTCCCGCCCGATACCGGTCGCGAAGCCCCCCGCGGCGTCGAACGCCGTACGACGGAACGAGGCGTTGCCGCCCAGGACGTTGCGCACCCGGACCCGGCCCGGTGGCAGCCCCTTGTACGTGCAGCCCACCACCCAGTCGAACTCCTCGGGGAACCAGGCCGGACGGCGGCCCGACGCCCAGATCGGCATCGTACGGCCGCCGACGGCCATCACCCGCGGGTCGGCGTACCCCTCGGCGAAGCGCCGCAGCCAGTCCCGCTCGGCCACGGCGTCGTCGTCGAGGAAGGCGATCACCTCGCCGCGTGCCGCCGCGATGCCGGTGTTGCGGCCGGCGGACAGACCGCGGGGGCCCGCGTTGGCGAACACGCGGACCTCGCCGGTCTCCTCCAACGCCCCGTATTCCTTGTATTCCTTGGTCAGTCGGTCCAGCAGAGCCGGATTGTGGTCGACGGCCAGCAGGGTCTCCAGGGCAGGGTGTGACTGCGTCCGCACCGAGGAGACCGCCGCGAGGATGTCCTCCCAGCGGTCCTCGGTGTAGACGCAGATCACGACGGAGATGTCGAGATCGCTCAAGAGACCTCTCCCCGCACCGAGTCCAGCTGGACCGAGTCGAGCATCGGCGAGTGGTGTTCCTGGCGGCGCAGTTCCCGCCGGTTCGACCGCTCCTTGAGGATCACTTTGAGCACCCGGATCCCGTCCCGCACGGCCCGCAGATTGCTCGTGCCGTGGATGCGGAGGTACTCGTGGCTGGGTATCTCCTGCACCTTGAGCCCGGCCTTGACCACCCTGATGTTGATCAGGGTCTCGATCTCGAAGCCGGTGCAGTCGAGGTCGATCTTGTCCAGGCAGTGCCGCCAGAACGCGTTGTAGCCGTAGCAGAGGTCGGTGTAGCGGGCGCCGAACTTGCGGTTGACGATGGTGCACAGCGCCCAGTTGCCGAGCTTGCGGATGAAGGTCATGTCGTCGGTGCCGCCGCCGTTGGCGAAACGGGACCCCTTGGCGAAGTCCGCGCCGGAGACCAGAGCGGAGACGTAACTGACGATCTCGTTCCCGTCGGCCGAGCCGTCCGCGTCGACCATCACGATGATGTCTCCGCTGCACGCCTCGAACCCCGTGATCAGGGCATCCCCCTTGCCCTTGCCCTGCTGCTCGACGACCTTGACGTTCGGCCACAGCTCGCGGGCCACTTCGACGGTGTTGTCGGTCGAGTTGCCGTCCACAAGAACGACTTCGTGTATCCAGTCCGGAAGTGTCTTGAACACGTAGGGGAGATTCTCCGCCTCATTCATGGCGGGAATCACCACACTCACCGGTGGCGCGATGGCCAGGTGAGAAGAGATCGGCCGGTACTTGCTGGCAATTGACGGATCCAGGTCCGTGGTCGCCGGCCGCAGAACAGAACTCATGAGTCTGGTCCCTCTCGTCCGGTGGACCGCCCGCCCCCGGGCGGCCCGGTTTTGTGTCCGGTTCGAAAGGGGGGTTCACGCCTGTGGCATGACGAAATGGATCTCCGTGCACGCCGAGGCGAGCTGGCAAAACTGGCCGCCTGCCATGGAACGGCAGTCGGTCGCGCGGCACGACTCGGTCACAAGTGCGTTCCCGAGCACGGCACCCCCCTACCGCGCCCCGCGCCGGATCCATCGCGGTCCTTGAGCCCTCCCCTAGAGCCGCTCGATGATGGACCGATGCGGGTGAGATGTACGACGGTATTGATGATTGAACCCGTATGGCAAGACCTGGAACGAGGCCTCACGTTTTTGTTGGTTTGACCGTTACACGGCCCAGGAGAAGCAGCAAACTGATCACGGTCACGGCGATGATTCCGCCGCGGACGGACCAGCTGTGGACAGCCAACATGCCTTGTGCGACCAGCATGTTGAGGACGACCGAGCCCGCGACTGCGGCGAGGATGCGGCCGAATGGTTCCAGCCCGCGCAGCGCGGCCGCTATGGCGGTCGCGGGAGCCGCGAGCAGGAAGAACAGGGTGAGCGGGCCGCGCAGGGGTGAGTCCGAGTCGACGAGCGCCAGAAGCGCGCCGAATCCCCCCACGGCCGTCGCGGCGCCCGCGAACAGTGGCGACAGGTCCCTCCCCGGACCGGGTCGCGCCCGCTCGGCGCCTTCTGTGCCGTCTGATGAACGTTTCTTGATACGGATGGTCTGCATTGGCGACTATGCCCCCCAGCGCGCCGGATGCCTGGCTTCAATGTCGCGCAGCGCAAGAGGGGGAGTCAAGATGCGGAAGCGGCCCATACCTGTTCTTGTGCATTCCTGAACAAGCCGTAGCTGTCCTTGACTGCCGTGGCGGAACCGGCGGCCAGGACCTTGCCGGTCACAGCGGCGAACCGGAATGTGCTGCTGGGCAGTTGTGCCATGACGAGGGAGCCCTCCTCCAGGCGGCGCACGCCTGGGTCGGCGCGCGGCTGTGGGGGTGCACGCGTCATCGCGCGCACGGCCCGGAACGTCGCGTTCCCGTCCGAAGGTGAACCCCCAGGAACCCCGCCCGGGGTTGAAAAGTCTTGACATGGACACTTCCCATCGACACGCGTAGTTGGTACGACGGTTACGGCAGAGATCCTGCTAAAGGGAGGTTCCATGAGACGTTCCCGAATTGCCGTTTTCGTGAGCTCGATCCTCCTCGCCGCCGGCACGGCCCTCACCGGGGCCACGGCGGCGCAGGCGTCCCAACAGGCCGCAGCCACCGGCTATGTGGCCCTCGGTGACTCCTACTCCTCCGGGGTCGGGACGGGCAGTTACATCAGCTCCAGCGGCGACTGCAAGCGCAGCACGAAGGCCTACCCCTACCTCTGGGCCGCCGCCCACGCACCCTCGACGTTCGACTTCACCGCCTGCTCGGGCGCCCGTACGGGTGATGTTCTGTCCGGACAACTGGGCCCGCTCAGCGCCTCCACGGGCCTGGTGTCCATCAGCATCGGCGGCAATGACGCCGGCTTCTCCGACGTCATGACGACCTGTGTGCTCCAGTCCGACAGCGCCTGCCTCGCCCGGATCAACACCGCGAAGGCGTACGTCGACTCGACGCTCCCCGGACAGCTGAACAACGTCTACTCGGCGATCAGCGCCAAGGCCCCGAACGCCCACGTCGTCGTCCTCGGCTACCCCCGCTTCTACAAGCTCGGCACCACTTGCGTCGGCCTCTCCGAGACCAAGCGGAAGGCGATCAACGACGCGGCCGACTACCTGGACACCGCCACCGCCAAGGCCGCCGCCGACCACGGATTCACCTTCGGCGACGTCCGCACCACCTTCACCGGCCACGAGATCTGCTCCGGCAGCTCCTGGCTGCACAGCGTCGAATGGCTCAATATCGGCGAGTCGTACCACCCGACCGCGGCCGGCCAGTCGGGCGGCTTTCTGCCGGTCATGACCAGCGCCGCCTGATCACTCCGACGGCGACGACGAAGTACTGGGGGAGGCCCCGCCCGTCGGGGTCTCCGCCACACAGGTCACCGAGAACGGCACCGAGTCGGACGTCGTGTGCACCGGCGAGCGCACCTCGACGCTGATCTCGTTCCGGAAGGTCCCCGTGCTGTCGTAGGTCGTCACGAACGCCTTGTCCTGCTTGGTCTTCGAGCCGCCCTCCGGGAAGGACATGGTCTTCCACCCCTGATCCATGACCTGGCCGTCCTTCGACAGCCAGCGGTAGCTGACCTCCGCCGGCAGCTTCCCCACCGTGAACGTCGCCGTGAACCCGGGCGCCTGGCCGCTCGACGGCGGACAGGTGCCGGAGTACTCGGTGTTCGCGCCCGTGAGGGTGACCTTCACGGACTGGGGTGTGGTCGTACGGCTGTTGCTCGGACTCGGCGTGGGACTCGCGGCTCCGCCTCCCGTCTTGCCGGTGCTGGGCGTCTGTGAAGTCCCGCCCCCGGACCGGGTGTTGTTGCTGTTGGCGTTGGAGTCGCCGTTGCCGTTGTCGCGATTCAGCAGCGCGTACGTCAGCCCGCCGATGGCCAGCGCGAGGGCGATCACGCCGACGACCAGGACGACGGCGGCCCGGCGGTTGCGGTCGGGCGGCGGCTTGGCCGCGGCGGTCGTCCCCGGACCCGGCACGGGCCGGGTCTGCGCGGTCGGATACGGCGTCGGCTGCTCCTCCTGCGGGAAGGCCGCGATCGTCGGCGAGTACGCAGGCGCCTGCGCCCCCTCCACGCCGGGCGTGCCTCCCGCTCCGATGATCCGCAGGTCGTGCTGCGCCCGGTCGGCCGTCAGCCGCTCGGCCGGATCCTTGCGCAGCAGCCCCTCGATGACGGGGGTGAGCGGCCCGGCCCGCAGCGGTGGCGGCAGCTCCTCGTCCACGATCGCGCGCAGGGTGCTGAGCGGAGTGGACTGACGGAAGGGGGAGTTGCCCTCGACCGCCGCGTACAGCAGCACACCGAGCGACCACAGGTCGGACTCCGGGCCGGGCGTGCGGCCCAGCGCCCGCTCCGGCGCCAGGAACTCGGGCGAACCGATGACCTCGCCGGTCATCGTCAGCGCGGAACTGCCCTCCACCATGGCGATGCCGAAGTCGGTGAGCACCACCCGGCCGTCGTTCTCCAGCAGCACGTTGGCCGGCTTCACATCCCGGTGCAGCACCCCGGCGTCGTGCGCGGCCCGCAGCGCCGAGAGCACCTCGGCGCCGATGTGCGCGGCCCGCTGGGGATCCAACGGGCCCTCGGCGTCCAGCAGTTCGGCGAGCGAAATACCGCGGACCAGCTCCATGACGACCCAGGGCCGGCCGTCCTCGGTGGCCACGTCGTACACCGTGACAACGTTGCGGTCGGCGACCCGCGCCGCCGCCCACGCCTCGCGCTCCAGCCGGGCGTACATCCGCTCCACGTCCGCGGCCGGCAGCCCGGCGGGCGCGCGCACCTCCTTGATGGCGACCTCGCGGTGCAGCACCTCGTCCCGGGCCCGCCACACCGTTCCCATGCCGCCCTCACCGAGAGGGGACAGGAGACGGTAACGGCCCGCGATCACACGCTCACTGCCCGATTCTTCGGACACGGGCGTCCCCCATTCGCATCCGCGCGTTTTCACCACTCCGCGTGATTTCCCGACAAACGTAGCTCAGCCGAGTGCGGATGCCGCCCCCTTGAGCACCAGTCCGACCCCAAGGGCCACGACGAGGAACGCCGAACCGAGCGGGGCGGTCCTGCGTACCAGGGTCGCCACCGGATGCGCGGTCCAGCGAGGACGCCTCTCCAGCACACGGTTCATCCCGGTACCCAGTTTGACGACGGCGAATCCGGCCGCGGTCAGGGTGAGGGCGAGCCCGACGCCGTACGCGACGACGAGCAGCAGCCCGAACCAGGCCTGGCCGAGGGCCGCGGCGCCCACGAGCACGACGACGGCGGAAGGACTGGGCACGAGACCACCGGCGAAGCCGAGCAGGATCGTGCCGCGGAGCGTCGGGGCCGTGGAGTGGGTGTGGGTGAAGCCGCCGTGGGTGTGCTCGACGGTGTGGGGGTCGGGGTGGGGGTGGCCGTGATGGTGGTCGTGGTCGTGGTCATGGCTGTGCGTGTGATCGCGGTCGTGGTGGTGCGTGTGATCGGACGAGTGTGCGTGCGGGTGCGGGTGGGCCTGCCTGGGCGCCGAGGCGGCCTCGGTGTGGGCGGCGACCAGGACCAACGCGCGTTCCTCGGGCTCGTCGGTCTCGTGCGTGTGGGTGTGTCCGCCGGGGCCGTGCGGGTGCGGGTGCGGATGGTCGTGGTCGTGCGTGGGCCCGTGTCCATGGGTGTGCCCGTGCCCGGGTCCGCGGTTGCGCCATGCCCGGCGTACGAGGGTCGCGCCCGCGCTCGCCACCATGACGCCGCTCGCGATGCCCAGCCAGGCGATCACCGAGGGCGCCGCCCCCGAACCGGCCGTGACCAGGAGGCCGAGGGCGACCACGCCCAGGGTGTGCGTGACCGTCACCGAGGCCGCCAGGGGCAGCACGTCCTTGAGGCGGGCGCGGCCGCCGCGGGCGGCTGCCGTCGCGGCCATCAGGGTCTTGCCGTGGCCCGGGGCGAGGGCGTGCATCGCGCCCAGGACGATCGCGATGAGCAGCGCGAGCGAGGCGAAGCCGAGGGTGAGGTCGTGCCGGGCGACCAGGGAGTCCAGCGCGCGCGTCCAGCGGTCGGCACCGCGCGGCAGCACGGAGGCGGCCGGGGCGTCCTGCTCCTCCTCGACCAGGGCCGGTCCACCGGCCCGCACGCGCAGGGAGGCGGACGAGGTGTCGGCGGGGGAGGAGAGCAACTCCTTGGGATAGCTGGTGAGTTCGTGGGACACCGACGTCTTCGGCACATCCGTCGCGGTGAGCGTCATGCGGTCGCCGCGCGCGGTGATCTCCCGCCAGCCGGGGCCGGAGGAGGCGCCCTCGCTGTGGAAGCCGAGGCTCACGGTGTCGCCCTTGGGGAGCGGCGCGGTCAGCCCGCACTCCACCCGCAGCGTGTTCAGCCCCGCCTGCCCGGGCCGCACGTGCGCCCGGCTGCTGCCGACGGTCAGGGCGGTGGCCCGTCCGCCGACGGTGACCTTGCTGCCGTCCGCCGCCTTCGCGCACCGCTCCCGCGCCCACTCGGTCATGCCGAGCCGCTTGATGTCGGGCTTGGCCTGGGTGGCCGGGATCTCGGCGAGGTCCTCGACGTGGTCGACGCGGAGCTTGCCGGGGGCGGCGACCAGGCCGTCGTAGCGGTTGACGGTGAAGTTGCCGAGGGGGTGCGCGCTCGCGCTGGTAGAAGGGAACAGCGCGAGCGCGCAGGCCGCCGTGAGGACGGCCCCGGTGGAGGCGAGCAACCGACGGGGTTTCACTTCGCCGCCTCCATGTCCTTGAGTGCCTTGCGGGCCTCGCCGGCGCCCAGAGGTGAGAAGCCGGGGTTCAGCTTCAGCGCGGCCTGCAGTGAGGCGCGGGCTTCCTTCGCGTGGCCGGTGGCGCGTTCGATCATCCCGCGGTGGTAGAGGAACGAGGCGTTGTGGTAGCCGGTGGCCGTCGCCCGACGGGCATACGGGAGGGCCTCCTCGTCCTGGCCGTTGACGTGCAGGGCCCAGGCCAGCGCGTCCGCGGTGTGCACGGTGTGCCGGCGGGCCCACTCGGCGCGGGCGGCGCGCAGGGCGGAGGTCCTGCTGCCGTGGTCGGCCGCGGCGAGCGCGGTGTCGAGGTCGGCGTTGACGCCGTTGGCGCGGGCGAGGGCGATCCACGCGTCGACCAGGGCGTACTGGTCGTGGGCCTTCGCCCGGTCGCCCCCGGCGCCGCGGTCCTCGTACATCTCACCGAGCTCGACGAGCGGTTGCGGCAGCGGATAGCGGGCGACGACCTGCTCCATGCCCTTGACGGCTGCGGCGCGGTCGCCGCTCGCGTACTGGGCGCGGGCGCGGCCCTCCAGTGCCGGGAGGTAGTTCTCGTCGGCGGCGAGGGCGCGGGCGTAGTAGGTCAGCGCGCTCTGGTAGTCGCCCTGGTTCCAGGCGAGTTGGCCGAGCTGGGCCGCGACGTAGGAGATGTCTCCGCGGGCCGTGGACGTGCCCAGCGCCTGTTCCAGTACCCGCCGTGCCGTCTTCACGTCTCCGCGCAGTTCGTGGACGTACGCGTAGCGGGTGAAGACGGGGACGCCGGGGCGCCGGGAGTCGGCGGTGTCGGCGGCCTTGGACGCCTCGGCGTAGCGGCCGAGTTCGACGAGGGAGTCGATGCGGGAGGAGAGGGCGCGTTCGCTGTAGGGGTTTTCCTTCAGGACCTGGTCGGCGTAGTTCAGGGCGTCCGTGAAGTCGTGCCGGGCGGCGGCGAGGGCGGCCTGGCCGGTGACGGCCTGCTCGTTGCCGGGCTTGAGACCGAGGGAGCGCTTCAGGGCCTTCTGGGCCTGCGGGTAGCGGGAGGGGTCGCCCTTGGTGCGGGCCTGCTCCACGTACGCCAGCCCGAGCGTCGCCCAGCTGCCGAAGTCCTTGGGCTGGGCCCGGAGTTGGGCCTGCAGGGAGGCGATGGTCGCGTCGAGGCTGCCGCTGGACAGCAGGGCCGGCGACATGGCGGCGGGCGCGGCGGCGACCGTCGTGCCTCCGTTGTCCCGGATGGCTCCGTAGGCGATCGACCCCGCGGTGAGTGCGATGGCCAACAGCACGGCGGAACCGCCGAGTTGGAGCGCCCGCAGCCGACGTCCGGCTTCACCGACCCGACGGACGGCGGCGACCCGCGGGTCCGCGGATGCGCTCTCGGACGCGACGGCGCGGCTGTCGGTCTGTGCGGCGTCGCCGAGGCGTGACGGCTTCTCCTCCGCCTCACCCTCGGCAACCACCGCGCGGAGCACCGCCTCGACGGCGGGCTCCACGACCTGTTCCGCATCCGGCCCGGTGCTGTCGTCCGGGGCGTCGGGCGCTGTCTGCAGGGCGGCCTCGATGTGCTCAGGGGCCGTGGTGGTGGAGGGCTCTGGCTCCGGTGCCGGTCGGCCGGGCTGGTGCCGGGCTTCCCCGGCGGCCGGTGCGACCTCGGGTTCCGGTGGGGTGAGCGGCGTGGCGCCGTTCTCCTTCGCCGGCTCGGTGCCGTTCGTACGCGGGGCCATGCCCTCTCCTCAATCGACGTGCTGTGGAAGGAAGTTGCGGGTGTGCGGCGCGGCCCGGCCGTGGGGGATGGATACGAGCGGGCCGCGCCAGTCGGTGGGGCGGGCCGGGGGCACGACCCCGGCCCCGCGGATCGGGCGGCGCTGTTCAGGAGCGACGCCCGGTCCGCAGTGAAGGGCCTAGTACGCCCGGCTCCGCATCCGGCGCCACCACATCAGGCCGGCGCCGATCAGGGCGATTCCGGCCGCGCCGGCGCCCGCGGAGGCGGCGATCAGACCGGTGTCGGTCATACCGCCGGAGGAGGAACCGGCCGGCTGCAGCGCGTCACCCAGCTGGTTGCGGACGTCGTTGCCGCTCGTGGTGCCCTTGGCGAGCGCACCGCGCGAACCGGCCGTGGGGTTGGCCAGGTAGGGGAAGGAGTGGCCGAACTTCTTGTCGTTCTTGTCGACCGCGTCGCCCAAGTCGTTCTTGGAACCGACCAGTTCACCCTCGACGACCTGCAGTGCCTCGTCGAGCACGTCGTCGGAGAGGCGACGGCCGTTCGGGAAGCCCGCGTTGTCACCGTCCAGCACGCCCAGACGCTTCGGGTCGGCGGTCGGCTCGATCGAGGTGTTCAGGCGCAGCTCCTCCGCCGCACGCACCTCCGGCGGCTGGTTGAGGCCCTTGACGCCCTTCAGGAAGACGTCGACCAGGTCGTTGCGCGGCTCGGCGGGCGCCTTGATCTTGTAGATCCCCTCGATGAGCTTCGGCAGCTCCGGGTTGGTCACGTTCTTGAGGAACTGACCGTCGTCCCATGGCGAGGACGCGTTGAACTTGTCCTTGTCCTTCAGCGGGTTGACGACCTCGTTGACCAGCGGGTTGCCCAGGCGCGAGACCTGCTCGTAGTAGCCCTGGGCGTTCTTGCGCTGGGTGGTCGACCAGATGCCGACGATCGGCTGGTCCTTCGACTCCGTGATCATGTCCGTCGGGACCTGCAGGGCGATGGAGTTGACGTTGTAGCCCTTGAGGGTGTCCCGGCCGACCTCGGAGAGGTTGCCGCCGTAGAGCAGGTCGAAGACCCGCAGGTCCAGGAAGAACGGGTCGTCGGCCTGGCCGGCGAAGGTCTGGGCGCCGTTCGCGAGCTTGTAGATCGCCTGCTTGCGCAGCGTGTTGTAGTCCGGCATCGACGCCTTGCCGACGTTGGACGGAGCCACCGGCACGTCGTCGGCGAGCTTCGTCTTCGACATCACCTTCTGGTTGTGCAGTTTGACGAGGTCGATGTCGTACGACTGCGTGACGTTCAGGTCGGGGTCGTCCAGGCTGGTGACCGCGCCCGTGTTGTAGAGGAACGTCTTCTTGTTCTTCGTGTGCGTCTTGAAGGTGTAGCGCAGCAGCAGTTCGCCCTGCGCGTCACCGTTGTTGTCGATGTGGACGTCGTACTGCGCGTCGTCGGCGAACGTGTAGAAGTTCGGCCCGCCCGCCGGATCCTCGAAGGGGATCCAGTTGGCGATGATCGTCGTCGTGTCCGGCTTGTCCGGGCTGACGAAGGCGTACACGTCCGTGTTGTCGTATTGGGGCTGCCCCGAGATCAGCGGGGCCTCCCGGTGGCTGGAGGCGGAGGCCGCCCCCGGTTCCAGCGTGGCCACGCCGGCGGCTGCGAGCCCCCCGGCGGCCAGCGCGCCGGCTATCAGGGTCGCGACGCTCCTGCGCCCTGCACCGCTCCTGGAGATAGGTGTCATGCCGTCCGTCCTCAGTCCCAACTTTCCTGACGAACGCTGATTCGGAGCGGTCGGCAGGGTGGATTGGTCGAATCCCAAACGTTCTTACGGCGAACTTGGAATCTTGTTTCATCGAACGTGACCCGCGTTTTGGGCAAGCTGATCCGTAACCCCATCCGGAGGTGCGTTCGTTGCGAATACCTGGTGTGACGGGACGGGGCCCATGCGGGCGGGGAGAGGGGAACCGAGTGGAGGCGGACGAGCTTCTGGTACTCGTGGCAGGCGGCGACCAGAAGGCATTCGAGAAGCTGTACGGGCTGGTGTCCGGTCCGGTGTTCGGACTGGTGCGCCGGGTCGTGCGGGACCCCGCGCAGTCGGAGGAGGTGTCCCAGGAGGTGCTGCTCGAACTCTGGCGGTCCGCCGGGCGGTTCGACCCCGGACGCGGCAGCGCGCTGTCCTGGATCCTCACCCTCGCCCACCGCCGGGCCGTCGACCGGGTGCGCAGCGCCCGCGCGGCCGGCGAGCGCGACCAGCGCGAGGCACGCCGGGCCCACCACACCGCCTTCGACCAGGTCACCGAGGAGGTCGAGGCGGGCCTCGAACGCGAGTGGGTACGCCGCTGCCTGGACCGCCTCACCGCCCTGCAGCGCCAGTCCGTCACCCTCGCCTACTACGACGGCTACACGTACCGTGAAGTGGCCGAGCGGCTCTCCCTGCCGCTGGGCACGGTCAAGACCCGTATGCGCGATGGACTCACCCAGCTGCGCAAGTGCCTGGGAGGTGTCGCATGAGTCTCCTTGCCCGACTGTTCCACCGCGAGGATCTGCACTCGCTCGCGGCCCCCTACGCCCTCGACGCCCTGGAGCCCGCCGAGCGGGTCCGCTTCGAGAAGCACCTCAAGTCGTGCGACGCGTGTGCCGCCGAGGTGCGCGCCCTGTCCGAGGACGCCGTCCGCCTCGCCTGGTCCACGGCCGCCCCGCCGCCGGTCGCGATGCGCGACCGGGTGCTGGCCGCCGTACGGGCCACTCCGCAGGAGCCGGGGCTTGTCCGGGAGCACACGCCCCAGTTGCCGCCGCACGTCTGGGGCACGCAGCCGCCGCCGGCGCGCTCCCGTGCGCCTCGCGAGCGCCGCCCCTTCTTCGTCCCGTTCGCCACGGCGACCGCCGCCGCGGCCCTCGTCGTCGCCTCCCTCTTCGCGGTCCAGGCCAACCGGACCCAGGACAAGCTGGACGCCGCACAGACGCAGTCACGTGAGATCGCCCACGTTCTCGCAGCTCCGGACGCACGCGCGAGCACCGGCAAGGACACCCGGGGCCGAAGTATCGGAGTGGTCGCCTCCGCGTCCGAGGGACAGGCGGTCGTCACGCTCAGCGGATACGGCGGCCTGTCCAGCGGACGCGTGCACCAGCTGTGGCTCATGCGCCCCAACGTGCAACCGCGCTCCCTCGGGCTCTTCAAGGGCGGCGACACACCCTTGGTCGCGACCGACCTCAACAAGTCGGCTACATCACTCGCTGTGACCGTCGAGCCTGGTGGCGGATCACCGCAGCCCACCAGCCAGCCGATTGTCCAACTCGCCCTGAAATCGGTTGGATTCGGAGAGTGACGAACGAAGAGTCGTCAACACCCTTACGGGGAAGGTGAATCCTGCGACCGCGATACACGAGTGCCCCGAGGGAGCGATAGGGTTAGTCTGCCCGGGCCGGGTGGACTCGTACGGGTGGGGAGTGACATGGAACAGATAGTGCGTAGCAGGGCGAGGGTTCCTGCGATCACCTGCGGAAGCGGTGCGACCAGTTCGCGCCTCGACCGCCATCTCTCGGTGCTGGCGGGTCCTGCCGTCCCGCAGAGAGAGTCGGCAGAGGCGACCTTGCTGATGCGTGAGCTGACCGCGCGTGACACCCCGCGTGAGCGCAGCGCCAGGGGCGCGCGCGTGAGTCGGGTTCTGCTCTTCGCGCCGTTGCGTCGACTGCGCCGTTCGCTGTTCGGCGGGCGCTGAGCGACACCGGTACTTTTTTTCGGGGACCCGTGCACGGGTGTCCGCACCGTCCCGGCACAGCGCTGCGTACTCGTCGTCCGTCATCCCCACGGCACTGCAGCGATGTCCAGGTGCGACACCCGGGCGCGGGCCCACGTTCCCCATCCGTGCCTCGTCCCCGCCCGGCAGTGATGGGTTCTCCGTTCTCGGTCCTCAACTCCCTTTGCAAGGCCTGGTGTTCACCGCTCGCCGTGTGCGTATCTCCGCACCGCGAGCGGCAGGAACACCGCGATCAGTACGGCGCACCACATCAGTGACCCGGCGATCGGGTGCGCCACCGGCCAGGCAGCGTCACCCGGCACCGACGCATTGCCGAACAGGTCCCGCAGGGCCGTCGTCACCGCACTGATCGGATTCCACTCGGCGACCGTGCGCAGCCAGCCCGGCAGACCGTCGGTCGGGATGTACGCGTTGGACAGCAGCGGCAGCATGAAGGTCGCTCCACCCAGCTGACCGGCGGCCTCCTCGTTCCGGGTGAGCAGGCCGAGGAAGATCCCCACCCACGTCGTGGCGAACCGGAACAACAGCAACAGACCCACGGCGCCCACCGCTTCGAGCACGCTCCCCTCGACCCGCCACCCCACCGCGAACCCCACCAGCAGGAACGGCACGGTCCCGGCGGCGGTGACGACCACGTCCGCCACGGCCTGCCCGAGCGGCACGGCGGCCCGGCTGATCGGCAGTGTCCGGAACCTGTCCATGACGCCCCGGTGCGTGTCCTGGGCGGCCTGGAACATGCCCGTCATGATCCCGTTCGCGGCCGTCGCCACCAGCAGCCCCGGCACCAGGAACGACCGGTACTGCCCGCCCGGCATCGCAAGGGCGCTGCCGAAGACATAGCCGAAGAACAGCAGCATGCTGATCGGCATCGTCTGGGTGAGGATCAGCAGCCCCGGGTTGTTCCGCATCCGCCGCAGCTGACGGCCCAGCAGTGCGGTGCCGTCGTACGCCAACATGCTCATGCCGCACGCTCCTTGTCGTTCTCGGTCAGTCGCAGAAATGCCTCGTCGAGCGTCGGCGGTCGCAGGCTCGCGTCGAGCAACGGCACGCCTGCCGCGTCGAGTTCACGCACCAGGCGGGGCAGGGTGAGCGTGCGGTCCCTGGTGACCACGCCGACGGCGTTGCGTGCGTCGTCGAACGACGGCTGTGCGCCCGTGAGTTGATCCAGTACGCCGGCCGCCCTCACCATCACGTCCGCGTCGGCGACGACGACCTCGACGTACGCCCCGATGAGCGCCTTGAACTCGTCCGGCGATCCCGTGTGCGCCACCCGCCCCCGGTCCACCAGGGCGATGTCGTCGGCGAGTTGGTCGGCCTCCTCGAGGTACTGCGTGGTCAGCAGCACCGTCGTACCGTCGGCCGTGAGCTCGCGTACCGCGTCCCAGATCAGATTGCGGCTGGCGGGGTCGAGCCCGGTCGTCGGCTCGTCCAGGAACAGCACGTCGGGGTGGCGGATCAGACTCGCCGCCAGGTCCAGCCGGCGGCGCATTCCGCCCGAGTACGTGGACGCGGGCCGGCCCGCCGCCCCGGCCAGCCCGAACCGGTCGAGGAGCTCGTCGGCGCGCGGCCCCGGCGCCCGCACCCGGTGCAGACGCGCGAACAGGCGCAGGTTCTCGCGGCCGGTGAGGTCGCCGTCGACCGAGGCGTACTGCCCCGCCACGCCGATCCTGCGCCGTACGGCCGCGGGCTCGCGGACGAGGTCGTGCCCGGCGATCAGCGCCGAGCCCGCGTCCGGCCGCAGCAGCGTCGTCAGCAGCCGTACGGCCGTCGTCTTGCCCGCTCCGTTCTGCCCGAGGACTCCGCAGACCGTGCCCCGGGCCACCGCGAGATCCAGCCCGCGCACCGCGTGCACCTCGCCGAACCTCTTCTTCAGACCTTCACTAAGTACAGCGTACGTAGAAGTCATGCCTGGACCATAGCGCACTACGTACGGTGTACGTAACTAGGATGGTGGCCGAGGTGATGATCGATGGCGGACAGAGCGGCCGTACCCGAAGTGATCTGGGCGCGTCCCGAGCGGACGGGCCGGGGGCCGAGGCCGGCCTACACGCGTGCCGACATCGCGGCGGCGGCGGTGCGGATCGCCGACGGCGGCGGACTGGACGCGGTGTCGATGCGGCACGTCGCCGCAGAGCTGGGCTGCGGGACCATGTCGCTGTACAACTACGTCCCCCGCAAGGAGGACCTGTACGAGCTGATGGTCGACGCGGCCGGCGGCGAGCACGAGCTGTGGGAGCCGTCGGGGGACTGGCGGGCGGACATGCTCAGGGTGGCCTACCAGACGCGTGCGCTGATGCACCGGCATCCCTGGCTGCCGCGGTTGATGTCACCCGTGTACGGGTTCAGTCCGAACGCGCTGCGGTATCTGGAGCACTGCCTGGTCTGTCTGGATCCGCTGGAGATGACCTACGGCATGAAGATGCAGCTGGTCGGGCTGCTCAACGGTGTCGTGACGATGTATGTGTCCAACGAGCTGGCCACGGCTGAGCGGGCGCGGAACCTGCCGTGGTCGGCGGACGAGGAGAACGCCGTCCGGATCGGCTACCTCGGCAGCCGGATTGCGAGCGGGGCGTATCCGCGGATGGCGGCGGCCTTCGCGGAGGATCCCGGGCCGATCGATCTGGACGCGGTCTTCGATCTGGCGCTGGCCAGGGTGCTCGACGGCTTCGATCCCGGACGATCCTAGATCAGCGCGAACTGGCCTTCCGGGCCTTCCTCGTGGTGGTCCAGGACCGAGGCCGGCTTCCGTGCCGCATCCGCCGCCGGGAGCACCCCCGCCTTGTGCAGATCGGACGCCGTGACGGGAGCCGTCACCGTCAACTCCTCCTGTCCCGGCCGCAGTTCTGCCAGCAGGGCCAGGACGGTGATCAGCTCCAGCAGCTCCGAGGTCCATGTCTGCGGCCAGGCCGACGGGCGGAGCGCCGCCAGCGTTCCCGGCTCGGTCCCGGCCGTGCGGGCCGTGAACCACTGCTCCAGGACCCGGGTGCCGGCCACCTCGAAGTCCCAGGCCTCGGGCGGTACCGGGGAGATACGGCCCTCGTCCAGCAGCAGGGTCTCCTCGTCGCGGTCGTAGTCGACGATGAGCGGCCGGGACGGCAGCGGGGCGCGCACATACGGCCGACGGCCCCCCGGCAGCTTGGGGCGGTCGCCGTCCCGGCGCATCAGCCAGAGGATACGGCGGCCCAGCTCGACCCCGCGCGACCAGAGTTCCGCGTCCTCGGTGAGCGGGACCGTCAGGTCGGGCCGCACCGTCGCCAGCGTCCAGGAGAGGAAGTCCAACGGGGCGGGCGAGCCGCCGAGCCGGGCGCCCAGGTGGTCCAACAGCCCCGGTGTCAGGTTGGGTTCGGCGCCGCCGGGGCGGCGGTACAGGGGGCGGATCCGGCCGGGGCGCAGCAGAGGCAGATGGGAGGTGGCCAGAAGGTGGGGGCCACTCGCCTCCGAGGGCGTCTCCACCGTGAAGACCTGGTGTTCGTCCGCCACCCGCCACAGCTCGGGGCGGGCCGCGTCGATCAGCCGGTGATCGGGGATCAGCCACTGCTCGTCGAAGGGGGTGTGCAGGACGCGCACGGGGTCGGGACAGAGGCCCGAGGCGCGGATCAGCTTCTCCGTGCCGCTCGACTGGCCCGGAAGCCGGCCGACCGCCGTGTGCAGGGTGCGCGAGCGGCTCGGCTCGAACAGGGCCTCCCGGTCCGGGCCTTCGGCCTTGAGCAGCGCGTCCCAGCGGGCCTTCAGGGATGCGGCGTCGGGGCCCGTCGGCCACCCGCGGCCGAGCCGCGGCGGTGCGACGGACCACGGCATGAGGTCCGCCAGCGGCGGAGCGTCGTCGTGCGTCACGCTCGGCATCGTACGACGTGGCACAGACAGTGAGCTCATGTGGCGTCCAGGGTGACCGTGAAGGAGAAGCGGTCGCCCCGGTAGTGGATCACCGCCACGTCCAGCACCCGACCGGCTCCGTCGTACGTCACACCCGTGTAGTGCAGGATCGGGCTGAGCAGCGGGACCCGGAGCAGCCGTGCCGTCTCCGGGTCGGCCAGGCGGGCCTCCACGGTGTCCGTGATGCGGCTGATGCCCGCCTGTACGACGTCCCGCAGCACCTTGGTCATCGGCCAGCGCGCAAGGTCCGCCGGATCGATGCGGGCGGCAAGTTCCGGCCGGACGTAGTTGCGCGCGTGATTGGTCGGCTCGCCCGTCTTCTCGTCGCTGCGCAGGCGGTGGTACGTGGCCACCTCGTCGATCTCCGGGAAGTACTCGGCGAGTTCGGGCGGTACGGGCACCTTGCCCTGGTCCAGCAGTTCGGTCGTCATCCCGGACTGCTGGGCCACGATCGCGTCCACCGAGCCGAGCAGGCGGACCGGGGCACCCCTTGTCGCCCCCGGCTCGATGAACGTGCCCCGGCGGCGGTGGCGCGTGATCAGACCCTCGTCCTCCAGCTCCTTCAGCGCCTGCCGCATGGTCAGCACGCTCACCCCGTAGTGGCCCGCCAGCTGCTCCTCGGTGGGCAGCCGCAGCGGGTCCTGGGGTGAGCGGCCGAGTATCGAGGCGCGCAGGGACTGCGACACCTGGTACCAGAGCGGCAGCTTGCGGTTCAGGACGATCGAGTCGGGGGCGAAGGAGGTCACGGGGTCATCCGTACCGGTAGTGAATCTTCAGTGCAAGGGGCGGAAATGCCGTTCCAGGCCCTGCCACACGTCGTCGTAGCGCTGCTGCAGGTGCTCCGCGTGCGTCGCGTGCGGGGTGAGCGTCACCGGCCAGCGCGTCTCGAACATGAACGCCAGTCCGTCGTCCACCCTCTGCGGCTTCAGCTCGGCCGCGCTCGCCCGGTCGAACGTCTCCCGGTCCGGGCCGTGCGCCGACATCATGTTGTGCAGCGAGCCGCCACCCGGCACGAAGCCCCCCTTTCCGGCCGTCTTGGCGTCGTACGCGCCCTCGATCAGGCCCATGTACTCGCTCATCACGTTCCGGTGGAAGTACGGCGGCCGGAACGTGTCCTCGCCCACCAGCCAGCGCGGCGCGAAGACGACGAAATCGACGCCGGCCAGGCCCGGGGTGTCCGAGGGGGAGGTCAGCACCGTGAAGATCGACGGGTCGGGGTGGTCGTACGAGATGGAGCCGATGACGTTGAAGCGGCGCAGGTCGTAGACGTACGGCACATGGTTCCCGTGCCAGGCGACGACATCGAGGGGGGAGTGGTCGTACGTCGCGGTCCAGAGGTTGCCGCAGAACTTGTTGACCACCTCCACCGGGCCCGCCGCGTTCTCGTCGTCCTCGTACGCGGCGACGGGTGCCTTGAAGTCGCGGGCGTTGGCCAGCCCGTTGGCTCCGATCGGGCCGAGGTCGGGGAGCTGGAAGGGGGCCCCATAGTTCTCGCACACATAGCCACGGGCGGTTTCGTCCAGCAGCTCCACACGGAAGCGCACCCCACGCGGAACCAGTGCCACATGTCCCGGCTCCACATGCAGCAGCCCGAACTCGGTGCGCAGCAGCAGCCCGCCGTGCTCCGGGACGATCAGCAGCTCGCCGTCGGCGTCGCTGAAGACGCGCTCCATCGACGAGTTGGCGTGATACAGGTGCACCGCCATGCCGGTGCGCTGGGTCGCGTCGCCGTTGCCGCCCAGGGTCCACAGGCCCGCGAGGAGGTCCGTCCCGGCCGGCGGCTCGGGCAGCGGGTTCCAGCGCAGGCGGTTCGGGTCGGGCACCGACTCGGTGAAGGGGGCCGTACGGATCGCGCCGTTGTCCGTGCGGGTGAACGCCGGGTGCGCGGCCGACGGGCGGATGCGGTAGAGCCAGGAGCGGCGGTTGTGGGCCCGCGGCTCGGTGAACGCCGTACCGCTGAGCTGTTCCGCGTACAGCCCGAGAGGCGCGCGCTGTGGCGCGTTGCGGCCCTCGGGCAGGGCGCCGGACACGGCCTCGGAGCTGTGTTCATTGCCGAAACCGGAGTGATAGGTCAGCCCCTCGGCCGTCTTGCGCGCTCCCCCACGCTCGAACCCGCTCGCGCGGGAGGTACCCCCATCGCTCATCGTCGCTCCCTTGCGGACTGCTGCGGTCTGATTCCTATGTATCACCGTAGGATTGCGGTTTCGCGGGCGCAAGGGGGTCCTGGAACCTCCTCACCAGGGAGGAACGAGAACCAGACTCCAGGGGGATCCGAGTGTCGGACCGGTGTTCTAGTCTCCCGGGCATGTCGTGGACGCGGGGTCTTCTCGCCGCGCTCGCGGTCTGTGTCCTGCTGCTGACCGGATCCGCGAGCTGCGGCTCCAGTGCTGCGCACGAGGGGAAGAACGGGGAGTCGGCCTCGCCGGTGGGCAAGGTCCTGGACGACACGGACAAGGAGGGGCGGCACTACCGTGAAGTGAAGAAGAAGGGGGCGCCCGAGGTCGGGATCGAGGTGCAGCCGGACGCGGACGACACCTGGGACGTGCGCCTGCAGGTCCACAACTTCCGCTTCTCTCCCAGCGGTACGAAGCCGCGCGCGGTGGCCGGCCGAGGCATCGCGTACATCTTCGTCGACGACCGTCTCGTCAACAGGCTGCACGGCCTCACCTGCCGCCTCCCGGCCCGGCTCGTCCCGCGCGGCACGCACCACGTCACCGCCCGGCTGTACGCCGACGACGGCACGGTGTGGGCGGTGAAGGGCGAGGCCGTCGAGAGCACGGCAGACATCACGGCGTCGGAGGCGGCGGGCCCGCCGGGTGGCGCTCCGGGGGCGGCCGCACTGGGTGCACCTGACACCTATTCGGGCTCCGGGGGGCGAGGTTCTCCGGAACGCGCCGGAAGGGCATCATGAAGCCCGTGCCCCAAGCGACATCGCTACGCCGAGCCCCCGTGCAGCGACGCAGTGCCGAACGGCTGACCAGGATCCTCGACGCCTGTGCCGACCTCCTCGACGAGGTCGGCTACGACGTCCTGAGTACCCGAGCCGTGGCCCTGCGCGCAGGAGTCCCCATCGGCTCCGTCTACCGCTTCTTCGGCAACAAGCGGCAGATGGCCGACGCCCTCGCCCAACGCAATCTCGAGCGCTTCACCGAGCAGGTCACCGAGCGGCTGAAGTCGGCCGGCGACGGTGGCTGGCGCTCGGCGATGGACGCCGTCCTCGACGAGTACCTGGCCATGAAGCGCACCGCGCCCGGTTTCTCCCTCGTCGACTTCGGCAACCAGATCCCGGTCGGCGCCCGGAGTACCGAACCCAACCACCGCGTCGCCGACCGCCTCAGCGACCTGCTCTCCGGTTACCTCGACCGGGAGCCGGACGAGGATCTGCGCCGCACTTTCCTCATCGCCGTGGAGACCGCCGACACCCTGGTCCACCTGGCCTTCAGGATGGCGCCGGACGGCGACGCGAAGGTCATCGAGGAGGCGCGGGAGCTGCTGCGGGCGTATCTGGCGCGGGTGCTGGACTGAGGGCAGCCGCAGCTGCGCTGCGGTTCGCGGATTTCCGACCTCACCCCCGAGGAGGCCTCCCCTCCGTGCATACCGGTCGGTATGCTCGGCCGTACCTACGAGCGTCACCGTCGCCGCCCACCGGGAGGACCCGTGTCCCGCACCGCCCTGCGTATCTGCCCCCTGTGCGAGGCCACCTGCGGGCTGACCCTCACCATCGAGGGGACCCGTGTCACCGGCGCCCGCGGTGATCGCGACGATGTGTTCAGCAAGGGGTTCATCTGCCCCAAGGGCGCCTCCTTCGGCGCCGTCGACGGCGACCCCGACCGGCTGCGCACCCCGCTCGTGCGCAAGGACGGCGAGCTGCGCGAGGCCACCTGGGAGGAGGCCTTCGACGCGGTCGCCGCGGGCCTGCGCCCGCTCGTGGAGCGGTACGGGCCGAATTCCGTCGGAGTCGTCCTCGGCAACCCCAACGTCCACACCATGGCCGGCGCCCTCTACCCGCCGGTGCTGCTCGCCGGCCTCGGCACCCGCAGCATCTTCACCGCGTCCACGGTCGACCAGATGCCCAAGCACGTCTCCAGCGGACTGCTCTTCGGCGACGCGAACGCCATCCCCGTGCCGGACCTGGACCACACCGACCATCTCCTCCTCATCGGCGCCAACCCCCTGGAGTCCAACGGGAGTCTGTGCACCGCCGCCGACTTCCCCGGCAAGCTCAAGGCCCTCAAGGCCCGCGGCGGCACCCTCACCGTCATCGACCCGCGCCGCACCCGCACCGCCAAGCTCGCCGACCGGCACATCGCGATCCGCCCCGGCGCCGACGCACTGCTCCTCGCGGCGATGGCGTACGTCCTGTTCGACGAAGGCCTCGCGGATCCGGGGGAGTTGACCCCGCACCTCCAGGGTCTCGGTGAACTGCGCGAAGCCGTAGGGGACTTCACCCCCGAAGCCGTCGCCGCGGCCTGCGACGTGGACGCCGACGTGACGCGCGCCCTCGCCCGCGAACTCGCCGCCGCCCGCACGGCCGCCGTCTACGGCCGCATCGGCAGCTGCACCGTTCCGTACGGCACCCTCGGCAGCTGGCTCGTCGACGTCCTCAACATCCTCACCGGCAACCTCGACCGCCCCGGTGGCGCCCTCTTCCCGCAGGCGGCCACCGACCGGACGCCCCGCCCGGCCGGACCGAGCCACGGCTTCACGCTCGGCCGCTGGCACTCCCGGGTCAGTCAACACCCCGAGGCCAAGGGCGAGTTGCCGCTCTCCGCGCTCGCCGAGGAGATCGACACCGCGACGGACGAGGGCGAGCCGATCCGCGCCCTCATCGCCGTCGCCGCCAACCCCGTGCTGTCCGCGCCCGACGGCGACCGGCTCGACAAGGCCCTGGACTCCCTGGACTTCATGGTCAGCGTCGACCCCTACCTGAACGAGACCTCGCGCCACGCCCACGTCGTGCTGCCGCCGCCCCCGCCCTCCCAGAGCGCGCACCACGACTTCGCCTTCAACACCCTCGCCGTACGCCACCAGGTCCGCTACACCCGCCCCGCCGTCCCCCTGGAGCCCGGCCGTCTGCCCGAGACCGAGATCCTCGCCCGGCTGGTCCTGGCCGTGACCGGCATGCACGGCGCCGACCCGTCGGCCGTCGACGAACTGGTCATCGGCCAGACCCTCGGCAAGGCGGTCAAGGAACCGCACTCCCCGGTGCACGGCCGCGACCCGAAGGAACTCGCCGCACAGCTCACCGGCGTCAGCGGCCCGGAGCGCCGGCTCGACATGATGTTGCGCCTCGGCCCCTACGGCGACGGCTTCGGCGTACGGCCGGACGGGCTGAGCCTGGAGCGGCTCCTCGCGCATCCGCACGGCATCGACCTCGGCCCGCTGCGGTCGCGCCTGCCGCAGCCGCTGAAGACCAGGAGCGGCAAGGTCGAGCTGCTGCCGCAGCCGATCGCCGACGATCTGCCGCGGCTGCGGGCGGCCCTGGAGCAGCTGCCCGACGGACTCGTCCTGGTCGGCCGCCGGCACCTCCGCTCCAACAACAGCTGGATGCACAACGTGCCCGCCCTCACCGGCGGCACCAACCGCTGCACCCTGCACATCCACCCCGACGACGCCGAGCGACTCGGGGTGCGGGACGGCGCCGCCGTACGCGTGAAGGGCGCCGGGGGAGAGGTGACCGCCCCCGCGGAGGTCACGGACGGGGTGCGCCCCGGGGTGGTGAGCCTGCCGCACGGCTGGGGCCACGACCGGCCCGGCACCCGGATGAGCCACGCCGCCACCGACCCCGGCGTCAACGTCAACCAGCTCCTCGACGGCAGCCTGCTCGACCCGCTCTCGGGCAACGCGGTCCTCAACGGAGTGCCGGTGGAAATCGCCGCCGTAGCCGAAAAGCTCATGCCGCTGACCTGAGCAAAGCTGTGACCTGCAGTATTGCGCTTATTGCTCACGCGTCAACGTCTTGTTAACGCCGTTTGAACGGACCTAACGTCATCGGACCGCCTGCCCCGGTGGGATGTTCAAGGGCGAACGTTAGGTATCCACTCATGCTGACCATCCTCGGCTTCGCCATGATCGCGACCTTCCTGGTTCTGATCATGCTGAAGAAGATGTCGCCGATCGCGGCGCTCGTGCTGATCCCGGCACTGTTCTGCGTCTTCGTCGGGAAGGGAGCCAAGCTCGGCGACTACGTCCTCGACGGCGTCACCGACCTCGCGCCCACTGCGGCGATGCTCATGTTCGCGATCGTCTACTTCGGTGTGATGATCGACGTCGGCCTCTTCGACCCGATCGTTCGGGGCATTCTGAAGTTCTGCAAGGCCGACCCGCTGCGGATCGTCGTCGGTACGGCCGTCCTCGCCGCGATCGTCTCGCTGGACGGCGACGGCTCGACCACCTTCATGATCACCGTCTCGGCGATGTACCCGCTGTACAAGCGCCTGAAGATGAGCCTGGTCGTGATGACCGGTGTCGCAGCGATGGCCAACGGAGTGATGAACACCCTGCCGTGGGGCGGCCCGACCGCCCGCGCCGCCACCGCGCTCAAGCTCGACGCGAGCGACATCTTCGTCCCGATGATCCCGGCGCTCGCCGTGGGCCTGGTGTTCGTCATCGCGCTCTCGTACGTCCTCGGCCGCCGCGAGCGCAAGCGGCTCGGCGTGCTGACGCTGGACGAGGTGCTGGTGGACGAGAAGGAGACCGAGACCGTCCTCGTGGGCGCCGGCTCCGGCTCCGGCAAGGACCTCAAGCGCACCGGGGGTTCCGGCTCCGGGACCGACGCTCCGGCGGCGGACGACGACGAGGACGGCGGCTTCCAGGGCCTCGACCCGAACCGGCCCACCCTGCGCCCCAAGCTCTACTGGTTCAACGCGCTGCTCACGGTCGTCCTGCTCACCGCCATGATCATGGAGTTGCTGCCGATCCCGGTGCTGTTCCTGCTCGGCGCCGCGACCGCGCTCACCGTCAACTTCCCGCAGATGCCCGACCAGAAGGCCCGCCTCGGCGCCCACGCCGAGAACGTCCTCAACGTCTCCGGCATGGTCTTCGCCGCCGCCGTCTTCACCGGCGTCCTGCAGGGCACCGGCATGGTCGACCACATGGCCAAGTGGCTGGTGGGCAACATCCCCGACGGCATGGGCCCGCACATGGCCTTCGTCACCGGCGTCCTGAGCATCCCGCTCACGTACTTCATGTCGAACGACGGCTTCTACTTCGGCATCCTCCCGGTGCTCGCCGAGGCCGGCCAGGCCCACGGCGTCTCCTCCCTGGAGATCGCCCGCGCCTCGCTCGTCGGCCAGCCGCTGCACATGTCGAGCCCGCTCGTCCCGGCCGTGTACGTCCTGGTCGGCATGGCCAAGGTCGAGTTCGGCGACCACACCAGGTTCGTGGTCAAGTGGGCCGCGCTCACATCACTCGTGGTCCTCGGGGCAGGAATCCTCTTCGGCATCATCTGATCAGGGCCGGACATCGTCCGACCCTGACCGGACACCGTCTGATCCGGCCCGAACATCATCTGGAGGACTTCACCATGAGGCCCGGTGGGAACCGCGGCTGGCTGCTCCGCCTCGTCATCGCCTTCGCCTTCGCGCAGGGGGCGGTGTCGATGGCCCGGCCCGCCGTCTCCTACCGGGCCCTCGCGCTGGGCGCCGACGAGCGGGCGGTCGGCGTCATCGCGGGCGTCTACGCCCTTCTTCCGCTCTTCGCCGCCGTACCGCTCGGCCGCCGCACCGACCACGGCCGCTGCGCGCCCCTGTTGCCGGTCGGCGTGGTCCTGATAGCGGGCGGCTGTGCACTGAGCGGCAGGGCCGACTCCCTCTGGGCGATGGCGATCTGGAGCGGGGTGATGGGTCTGGGCCACCTCTGCTTCGTGATCGGCTCCCAGTCCCTGGTCGCCCGCCAGTCCGCCCCGCACGAACAGGACCGCAACTTCGGCCACTTCACCATCGGCGCCTCGCTCGGCCAGCTGGTCGGCCCGATCGTGGCGGGCGCGCTGATCGGTGGCCCGGACATGGCGGGCACCAGCGCGCTGGCCCTCGTGGTGGCGGGTGCGGGGGCCGCCGTCGCGTTCACGTCGCTGTGGCGCATCGAGGACCGTACGGCCCTGAAGTCCCCCGCGGGCGAACGGGTTCGCGTCCCGGTCGGCGGCATCCTGCGCGCCCGGGGCGTGCCCGCGGGCATGCTCATCAGCCTCTCGGTGCTGTCGGCCACCGACATCCTCACCGCCTATCTGCCGGTGGTCGGCGAGCACCGGGGCATCGCCCCGTCGGTGATCGGTGTGCTGCTCAGCGTGCGCGCGGGCGCCACCATCGCCTGCCGTCTGGTCCTCACCCCGCTGCTGCGGCTGCTCGGCCGGCCGGCGCTGCTCACCGTGACCTGCCTGCTGGCGGCCGTGCTGTGCGCCGGGATCGCGCTGCCGATGCCGGTGTGGGCGCTCGGCGTGCTGCTGGCCGCCCTCGGGTTCTGCCTCGGCGTCGGCCAGCCCCTGTCCATGACTACCGTCGTCCAGGCCGCCCCCGACGACGCCCGCTCCACCGCCCTCGCGCTGCGTCTGACCGGCAACCGCCTCGGCCAGGTCGCGGCGCCGGCCGCGGCGGGCCTGGTCGCGGGGGTCGCGGGCGTGGCGGCACCGTTCGTGCTGCTCGGGGGGTTGCTGCTGCTCTCGGCGGGCAGCGCGCTGAGCGCTCCGGCCGCCCCGGGCGGCGGTGAAGTGGCCCGGACCGCTCCGAAGGGGCGCCCGGCCGGAACCCCGTTGCGCCGGTCGAGCGATATTTGACGGCGCGTCGGCCGGCGCTGCCGTAGAACACGGGGTGGATGTGAAAGAGAGTCAGGTGAAAGAGCGATTTGTATGAAAATCGTCTGACTCGGAGGAACATCCATGCCCACCTTGATGCCCCCGTCCGCCGGCGCTCGTCTCGGCGCCGCGGCCCTCACCGTACTCACCGTGGCCGGGGCCTCCTGGTCCGCGACGTCGTCCGCTGTGGCCGCCCCCGGCGACGGTGCCGACATCAGGATCCACAATGAGCGGGTGCCCTACGGTGTCTCGAAGGACGACCCAGAGGTCTGCAAGTTCTACCTCGACGCCGCGAACTTCGGCACGGTCCCGAGCGTCGAATACACCATCTCGGCGCAGCCCCCGCTGCCCACCGCCGCCACCGTGAGCGGCACCATCTCCCTCGCCGGCGGCGCTGGTCACACCGACACGCTGGGGCTGGCCGACGGCAGATACACGCTGCAGTGGACCATCCCGCCGACCGTCCCGCCCACCACTCCGGTCGCCCCGCCCAAGGTGAAGGTCTTCACCGTCGACTGCCACAGCAGGCGCGAGCCCGACCGGGGGCAGCAGGGCCCAGGCCGCACCATCGAGGACCACGGCTCCGTCGGCGGTGGCCACGAGGGCGGCGGACCGAGGGGCGGTGTCCACGCCGGTGGCGGCGGCCTCGTCGACACCGTGCAGTCGTACACCCCGCTGAGCGCGGCCGCGGGCGTCGGCCTGGTCGCGGCCGGCGTGGCCGTCTATGTCCGGGTGCTGCTGCGCCGTCGCTCCCACGGTGCCGCGTAGGCGCAGACGCAGGCCCTGGTACCGGACCCGCGCCTACCGCCTCGCCAGGACGGCCATGATCGTGGCCGTCCTGGTGACGGTCGTCCGGTGCGGGGGGCACCACCACCCGGCCCCGCCCGTCCGGGCCGGCGGTCCGGCTCCCGCCGAGGCGCCCGCCGACCCGGCACCCGGCGCCGCCGACGGGCGACCCCGGGCCGCCGGGCGGACCGCAGCGGCCGAGCCCGCCCCGCCGCCCCGGCCACTGCCCCGGTCGCCGGCGACCAGCCTGCGCGTACCGTCTCTGGGGATCGACTCGCCGATCGTCGGGGTGCGGGTCGGCCCCGACGACCAGCTCGGGACCCCGCCGCTCGACCGGCCCAAGCTCGTCGGCTGGTATCAGGACGGGCCCTCACCGGGCGAGACCGGCACCGCCATCGCCGTCGGGCACCGCGACACGAGGACCGGCGCCGCGGTCTTCGCCGCCCTCGCCCAGCTGGACCCCGGCGGCCGGATCGAGGCCCGGCGCGCCGACGGCCGCACCGCGGTCTACACCGTGGACCGCGTACGGGTCTTCGACAAGGCCCGCTTCCCCGACAAGGAGGTGTACGGCCCGAGCCGACGCCCCGAGCTGCGGGTGCTCACCTGCGGCGGCCTGTTCAACCGCAGGACGGGCTACACCAGCAACGTCGTCGTCTTCGCCCATCTGACGGCGACCCGATGAGCCTTGCTGATCCGGCCGGCTGATCCGGCTGATCCGGCCCGGACCGGCCGGACTGGCCGCACTGGCCGAATCTGCGCGTCCGCTTTCTCGCTGGGTGGAACGAAGGGCCCGATTCCGTCCTTCGTCTTCCCCCGACCGCGTACGGTCCGTTAACTTCCGTGACTCACAGCCCGTACGACCCGCACGGGCCATTCGACCGCGGAGCATCAGCGCTCGCGGAGTACGCCCCCGGGGGCAGTGTCATGACACGCGCCATCTCTCTGCACGACGTGAGCAAGACCTACACGCGAGGCGTTCGCGTCGTGGACCGGCTGTCCTTGGACATCCGGCCCGGCGAGTTCCTCGTGCTGCTGGGGCCGTCCGGCTGCGGCAAGTCCACCGTGCTCAGAATGATTGCCGGCCTTGAGGAGATCACGGAGGGCCGGCTGCTGCTGGACGGCGAGCACTCCAACGACCTGCTCCCGTCCGACCGGAACATGGCGATGGTGTTCCAGAACTTCGCCCTCTACCCGAACATGACGAGCCGCGGCAACATCGGTTTCCCGCTGCGCGTCGAGAACCCCGGCGAGGATCCGCGACCACGCGTGGACGCCACCGCCCGCATGCTGGGCATCGAGGACCTCCTCGACCGCTTCCCCAGCCAGCTCTCCGGCGGCGAACGCCAGCGCGTCGCCATGGGCCGGGCCATCGCCCGCCACCCCTCCGCCTTCCTGATGGACGAGCCGCTGTCCAACCTGGACGCCAAGCTCCGCAACCACCTGCGGGCCGAAATATCCAAGCTCACCCGGGAGTTGGGCGTCACCACGGTCTATGTCACCCACGACCAGGCCGAGGCCATGTCGCTCGGCGACCGGGTCGCCGTGCTGCGCGGCGGGGTGCTCCAGCAGCTGGGCAGTCCGCGCGTGGTGTACGCCCTGCCCCGCAACGTCTTCGTCGCCGCCTTCATCGGCACGCCGCGCATCAACCTGCTGCGCGGTCTGGTCCGGGCCCCGCTCGACGGCGCGATGACCATCAGCCTCGGCAAGCAGTATCTGCGGCTGCCCGAACCCCTTTGCCTGGACCACCAGTTGCTGCGCGTGCAGCAGGGCCGGGAGGTGATCGTCGGGCTGCGCTCGGAGGCGATCCGCATCGCCAAGCACTCCTCAGCCCGGCCCGGCGAGGTGGCGATCACCGGCCTGGTGGAGCACGTGGAGTTCCAGGGGCACGAGGTCCTCGTCCACTTCAACACCGGCTCCCAGCCCGCCGTCGTACCGGATCTCGAGGCACCGCGCCTGGCCGTCCGGCCCTCCCGGCGCCGCCGCAGGGAGGGCGGCCCGACCGTCCTGGAGCGTCTCCGGGAGCGCGCAGGAGCGTTGCGCGCCGGCCCGGTGGTGGTCATGGACGACCCGCAGGACGCCCACTCCGCACAACCCGCGTCCGCACAACCCGCGTCCGCCGAGCCCCGTCTGCCGGGCGACCTGGTGGTCCGCACCACCCCGGACATCGAACTCCGCCACGGGATGCAGGTCCCCCTCCTCGTCGACATCGCCCACCTGTTCGTCTTCGACCGGCACGGCGAACGGATCTGCCCGTCTCCGGCGCGGCTGCCGGACCTGGAGGAGTGAGGGGCGCTCCGCGGGGTGCCGGGATGGGTTGTCGGGCGTCTGCGGGTGCGTTGTGGCTGGTCGCGCCCGCGCGGCGGAGCCGCAGAATGTCACAGCCCCGCGCCCCTTTGGGGCGCTGCAGAAACCGGGGCGGGTTGCCTTCTGGTGTTATGGGGGGGGTGTCTGGCGCAGGAAAACTAACGTCGCTAGTTTATGAGCCGGACGACGACGCGGCCCGCCCGGGAGGAAGCACCATGAAGGCACACGACGGCATGTACATCGGCGGCGCCTGGCGCCCTGCCGCGAGCGGGGAGGTCATCGATGTCGTCAACCCGGTCGACGAGCAGGTGATCGGCCGGGTTCCGGCGGGCACCGCCGAGGACGTCGACCACGCCGTACGGGCCGCCCGCGCCGCCTTCCCGGCCTGGGCCGCGACCGCGCCCGCCGAGCGGGCCGCCCGGCTGGCCGCCCTCCGGGACGTCCTGGTGGCCCGCAAGGACGAGATCGCCGGGACGGTGACCGCCGAGCTGGGCGCGCCCCTGCAGTTCTCGCAGAACGTCCACGCCGCCGTACCGGTCGCGGTCGCGGGCTCGTACGCCGAACTGGCGGCGACGTACGCCTTCGAGGAGAAGGCCGGCAACTCGACCGTGCACCTCGAACCGGTCGGCGTGGTCGGCGCGATCACGCCCTGGAACTACCCCCTGCACCAGATCGTCGCCAAGGCCGCCCCGGCGCTGGCGGCCGGCTGCACGATCGTCCTCAAGCCCGCCGAGGACACCCCGCTGGTCGCCCAGCTGTTCGCCGAGGCGGTCCACGAGGCGGGCTTCCCGGCAGGTGTCTTCAACCTGGTCACCGGAGTCGGCCCGGTCGCGGGCCAGGCCCTCGCCGAGCACCCGGACGTCGACCTGGTCTCCTTCACCGGCTCGACGGCGGTGGGCCGGCGGATCGGCGCGACGGCGGGCGCGGCCGTGAAGCGGGTCGCGCTGGAGCTGGGCGGCAAGTCCGCCAATGTGATCCTGCCGAGCGCCGACCTGGCCAAGGCGGTCAACGTCGGCGTGGCCAACGTCATGTCCAACTCCGGGCAGACGTGCAGCGCCTGGACCCGGATGCTGGTGCACCGGGACCGGTACGAGGAGGCGGTCGGCCTCGCCGCCACCGCCGCCGCCAAGTACGGCGACCGCATCGGACCGGTGGTGAACGCCAAGCAGCAGGCGCGGGTGCGCGGTTACATCGAGAAGGGCGTGGCGGAGGGCGCGCGACTGATCGCCGGCGGCCCCGAATCCCCGCGCGAGCAGGGCTACTTCGTCTCCCCGACCGTCTTCGCCGACGTGACCCCCGGCATGACCATCGCCCAGGAGGAGATCTTCGGCCCGGTCCTGTCCATCCTCCGCTACGAGGACGAGGAGGACGCCCTGCGCATCGCCAACGGCACGGTCTACGGCCTCGCGGGCGCCGTCTGGGCCGGCGACGAGGCCGAGGCGGTCGCGTTCGCGCGCCGCATGGAGACCGGCCAGGTCGACATCAACGGCGGCCGCTTCAACCCCCTTGCCCCCTTCGGCGGTTACAAGCAGTCGGGCGTCGGCCGGGAACTCGGCACGCACGGCCTGTCCGAGTATCTGCAGACCAAGTCCCTCCAGTTCTGAGGAGCCGTCACGTGGTTCGCGCAGCAGTCCTTCCCGCCGTGGGCGCCCCTTTGGAGATCACCGACGTCGACCTCCCGGACCCCGGCCCCGGCCGGGTGCGGGTCCGTCTCGCCGCCGCCGGGGTCTGCCACTCCGACCTCTCCCTGTCCAACGGCACCATGCGGGTACCGGTCCCCGCCGTCCTCGGCCACGAGGGTGCCGGCACGGTCGTCGCCGTCGGCGAGGGCGTCACCCATGTCTCGCCCGGCGCCGAGGTCGTCCTCAACTGGGCCCCGTCCTGCGGCAGTTGCCACGCCTGCTCGCTCGGCGAGGTCTGGCTGTGCGCCAACGCGCTGAACGGCGCCGCCGACGTGTACGCCCGAACGGCAGCGGGCGTCGACCTCCACCCCGGCCTGAACGTCGCCGCGTTCGCCGAGGAGACGGTGGTGTCCGCGGGCTGTGTCCTGCCCCTCCCCGAGGGGATCCCCCTCACGGACGGCGCCCTCCTGGGCTGTGCGGTCCTCACCGGCTACGGCGCCGTCCACCACTCGGCACAGGTCCGGCCGGGCGAGACGGTGGCGGTGTACGGCGTCGGGGGAGTGGGCCTGGCCGCGCTCCAGGCGGCCCGGATCGCGGGAGCCGCGCGCATCGTCGCCGTCGATGTCTCCCCGGAGAAGGAGGAGTTGGCGCGCGGCGCGGGCGCCACGGACTACGTACTCGCCTCCGAGACGACGGCCCGCGAGATCCGCGGACTGACGGACAAGCAGGGCGTCGACGTGGCGATCGAATGCGTGGGCCGCGCCTCCACGATCCGCACCGCCTGGGACTCGACCCGACGCGGCGGCCGTACGACGGTGGTCGGCATCGGCGGCAAGGACCAGCAGGTCACCTTCAACGCCCTTGAGATCTTCCACTGGGGCCGGACCCTGGCGGGATGCGTGTACGGCAACTCGGACCCGGCGAAGGACCTGCCGGTGCTGGCCGAGCACGTACGGGCGGGCCGCCTGGACCTCGGCGCACTGGTGACCGAACGGATCGGCCTGGACGGCATCCCGACGGCGTTCGAGAACATGCTGGCGGGGAAGGGTGGCCGGGCACTGGTCGTCTTCTAGCTTCCAGCCCGTCCGGCCTTTGGCTTTCAGCCCGTCCGTCTTTTGGCTTTCGGCCCGTCCGGCTCTGGCTTTCAGCCGGTCCGGCTTTTGCCTTTCAGCCCGTCCGGCGTTTGAGGACGAGGCCGTCCAGGCCGATCGGGGGT
>Ga0307512_10001646_pt1 | contig 30908 bp, 31 predicted proteins | sample 14_EM_MG_FD_200267 | JGI IMG/M metagenome (GOLD analysis project Ga0307512, IMG submission 200267) | Populus trichocarpa ectomycorrhiza microbial communities from riparian zone in the Pacific Northwest, United States - 14_EM | ecosystem: Host-associated > Plants > Roots > Unclassified | place... | reverse complement strand
GGGTGAAGGGGGGGGGCGGCGAAAATGGCTCTTGCATGTACAAATACGTATGTGTAGGGTATGGAGGGGTAATAGAGGGGTCGAGATATGATATACGAAAAAGTAGAGTCCGTAATGAATACTCGGTGAGCTCGGATAAGAAATGATGCGCAAAACTAAAATGAGATACAACCACGATGAGACTGCCCCCCAACAAGGGAGCCACGCACGCCAACTGTCCTATCAACAACATCACCATCATCAGTGACTCAGGTGCCTTCATACGCTACGATTGCCTCCCCCGAACACCGCCACTGCCGCCATTCATACTACCATTCCATCTCCCTTCCTCTCCAACACCCAGCTGCGACCTGGCATCTGAGTAGAGGGATAGCGACGATCCGCTTGCCACCGTACCGCTCAACGGCCGTTCGCGCTCGCCCCGCCTCTGTCCCCCAGGAACAGACAACGTCGAAGATTTATGGCTGAATACCATGCTCGCCTGGCGTGAGGGGTGAAGGCCATTCGATGGGCCCATGTAAACCTGCGGAATGCATTCTCCCACGCCACTGGGTTTGAGCCGTGCCGCCGATGCCGGTGGCTGGAGTTCGCCATGCTCGGACGGTGGCGAGCTAGTAGAATTGAGGCCCGGTGTGTGCCCGTCTGAGACGACGGTATAGAATGTCTGTGATGACCTGGTCGACGCACTCGAGCTCTGCGCATTTTTGCTGAAGGACGGGTAATGCTGCATCGTGGGAAGGGAAGAAGATGCAGCACTTGTGAGGGAGGAGAGGCTCCCACGGAATGCCCCTATGAGCGGTATGTTTGATGTTTTTGGGATATGCAACCAGCTTGTGGGTGCGGGTGCTGGTGCGTGTGATTCCGTGCTCGTCGCGGTTGGGGAAGGGCCGCGCTGTGGCGAGCCATCCGTCACCGAATCCTCAGGGAGTGTGTCCATCGGCGCGCGGGCGATGCGTGTGCGGGCATGACGGAGGGGAGGTTGAGGCGGGGGGCGAAAGGAACGGGATAGACCAGGTTCCAAATCGGGGGAAGAGGGACGTGCCGAGAACGATTTAAATGCTGGGGCGAACCGTCGTGGGAAGGATAGGGAATCGGCATTAAGGGTGCTCTGTGCGCTTGGTGGAATGGTAGTCCCTGACTGCGCTATGGCGGATCCAAAGCGTGAGTATTCTGTGTTGGTGCTTGGTTCCGCTTCGAGGAGCGGCACGGATGCATCGACAGAGATGGTACGATTGTGGACCTCACGGCGACTATGAGTCGTTGATGAGGTGCCACTACTAGACGTTGAACTCTTGACGTGTTTGGGTTGTCGTCTCGCGGCGCGGCGCCTTGCGAATGGTACGAGGAGAAGGATGATGGCGACGATGAGGAGGAAGCCACCGACGCAAGCGGCGATGATGATTACAACGTTGTTTTTGTTTGCTGAATGGGATGTGGTGGTACTAGTCGGCCCTGCAGTTTGCTAGGATAGTAGGAAAATGGCTTAGTCAAATGACCCAATTCAATGCGAAAACGGGGCCGGAATATCACTCACTGCGGACCCAGTGGCTGACGTCGGAGTGTCGCTCATCTCTTGGCTTATTTGGATTTGACGCCCAGACAGTGGTGGGTTGTCTACGACGGTCCACAGGGAAGTAGAGTAGAGTGGGTGAGAGAGCTATTTGAGGGAGGATAACCAAGACGGGCAAGGCGGTGTTGACATGGACAATGAGTGTCGTTGTTTTCGCAAATCTGAGTGGCACGTTGGGCGCTCGCCAGTAAAGTTATATTATTTTTTACTCACACACACACACGCATACACACGCGATCAAAATGAAAGGTAGTCTGTAACTTGTTACAGTAGGAGACAAAACGTGGGATGGCGTAATGAAACTGTGTGGTGTCGATCACGTGTGCAGTCTTATATCGTATTTTGAGACCCAGTCGTTCACCCGACGATGAGCTCTCTCCACTCTTGCCATTGGGACTGGTGCCGCTTCACAACTGTATTACACGATGACTTTGTTCAACACGTCACATCAGCACACATAGACAAGGCTGAACCAGTCAAAAGAGACGACATCAGTCTCATTCGCCATGTCGAACGAGGTGCACCTGGTCACAGTGGTGAGCTAGCTTAACCCCGCCAGCGTTGGATGCCCCTGATAGACCGCTTTATAGGTGACCTCTTTAGCAGCAGCGCGCCCACAACGTCCCAATCCGAAGCACCCCAATCCATTCCACATCCTGTAGGATCAACCGTGAGCCTGCAATCGCCTCTGCTATCTCTCCTTAACCCTCATCCTCAACACGTCTCCAAGGCAAATCACTCAGGTTTTTCCAAACCAGCAGACACTCAAACGATAAACAACGCGCTCTCATTTGCCTCCGGTTCGACCTATATCCTCCCAGTTTCCCCGCAAGCGCAACAGACGGCTGGCGCTGATAGTTATGTCGGTCATTACTCGTGTTTCGACCATCTAGCTTCGCGTGGTATTCAATAATTGAATGCATTTTCAGGAACAGAGCGCGGCAATTTCACAGCTGGAACTACAAACACAGGCAGCATACAGATCCCAGAGTTTTGTATAGCGAACCCATCTTGTTTCGCTTCGGTCTTGCACATGTCACTGACGAACTGCATGGAGCGCCTTCTCTATATTTCAGGGCCCTATGGTACTGTGAAACATTGTATTTCTTATCTTCGAATTCAGGAAAAGAGATGTCGTAGGGCAAGTTGGTCCGTCCCCGTTCCGCTAGCCTGAGAGTGGTGTTCTCTGCTCTTTCCAGTCCACTTTAACCACTTGATTTTGTGGTCGGCCGTTGATGATTGGCCATACTAAGAAGTAATCTCTATCTCTGCTTCCCTTTGCGTGGAAATTTTTTTTTTTTTTGAGGATTCTCGAAAGTGGCACACGCAAACCAAGTAATCATCTTCGAGATCTGTCTGTACTGAAAATGACCCAACACACGGAGCAATACTCAAACCCGCTCGGCACCAGAATTCACGGCATACTGACATAGTTATCATCGATGCTCGGTTTCTCTCATGCTTAGACGCGACGTGACGCAGGTATCATTGAATTGACGGTGTGGCCCTTCAAGGAAAAGAAGAATCCATAATTTACTTGTAGGTTGTGCCATGGTCCTGTGGCAAGTCCCTCTGTTGTCATTGTCTAAACTCTCTGCCAGCAGGTCATATAGTAGAGCGACAAATGCGCAGAGGAACGCGGTGCTCTAGGATCCAGATGGCCCGATGAGCCCGCGGATTGAAGTTAGACCTCCAAACATAAAGAATCCATCAACGGTTGTACCACTGAGCCTGTCCTAAATCTGGCTCCCCCCCGAATCACCTAGTTCTTCTATGTGTACTGGTTCGATGGAGCAGAGTGTGAGAAGCCGTGTACTCCTATGTTTCATCTGGTCATGAGATTTGCAAACTGACGAGCGCCACATCAATGAAATGCATACCTGAATTGAAACTCCTGCCTTTATGGGTCGGGTAAGGGTCAAATCCATAGTTAGTGCTGTGCCCATCAAGCCACATCCATTGATCCTTTCATTACTCTTATCCTCCATAAGCCATTACAGTGTCGTGAGCTTTGGTCAATCAGCGGAGGTATTTATCTGACTGTGACACATTGACGGATCAAGCCGGATATGATGGCGGCGTTTCTTCTTTGGTGTTCTGTGTACATGTAAGTACTTTTCATCCAACCAACATTGCGAGACCCTCCAAGGTCGTGCGGTGATACACGGAAAGTAAATTTGCGTAGGAGCCGAGCAAGACAGGGTTTCCCGGGCCTGCACTCGTTGGGGTTAAAGGATACGACTGCGCGATCCTATGCTGTAAGGCTATGCGTCAACAATTGAATAGCACGGGTTTTGACACCGTGAGGCACTAATTGTATAGTAACTACAGTACTCGGACAAAGGCTGTGTAGAGTTGCACCACTGACATCCATCCAGCGTTAGCACTCTCGCAGCACGCACTGGTGGTGCCCTATGGGCTTATGATAGGTTTAAAATTGAACTAATGCACTCCGATTATCTCTCTCTCTCTCTCCCTCCCGGGAATCTCCCACAGCTCTTGTTTCTCATTCCATATAAAAACGAACGGGATGTCCCTCGCTTGCCCCATGCCCTCCATGCATAGAATGGCTTCCTCCCCGACCTTTCAAGATGTGTTCAACGGCGCCTTGGTCGAGTTTGCCAACCAGACAGGAAAGGACCTCGCTACACATCCACTCACTTCCGAACTTGAAAATTGCCAGTCTGCTGATGACGTCCTTCGCGTACTTCGAGAGCAAGCCAGGGCCTTTCGTGAATTTCGGGAAGGCAACAAAAAATTGATGAAATTTCTCGAGCCGACTGTAAATGTTATATGCTCGCTTTCTCTTGCGTTTGGCGATAGTATTGGTCTGGTAAGGCGCCTTCAGTTGGTTTGACTCAGATGACCGTCTCCTGACCTCCCACTCGCAGGCTTTCCCGCCAAAAATGGCGGTCTTCAGCGGTATTGGTTTACTCCTTATGGTCTGTGTCAGCCTCTCTCTTTCGCTGGCGGTCTCTTGTGATACTAAAGTCTACCATCAGACGGCCAAGGATATAAGCACCAGCTACAATGCGCTTATTGACCTGTTCGACTGCATTGGGAGCTTCCTCAAACGTCTTCAAATCCACAAAAGTTTCTCGACTGGAATAACAGAGATAGCTGTGAGGATAATGGCCGAGTTACTGTCTGTTCTAGCGCTTGCAACGAAGCAAGTCAAAACGGGACGGTTCAGTGAGTTCTTCCTTCAGATTATCGTAGTTTAACTTTGCTGAACATATAGCAGCGAAATTTGGAAAAAAACTGATGGGAGAAGACAAAATCATGGCAGTTCTGCACAGGTTAGACAGGCTTACCCAAGAGGAGGCTCGGGTGACCGTTGCACAGACCCTGGAGGTCGTCCAGGGGCTGGTAAGCAACATGAAGGTGGTGATGGATGGTGAGTCGGAGCTGTCCAAACTGTCACGTCCCTAATGCTTCTCTGCGCAGACGGCAAGGTCTCAACAGAATGTATTCGTAACGCTCTCAGTAAGTCCGAGCTGCGGGCATTGAGGTCTGTACAGCAGCTAAATATGGGTATTAGTTGCCATGCAAGAGATTGTCGAAAGTATAAGCAAGCTACAGCGTACGTTATTCCTGCTTTTAGTAACCCCCCTTTGATTGGCCCAAAACTAAGTAAATTTAATAGGTGACCAGTTGCAGATCAACATTAGAAATTGGTTGTCTGCACCTGATCCATCAATAAATCACAACTTGAATGCTGCGTGCAGAGCGCAACATTGCGGAACGGCGGAATGGTTTATTAAAGGCCGTACCTTTGCCCAATGGAGAGCAAGAAGTTCTATATTATGGGTCTACGGGAAACGTAGGGATTTCCTACCAGTCGCTCATCGACCATTGTTCATCACCTCTTGTGCTTCATAGTGGGCTCGGGAAAGAGTGTCCTCTGGTAAGTCATTCCTCAACTTCTTCTGAATACGCGGGACTTACGTGATGACTAGTTCCAAAATTGTCGAAGATATAGAGGATATGCGCAAGTCTGGATTAGCTTGGGTCCTCTATTTTTACTTCGATTTCAAAGACATCGACAAGCAGAGTCGCCGTGCCTTACTCTCTTCCTTTCTCGTCCAATTATGTGCTCGGTCCGACCCCTTCTGTGACATCATCTCCCGCCTGTATTCGACCCATGATTATGGTGCCCGCCAACCTAGCGAAGAATCCCTCATGCGGTGTCTCAAGGAGATGCTCAGCCTTCCAGGACAAGGCAAAGTTTACATGATCATGGATGCACTCGATGAGTGCCCCAACAAGCCTGGCATGCCATCCCCGCGCGAAGAGATTCTGGAGACCGTAGGGGAGCTCGTTGGCTTTCAGCTCCCAAATCTACATCTTTGCATCACGAGCCGGCCGGAGGTCGATATTCGTGTCGCTCTTGAGCCTTTGACATCTCATCCGGTATCACTCCACGATGAAGGTGGTCAGAGGCAGGATATTATTGACTACATCGTCTCTGTCGTTCACACTGATCCAAGGATGCGGAACTGGAGGGACGAGGATAGGCGACTTGTCATTGGTACACTATCAGAAAAGGCTGACGGCATGTAAGACACTTCCACATGAAAATACGCAGCAATTTCTCATGGTTTATCTAGGTTTCGGTGGGTTTATTGCCAGCTAGAGACGCTGCGCCGGTGCTTTCCCCCAAGTATCAGGCAAACCCTGAACGACTTGCCTGCAACCTTGGATGAAACTTACGCGCGTGCGTTGCTGGGAATAGATGAGGAGAAGCGGGAATTTGCGAAACGCTTTTTCCAATGCTTGGCAGTTTCCGTTCGTCCCCTTCGTGCCGAAGAGCTTGCGGAAGCCATGGTAGTCAATATTGACACCGAAGGGGCACCCATGGTTGAGCCAGGCTGGCGCCCAAAAGACCCCGAGGAGGCCATTCTCAAAACATGTTCCAGCCTCATCACAATCACAGAGATAGACGGCTCTCGAGTCGTACAATTTTCCCACTTCTCCGTCAAGGAGTTCCTCATTTCCAGCCGCCTCGCCACCTCCACAGACAGCCTCTCTCGCTATCACATCGCCCCACAACCTGCACATGCGACTTTCGCGAAACTTTGCCTCCGTGTCCTCCTCCAGCTCGACAACTGTGCTGATAAACGCAATATCAAAGCCTTTCCCCTTGCTGAGTACGCTGCCCACCACTGGGTAGAACATGCTCGGTTTGATGGTGTCTCACTCCATGTCCAACGAGAAATAGACAGTCTCTTTGATCCTGAGGGGCCACATTTTGCCGCTTGGGTCCGGATATACGACATCGATCCATCCAGGAGATCTTTGGTCGACACCCACCCCACGGCCTCCATCGCATCTCCACTACACTACGCAGCACTATGCGGTCTCCGTGGCCTAGTTGAGCGTCTCGTGGCCTTACCGTCACAGGAGATCGATGGGAAAGACGACAGAAGTCGGACTCCGTTGCATGCGGCCTTGCATGGAGGCCATACAGAGGTGGCACAGTTCCTAGTCGAAAGTGGTGCCTGTACGGATACCTGGGACGACGATGACTGGACGCCATTGCACATAGCATCGCAAAATAGGAATCCCGAGGTTGTGCAGTTGCTTCTTCAGCAGGGGGCCGTCGTGAATACGCAGACGAAGGGCCACCATCAGTCTCCACTGGACCTAGCATTATACAATGGAAATCTCCAAGTCACACGTTTGCTACTCGAAAACGGAGCCAACCCAAATACCCGCGATGACAAGGACATGACTCCGCTACAGATAGCGTATCTGCGTGGAAACCTGGAGGCCACTAAATTGTTACTCGTTCATCGCGCAAACGTAAACGCACGGAAGAAGGACCGTCAGACGCCATTGCACTTGGCAGCGTGGGATGGAGATATCGAATTCACACGTTTATATCTCGAGGGCGGGGCAAATGTCAATGCTCGTGGCGATCGAAGCAGGACCCCACTACAAATGGCCTTGGGAAATGGGAAAGTCGAAATAGTGGGTTTGCTGCTGGAACACGGAGCAAACGTGAATGTCCGAGGGAGCTGGGAGGACACGCCGTTACACCTGGCCTCTGAAAACGGCGACCTCGAGATGACGTCGTTACTACTGGCGCATGGAGCGGACGTCAACGCCCGAGACTCTCAAGACATGACCCCGCTTCATTTGGCACTTCCCAACGCCAAACCCGAAAAAGTAATTCAAATGCTGCTCGAACACAAAGCGGACGCGAATGCCAAGAGCAATCAAGGCAAGACACCGTTGCACATGGCATCAAAGAGCGGGAAGCTGGAAATAGTGCGTCTACTTCTCGAACATTCCGCCGATGTAAATGCCTGCTCGGAGCAAGGCTCGACCCCTCTGCATGAGGCCTCGGCGACAGGGCACCTCGAAATTGTCCGGCTGCTCCTTGAGCACGACGCGGATGCTGAAGCCCGAACGAAAGATGGCACGACTCCTCTGCACATGGCCTCTATGCGAGGATGGCTGGAGGTCGTCTCGCTGCTCGTTGAACACGCCAGCGCGGACGTGAATGCCAAGGACTATGGCCACTGGACCCCGTTGCATATCGCTTTGGCGTATAACTGGCACGGACCTGAAGTCGCGCTTTGGCTAGTTGAACATGGAGCAAATGTCGATTCGCGAGAGAACGATGGATACACGCCGTTGCACTTCGCTTCGGTGGAGGGACACATCGAGGTTGTGCGTTCGCTTCTCGAAAACGGTGCGAATGTGCATGTTCGAGATAGGAATAACAACACACCGTTTCAATTAGCACTGAAGGGTGGGCATTTCGAGGTTACTCAGTTACTGCAGGGGTGTGGGGCGGAGCCAAACGGCGCGGGGATGAATTATAGGTCACCGTACTAGTATGGCGTTCAACCTGGGCTTACACCGCAACCGGTTGTTTCCCCGCCGGTCTTGATGTCGTACCAACTATCTTTCGAGAATCCCTGCTCCTATTGTCGTGATCATGACATCTATAGAACTTGTCCAAGTCTAGGATACCACTTCCATTGACAATATCACTGGGCGATTCCAAAAAACAAAGTGAAACATAAGAATACGTTCGGGAATGCTTCCATAATAAATCGAGTCATATGGAGACCTCTGTTTGGCACCTGCCGCACAGAGGTTTGATTTTGTCTGAATGCTCTTGAAGTCCCAAAAATAATGAGATTTCCTATGCTGTGGGAAATAGTTTATTATTGTGTTTTACGATAAATTTTATCTGGACTTAATGTTTTTCAGGGAGGTTTATTCACAATTCTTATCCCTTATGAAGAAGAAAATTTAACTATAAATTACAGTTTATTGAACCAACTCCCCTTTGACCACGATGTCGTTGATCAGATCGATTAAACATCCCTTCAAGTGAGATCAGAAGGTCCATCCATCTCTTTGCTCCATCGGTTCTGGCTTTATTCTCACCAGAGTCATGTCCCGTGTTTTACTGGCGGTCGGAGTCCAGTCCCACGGCTCAGCGCAGCTTCTTAGCAACGACGTATTGTACACAGTATTCCTCTAGCATATCGATGTGCGTGTCTATTTCTGGACGACTCGTGATGCATATATGCCATATATTCATCTCAAGTTGTCCAGAAGTTGACACGTTACATCAATGCTGCGCCCGAATCCCGGTACACCATCAAGTGTCTTACACGAGGATTGCGAGCAAGACGGTGCCATCGATCATGTCAACTCTTCCGTTTACTCCCACTCAAAGAAAAGGCGATGACGAGGAGATGGCGAAAAGTCATCAATTGGTACAACGTCAGAAATGACGAATGGTATGTAAGATATCATTCGTGGGGGTACGCACTGGTTCTTCACTGATCACTCAGTTTTCAATGGGCCCACGGGGATTAGACTGCTAGTCACTTGGCGTTGGTGTCCGGAAGGTGTGTCAAGTCCTTTCATGTTCTAGCTCGATAACAATCGCCGAGAACAGTTCATACGTTGTACAAACTTCTCATCACTCTGTCAATCAATATATACAGCTTTTGACGGTCCCTTACGTGCGAGATTCGAGGAGACGACCAGATTTTGGCGGTACATATGGTAACAACGCGACCTATAGTCAGTTGCGGGAATAAACGACTCGGGAACTACCGCTATTCCGCCTACGAATTGCAGGGAAAAGGTCGTGTAAACGCTCAATAGTGGGTGTTCCCATACTGTACAGAGCACTGATACCCAACGTAACCACCCATCGCATCACCAATGCTTGCGGAGGATGACTGACACTCCTTGGGGGACCGAGGCCTGAGGCCCTTACGCACCAGGTTCCCACAAAATCACAAAATAGTAATCTTACAATTCAATCTGAATCTACACACATACATGGTGCCATGCTATCTACGTATTGTATGGAACAGGAAGAATATGCGCGCCACGATAATCGTCAACATCGTCATGCCATTCACACGCGACCACTTTTGCTTGGCAAAAGATCATGCTGATATGATAACACAAGCGGTACCAGTTGTCAGCAGAGAGAAACCGCTGGTGACGTGAGGAGAGGCGGGAGGGTGTCTCATACCTGCAACGGTCGGCGCGGGGTTCCCGCTCTTCTCGAACACGTTTTGCGTGGAACCTTTGCGCTGCAGGATGGGAGACTCGGCGACCGTGTTCAGGACCACGTGGTTGTGCGAGCTGTGTGGTAAGGAACACGTGAAAACCCGCGCGATGGTCCTGGTGGCAGCCGCCGCGCCTCCTTGGGTTTACTCACCGGAAGTTGGTCTGCGTGCTGCTGGTCCTTGGGGGGTGCGACGACCCTACAAAGGCGGGCAGGTTCGCTAAGCACAAGGGGAAAAGGTTCGCGTGCGAATCGAAATCCGTACCGGTGTATGGTGCTCTTGACGTAGCCGCCAGTCAAGAAAGAGATTGCATCGCACGCGTTTAGTGTGAGGGTGGTATCCTACGGTCTGACCTGACCCACTTCCACTCATTGTGAATCGGGTCCCAAATCTACAGAGCCGCAATGGGCTGGCAGAAGAGCAATGTGAAGCTGCCGAGATTTGATAGGGTGACGTGATCGGGGACGGATTGTATGCGGGCGCGTTCAATTGGGTTGGGTGAGCCGGTGAGGAAAGCGCACCATTGCGTGGATCCGGCTGTTGCCGATGGCGGGATTCTTACCTCATACGGTGGTACCAGCGAAGGCGGTTAGTAGGCGGTCTTCGCTTTTCAGCTCGTACTTGTGGATGTTGCGAAAGTAATCCTCGTGGAGCTCGCAATCTCGAGAAGGGTATGAAGTCGATCTCACGGCTCGACTAACCACAACTTGAAGCTGCCTACAGGTATCACTTTCCCCCTTTCCTCAAGTAGAACAACAACCCCGATGAGCATCCGCGACGTCGTTGCTGGACGACATTGACCACTGTGCGGCTCTAGTGTGTGCAAGTGAAACATTGTGACGACATGTACTAACTTCTTTATAAGTAAGCGGCGTGCCTTACACATTCTCCCCATCATCGTTGAGATCGATGTATTGCCTTGTATCAACAACTGTGATGGCGTTAACGACTCTATTACCTCCAACATCGCGAACGACGACGTTGAGCAGTGGCTCAGCGATGTCGAAATACCCGTTCCTATCGCGAGAGACGACCATGAGGGCGAGGAAAGCGAAATCTCGAAGACACAATTGGAAACGACATCTACCGGTGTGTGCTGTATCAATGTTATATCCTGTCCTTTAGGTCTTCTGCATGATGTCGTACAGTTGCCGTACAGGAAAGCCTGGAAGATTGTGACCTGTTAGTGTGGATAGACCACATGTCAGAACCACACCCCTAAGGACAAACCACACCACTACCACACCCAACCTTAGGTCTTCCATAATGTGTATCCTATTGTTTCTACAATAGCATTCCCGATCAAGGACGTCAGCCGAAACAACATTTGTGGATCGTTGTTCGCTCTGGCCCCATTTCACTGAAATTTGTAACCCACTGGTTCAAAGAGTGTTCAAAAGTACAAGGCACCGGTATAAAATGAGTGCATCCTGATTGTCAAAGAGAGATGTCCCTAAGCACGAGAATGGCTTCCCACTTATCACATCTGACACCTTCCTTCAAGTCCTTGACAGTTCCGCATCGGAATACGATGCAGGGGACGTTGCACGCACCATCGATTCCAGATAGTGCCCCAAGATCAGGACTCAACCCTCTAGGTTTTGGCGAGCACATCAAGAACAGGCCGCGTAGCGTCCGGCAGCCGCCAGAGTTGTCCTTGGTCTCCGCGGGGAGCTCACAGGTGTCTTTGCTTGTGCTCGACAACCCGAACGTATTCTCCCCGATCGGCGCAAGCAAGGGTGTACGCATCTCTCTCACGATAAACCCTCCGGACGTGGTTCCGTCGACTGTGGTCTGGGCATTATCGCAGCCCGCGTGGGGCCAATGGCCCAGCCACACTTTCTCTCACTGCATTTCCGTCCTGACCGAGAACGACGCAAGAGCCGCGTATGTGTTCAGCGCCTCGCCACTCCCGCCGATATACGAGTGCACGATGGACTGCGTGGAACACCTCTGGCTCGTCGTGCCGAGACGCCCGAGTGCGGGAGCGCAGATACAGATGACGGAAGAACAGATGAGGGCGGCGCTAAAATTTTACGAACGCGCTGGCGCGATGGACGAGGGGAAGGCGGCCGCGGACTGCTGTGGCCTGAAAGAAGACGATGCTGGATATTGTGCCGAGACATGCGAGGAAGGAGCAGTGCTGCTCTCCTGCGCCGAAGGGAACGAGGTGGACGCCGTCGCGCTGGCCGTGTTGCTCTTGGCCCATCAATACCGCGACTATGATTTCCGGTGCGTGCTAGATGGGCATGATGGGCCTAGTGGCCCAGCTTACCACGCGTCGCGGCTGATCGAGGAGGATCCGGGAGTGTCATATGTTTGGAAGGGCTTGCTTGGGTGGCAGGATGTGGAGAGCTTGCAGGCTGCGCTGTGGTGACGTGTATTAATTAAACTCCGGAGGTGCTGGTGGTGAGGTAGAAGGCCTGGAGCCTATAACCACTTGCACGTGAGGAAGTATGGGAGTACGTAGTGTTTAATTGTAATGGCAGACGACATTTGGCGGATGACGAATAAGACACCAGTGGTGATACCGAATAGGATCCCTTTCAACGACCTGTACAAATACTGGCAGTGCTCGCCAATGGAATGCCATGGTTTCCATCTTATAATAGTGCTCACACTTATTCCAAGCGAGGGCGTAGCTTGGGCGGTTGCCATCAGGTGCCCATGTGAATGTGGACCTAGGACACCTCAAGCCAGACTCTGTAAGTGTACCCCAGGACATTTCCTGGCGGAGTGGATCAATTAGTGCCCCGATTCCACGAGAGTGTTAGCGCTACCAGGCATGAATTCGTCATCGTATAGTGTGCTGAACAAATGTAAACTAATTTCTGGCTTATACAGATTGACTTACAATGGCATGAATCCCGTATATCCTGCGGTCACATCCCTTGACAGTTCTGTCTCGCACCCACCCTTCTCCCTCCAAGCTCGGAGTACAGCACATCCATGGTTCCCTTCGGGTGGGACCATGGGCGCTGATTCTTGAAATGGTTGGATATGAGAAATGCAACATCTAGAGATGGCGCGATGAAAATAGAGTGAGCGACGGGTTCATCGGACACGTCAGCGAAGACAGTAAGGTGATGGAGATAAGAACTGACCTAAGGACTGCTCAAAATTCAGACGAGGGTCACAGAAGCTCTAAGATCGCAAAGCAAGTGATAAATGGTAGGATGAGTTAAAGGCGACGCTCGGGCTATACACACCTGGTAGCGTAGGCCGAGCTGCTCCTCGGTGAGCTCCATGCTCCCACCCAGACACTCGGTCACGCTGTAGCCCTCCTCATTTAACTCACCCGTGAACTCGAGACTGACTCCACCCAGCCGCGACTCACACTCGCCATGGATGCGGAGGCAGGAAGTTAGCTCGCTGATAATAGTACCAAAGTGGCGTGTCTTCAAACCGGATGACGATACAAGGGTGCTAAGCGATGACAGTTACATCAACACTGACGGCAGGTGTGACGGTTCAGCATGTACTTACTTTCCGTGCATTGGGTCGCAGACCCAGATGACAGGATGACCGGACACTTGAACAGCCTTGATGTGATGCGACAAATGCGAACCAATCTAAAACTTACCAAATCAGACGTAAACTCACTGAAAGAATGATACGAATGAGGACCTTGTCAGCCCCATAACGGGTTATAAGGGTCACCCTTCCATTCTCACGATCGGGATTTACAACTGCGTACTCGATAAGGTTTGGGCAGACAAATGCATAGTCGTGGTGCTTACTATCCAATAGGGCGACCAGTTCCTCTTTAGCCATCGAAGGCCCGACTTTAATACCAATCGGATTGCGGATCCCTCGGAAATACTCGACATGTGCACCGCCCAGCTGCCGAGTTCTGTCTCCCACCCACAGGAAATGCGCGGAGGTATTATAGTATTTCTCAGATGCTGCCATTCCGACCTCGCGAGAAGCTGTCGAATCCGGTATTGGGTACTTCCGAGTCATGGCTTCCTCGTAGTCGAGTAAGAGACCTTCGTGACTAACATGGTGCGAGTTATTAATGGTCTCCCAATGAATCATATTTGGGTACCTTGTGTATACATCGGCCTCCCCCAGGACCCCACGGCCTCCGCCGCGCTCGTAGCTCTGGGCCTCTCGCCCGGCATCTAGGCCAATCGTCCGGGTAAAGTCGAGAGCATCTGCCAAACCTTCCGAAATTGCGGCATATTCCTCTCTATCTATGGGGGTCAACGACGTAAAGCGAATATAACACCGGGACCACAACGAACTTCAGGGAAAGTGATCGCACATGTGACAGTGACCAGTCTCGGGGGTGATGCAGGGAGCCGAATCCAGAGGTGAGAAGACTTCTTATATGATTCAGGGTTGTCGCCGAGTGGAAGTATGCCCTATTTAGGCTCAGGAGGCGGTCGTTTAATAGAGGGCTGGAAGTGAGATATACCTTAGTAGCCTCTCTGGATCCGGAGTCCGCTCATCAGGGTGGAAGCTTGATATGAATTAGGAATAGATCACGGGGCGTGGGACGCTGCATTACCCGTTCACATTGTCACCCCTATAAATGCGAATCTGAAAAATTGGGGAAAGTAATAACTGATGGGCTCCCTACCGGAAGATCATAACGTCGCGGTCCCCAACTTTTTCAGTTGCAGTACTCCTCGGTTTAGCGTATTGACCAGCAATTCGCCCGACGCGGACCTATCTCCAGTGTCAGCAAGGATGGTCGATGATTCGACTACATGATATGAAGGGCTTACGACAGGGAGACGAGCGCCCCAGATCAGAATGAGAGAAAATGACAATATGAGGCCTACTTTAGCGGAAATATTTTCCTGCCGTGGGATTAGCCACCTGTCTAGGTGAAGGGAGTTGGGGAGTCAAACTAGTGAAGAACGAACCTGTGTGCAAGCTTCGAAGCTTTCTGCGCAGTCACCAGCGTGTAACAGGAATGCCTCATTTTTTTGTACAAAAGTTAGCTGATGCCGGAGTCGTTCTATCTAGAGTGACGGTTCGCGCTGAGCTTGGTTCAAAATCGACAGGACGCACCTCGGATGGCGTGACCAGGGGCGGTAGGGCTCTTATTTTTTTCAGGATTCTGTGTAAGAAAGCGAGAGTAGGGGGCCCAATTAGTACCGAGATTCGAGGAAGTGATTTCGTGGCATAGGTCTGTACTTTGCTAGATGAGTCTCGTCTGGATATTCAACTGTCTATATCAAATGGCAACCAGATTATTTCGATGCCAGAAAGATGAAAGCTCAAACACACCTGCGCCGCTGCTTTGTTTCTCCAAGACGTGGGGACCCAGTCCTGTGTATTCATCTCAAATAGAGAGGGCCCTTAGTCGAGTTGTGCCAGCAAAAGGACGTAGTTGGTGGTACAGTAATCAAATTAATTTAAAGTTTCGGATGTTTTGGATATCCAATATTAATGAATCCGCGCCGCGGTGAATGAATAGAGGTCCACGGGCCCGGGGGAGCATGGTTAGTATTCGATGCTTCGGTGCCATCCTGCTGACACTCACGCTCATCGACACGACCAAATCTCAACATGTCATGGAGCAGTCTCCATCTCGGTGTGGGTTGATCTTCTGTTCCGAGAATCGCATATCGTTGTCGAGTTTGCTGCTGTGCCCAAGGTTGAGCTTGAACGCTAGCTCATGAACAAGAATGCCACCACGTCTGATGAGGGGGTCCATCCTTATCAGTCCCCGAGGACCTCTGTGACTGACTGGCCACAATTTGAAAAGTTGAACAGACTTTTTTTTATGTGACAGGCTTATCCTGTTTCTGGAGCTGTATGTCGTCCATCACTTTGGAGTCGAGCACAGAAACTTCAAGTTTGGGCCACAGAACGTGATGAAGAAGGGGTAGCACTCTCTGAAGACCATTGACTTCGATTTTTCGCATGTCAACCATACATATCCGGGCTGGAGGAAGGCTAGCGAACTGAAACACGTATGATGTATGGACAACGGTACAAGAGTTGGATGCTGGGCAAGCTCAGGCCGGTTGAGGCTAGGAATTATCTTCTTGTGCTCTGCTTCGCTGTGACATGACCCTGCGCGAACTGAAGAATATGGCCCCCAATATAGCGATAACTCCCTTTCAATGCGTCTTTATAACCGATCCTTCATTGTGGCCACAGGGATTTACTAGAAATGCGCACCGTATACTCATCATAATGTATCAAAACAAATCGTTCTGTTTTTGAGTTGCGGCACACGGATTGTGCGTGCTCTTCGCTTCGTGGTGCTGCTTTCAGCACCTCGCGCTTCGAAAAGATAAAAATACAATTGAATGTCACCTCACCACCTCGGTTGAGGCGCTGGTCATGCCCACGGGATAGTAAGACAACGGTACAGGACAGCTCTGGCTCTCCCTCTCCCCGTGATCATGCCATCGAATGGAGCCTTCGTATCATCGACATGTAAGGTAAGATACTGCGGTGCACGAATCCTCGACATGGCCCCGTCACTGCATGCACGGCATGCCAAGCCTTCGCGCTTGAGTGTGTGCTCGACGTCATGTCGGGGCCGCTCTTCATGCGCAGAGGCATCTACTCAGTCTCTTCAACAGCTGGGCGTTCTTTCTCCTCCATGGTGTCAAGCATAGCTTCCGCAACTCAAATAAACCATACGATTGCAGCGTCGGTCCTGGCTCAGACCCCAGCGACATGCACAGCACACCCGTTGTTCCGCGGTCGTCACGTGCAGGATGAGAGATTCGCAATCGAGTTGACGGAAGCGACTGCGGTCATCGGGGCATCTCTTCACTGTTACTCGGGTGCACGGAAGGTCATCGTTTCTGAGGCGGAAATCAACTTGAACCAAAGACGCGCAGTAGAAAGTGAGCATCGTACGCCCTACGACGTGCCTTGTCCGAGGCATTCCAGACCGTTTATCATCCGAGGGCCCGTGGTCCAGTTCTGGAATTGTGGTGACTTGGTTAAGGTGCATGCTTCATCTACGGTTAAGACATCACCTAAGATTCCCCTATAATCGTGGTAGATACCTGGTCCATATCTCCTCTTGTCTTCTACGGTTTATTCTCAATCAGCCGTGGATTGTACCTAACAGACATGAACGAGGGCTGGGCTGAAGGTGTGGTTGTCAGGGTGAGGGTCACGTGGTATCCCCTTTTTTACGGCGGAAATTGTCAAGCGTGATTTTTTGCCCGCCATCTGAAGAGACGATAGGCAACGGTGCCCACGCGATCCACGGGCTTTCACCAGAAGAGCGTGGGATGGCACGCAAAAGCTATCTTTACATGCCCGACGGCGGGACAAAGACAATAGTGAAGATTTTTCCTGGTAACTGAAGCTACTTTTCTCAACTCGATTTCCATTCCTTATCTCGTTGTAAACTAGACCACTTATGAGGATTCAAAAATCAAAACCAATGCAGGGTCAATCGAGGTCTCCGGATCAGTGGTGACAAAGCACACCCGGTCATTGATAAAGCCTTTGCATTGCAGTACACCGCCGTCCAGTACCAGTACTTACTCGCAAATGTTGGCGTCCCAGGAATGGTCGTGTACCGGAACTGGACCAGCCACAGCCATGCGCCGCATTGCACCGCGGAAAGTTCGATCCGTCGGCGTTGACCTACTCTATTCAGAAATCAGACTATTCGCCGACTCTCCGACTCTCTGGATACACCAACCCGTTAATGCGCAGCTACATCCAAAGAATCTACGTTTGGCTGAAGTCCCACTCCTCCCTCTTCAGGGCGGGTGTGGATCTCCTCTCCCCGGCGTTAGCCTAGAGCGACACCAGAGGTATTATTCTGGGTGTCCTGAGACCTTGAGCCCACTCAAGTCCTTGTAAGCTGCTCGATGCTCGTGGAGCTGGGCCAATGGATATGCTTAAGTAGGGACTGCAAACAGCCCCTATCAATCATGTCGGTCTCGAACCTTCTCTCGTTGGACTGACTTGTCACGTATGGTTTATCTTTAGCATCGACCATACTATTAGGCCCTACGACGTGTCCTACTTCCTCGTCGCCAGCAAAGGGACAAGGTACCATTCAAAAGAAGAAATGGGATAAGTCGGAAGCTTTCATTAGTTTGACTTTTATTTTATTGAAGGTCCTCAAGGAATTCCCCGGTTCCCCACCTCAATGCTGTCATTCATATCATTTCCTCATCAATCACTGCCCTCGGTGTCAGTGTAACGCTTCCGGAATCCTACTTTCAGACAAAGCAAATACAGTGCCACATCCCGTAGTGGTACTCTTACGTACGTGTTCCTACATTTGTTTGACGATAGTCCCTGTGCCTTTAATACATCTTTGTCTCTGCATTACCAAGCGGCCCATCTGTGATGATGCGCAGGCTTACATATTTCTTCTCAGGGGCGCATGTTCAAGTGTGGCTTCGCGCTTCATCCATGAGATGACGCCACATGTGGCTGTAATATTCCTCGTGATTCAGTGGTGCTCTAGTGCTTCCCTGTCTTCCCTCTGTGTTCTGCTGTGTGTTCATAACGTCGTCCTATTCGGACCCATATATGGCTATCAGTATAAAAGCATATCACATGTCGTGCTGCTTCATATAGTCGCCTCCTTACTCATATCTCGCCTTCATCATAAGCCCCCCTGGAACCACATGGCCTCGTCTTCCCCAGAGACTCCTCAACCGGAACATGCAGAACCGGAACACACAATCGAACAGTCTAACCTAGCACTCTGCGTGATCTCCGGGCAGGGGGAGCTCAGATATCGGGATCCGCCTGTAGTGGTACATCAGGAGAAGGGTGTCTGCATGGTTTTCGTCTCCTTCGTGGCACTACCGGAAGAGGTTGGCGTATGTTTTGCTACTGTTACCTCAAAGGCTGACGTTCTTGCAGGCATTCCAACTATTCGTGCGAAACTATAGCCCATATGACGCCAGCGCAGACATCTTTGTTGGTGGCGAGTCCTTGGGAAAGTGGCTTATCGCCCATGGGCCAAAAGCATGGCATAGCATCGCTTGTGATTCTGTCTTCAAGTTTCGGGAATCGTACGGTACGGGACTCGTATATTATTTACAACCAACTACTGGACAGACAACAGATCGTCAGTCCAAGTTTTTTGAACCAACGACAATTGAGATCCGATTTCAACACCTTTCCAAAGTCCAAGACTCTAATGAAGCTTGTCTTGTACCTGTTATCGCGCGCCAGCCGTCTCCAGAGGATGGGCCGAGCTACGTTCCGTTCGTAATTTTTTATGTTGCATTGTCTAAGGGCAATTGTGCTGATGTGTTTTATGCAGGCCAAGCGACGACGTGATGCAGAGCAAGTTTGAGGCCATAGATGACAGTCAATTTCTGACCTTCGTCATCTCGTTCTTTCCCCCGGCGCCCTCGACCATCTCCCTTCCACCGCTAACTCCACCAAATACGAGTCTAGAATCAGGTCCAGGTTCGTTAGCCAAACACCCTACTTGCTAGTACGTCTCGTACATCTCGTTTGCAGCTTCAGCGTCGTCCTCGGAAAGTGGCTCGGCGAGCAGCTCGGACTCGATCTCTCAGGTCTGTATACCATATTATCCTCTGACCTGTTCCGCTTCTCAAACGACTGGGTACTGACTCTTGCACATCGGGCGCCGTTGGGACGCGATGTATCGCTCCGGGTCCGGAAGATGTCGGATGACGAGCTACAAGAAGCGCTCACTGAATACAAAAATTCTCGCCTCCTCCTCCCCGGGCGGCTCATCCCTGGATTCTGCGGGAAGCTCTCGGTTGAGAACTTTTGCCACCGATACGAGCTGTCGGAGGAGATCGCATCGGTGCTAACGCGGATGAAGGTTAAGGACGTGCATAGCCTCAGCAGGTTGTACCTACGTGAGCTACGGGACTCTGGCTTAGCTCTCCGATCCCTCAATATTTTACGACTTGCCGTCATCAGATTCTCGTCCGACTCCAGACCATGACTGGACGGGCACGGTTGCATTCATATTTCATTCATTCATCGGTTCGGGTTATCACATGTATATGTACTTGTATCCTTATTATATAGTAGAAATATTTCTACAAACGGCAGACGCCGCCGTTGGGTGCCATATCACATGATTGTCACGTGCCACTTTCGACACCGAGCTCGTTCTCAGTCGCAGTCGCTAATTCACCCTGACAGGCAGGGCGACCTCCACTCGATTTGATGCTCTGCTTGCGCCTCCGCGGCGTCGTTGCCGCATCGGAATGCTCTTCCGGTGCTCGGAGACGACAAGCCCTGTCCGTCCGACTCACCTTTGCACATCCCTCGTCCAGTCGGGGACATCCCCCATGGCCTACATTCACTTCGGCTCAGAAGCGCCTCTTCGCAGCCAGTTTTACCCCCCGCACCCCCGCACCACACCCACCACCACTAACCTCTCCACCAGCCCCGACTCTCTCCAATGCCCCAACACATCGCTCCATACTTTCTCGCATTCTACCCGCTTCCCTCTTGCCCAGTGCAGGGGGGACTTCCACTTCCACATCCTTCCGCAAGATTGTCGCACTTGCTCGGCCAGAGCGGCGGCCGCTCCTCACTGCCATTGGCCTCTTGCTTGTCTCTTCGTCCGTGTCGCTAAGTATCCCCTTTACGGTTGGAAAGCTCATCGACTATTTCACTTCCCCGAATCCTGTAAGTTGGTCACTGTGATACCATGTCATGGTTCGGTCCTGCGCTCGTTCGAGCTATTATGAGGCTTCTCAGATTTGCAGTTTTCCTCCTTTCTCTTAACCTTTGATATGAGGATCATGGCTTGAGTTCTTATGAACCATCCCGCCCTACAGACCATTCCGCACGGCCTTTCACTGACCCAAGCCACTGCGGGTCTTCTCCTCGTTTTTACCATTGGTGGAGCCTGCAATGCGACACGCGCGTTCCTTATGCGTATGTCGGGTGAGTCGTGCTTCTTCTTCCCCAGAAACTTGATCCTCATCTCAAGCCCAGGTCAGCGAATAGTGGCTCGTCTACGTGAGCGGACTTACGCTGCTACACTTCGGCAAGAAATCGAATACGTGGAGCGCGGAGAAGGCGATGCGCTCAGTCGATTAAGCGTCGACAGTAGCATAGTCGGAGAAAGGTTAACAATACATTGACTCGTCTTGACCTATAGTTCAGGAATCGGCTGACGGCGTCCAAAGTGTCACGCAAAATCTGTCAGATGGCCTCCGCGCTGTAGTGATGTCATTTGCTGGCCGTAAGCACCGTCACCCGCATATCGTGGTTTATACGTTGACCGTGTTACGGGTGAAGTTGGCGCTATGCTATACATATCGTCGCATCTCACATTTCTCATGCTTACCATTGTCCCACCTATCTCTCTTGGCGCAGCACGTATCGGTTTTGCTCATCAATTTATCCTGCATGCCCACTTATCATCACCTTTGATCAGGTATTCTACGGTCGGTACGTGAAGAGGCTATCAAATAAGACACAAGAAGCTCTCGGAGACATGACCAAAGTCGGAAAAGATCATTTTCATGGCCATAAATCAAGGTGTTCACAGATAGCTTTGCAGGTCGCCCAGGAAGCGTTAGCCGCCCTTCGTACAGTACAAGTCTTCAATGCGGCCCCACATGAAGAGAAGAAATTTTCCCAGCGGGTTGAACGAGTCCTGACACTCGCTCGGCGCGAGGCAATTGCCTCGGGCATATTCTTTGGTAGCACTGGGTGGAGTGGAAACGTTACGCTGTTGGCTTTATTAGGCTATGGTTCGTGGACTTTCGACCCGCTGCTTCGAGACCAGTTGTCCCATCGTGCACTTAGGAGGAACTCTCGTGAGCCGCGGGCAGATATCCGTAGGAGAGCTTACAAGCCTATTGATGTATACGGTTTATGTCGGCAACGGCCTGCAGATGTTAACGTACGTCCACTTGACAGTTCTCGGCGACAGTGCCCTCAGCTACATATTTGCCAGATCTTTCTTCGTAAGCTTATACTTCACTCCGTTTCGTCACGCGTGACATATGCATCCCAGACATCTGTCATGCGCGGAATTGGTGCTGGGACGCGTATCTTTGACCTCCTCGACAGAACCCCGGGGATCCAACCTGGAAAGGGCGCGGTTCTAGATCCGGCGCGTTCCGGGCCGCTTCGATTCGAGAACATCACTTTCAGCTACCCGACACGAAGTGGAGTAAATGTGCTCGAGGATTTCAACCTCGAGGTCAACGTCGGAGAGAATGTGGCTATCGTGTATGTCCCACCTCCGCACTTTCAAGCTGGATGCTTCATGGATCATTGATGTAACAGCGGGAGGAGTGGGGGCGGCAAGTCATCTATACATTCGCTGTTACTGAGGTATTACGATCCCGTGAGAGGCAAGGTCACGTACGATGGACAGGGTACGCCTTGTATTTATTTTGTTTAGGTGACTATTCTGTTTGAACCTGCATCACAGATATTCGTGAATTTACGCCAGAGTCGTGGCGGAACATCATTGGCGTTGTCCCCCAGGTACATGACCAATAGGTTGTCCAGATTTGTGTCTAGCTGATAGGTAGCCCACACAGGACCCCGTATTGTTTACAGGCACGATAGCGTCCAACATCGCCTATGGTAATGAGAATGTTCCTAGGGAGCAGATCGAGGCTGCCGCCCGTGAAGCAAACTGCGAGTTTGTATGGGGTTTGCCAGACGGTTTTGACACGCAAAGTAGGTCGACTTAGTCTTGTGAAATACCCCTGGTAGCTTTGATACGAGAATCCCGTAGTCGGCCGATTGAGCTTGAGCGGTGGCCAACGCCAACGTCTCGCCATCGCCCGTGCTTTGCTCAAGAAGCCTGCCATCTTGGCACTTGATGAGGCCACTAGCTCCTTGGATGCATCTGCCGAACGGCGCGTAAGCATACGTTCATGTTTTGTCAGTGTCGCGGACACACTGATCGAGAGGTTCTGTTAACAGGTGAACGATGCCATCGACAAGATTCTTCGTTCACGTCACACGACATGTCTATTCGTTGCGCATCGCCTCTCGACCATCGCGAGGGCAGAGCGGGTCGTGGTGCTAGAGGGTATACTTTTTGGCTGTTGCCCTTCTAGATGTTATTGACCGCCGAACTCGTCGCCTATTTCCCAGACGGACATATTACCGAAACCGGAACGTACCGCGAGCTAGTACGTGTCTATTAACAACTGCCTCGTACCAGTTGACTTTACCCATCTCCACAGGTACAACGCGAAAATTCCCGCTTCCGCACGCTCATGGCTGCGCAGCTGAATGCAGCCGGAGAGGAACAAGGCCCTGCGATCGTAGTTCCCGATACTAGTACACAGCGCAGAGAAGATGTGCCTCACCGGACTGAGCACGCAAATAAGGCGCTGCGGACCGAGAGTGTTACTGCGGGGGCAACGCCCTGATCTGCATACCGGAAGGAATCTCTGCCCACTACTCACCGATAAACATATTTCCTCAATGAGCAGTTGCCACGGCTTTCCCGATGTCATCTAACTAAGGCTGTCCCCAGTCTTAGCTGCTGTTGAGGATAGAGTAGTGAGTGACGCAGATAGATGATCTAGCAGACACTTCCATGGACACTCGCATCATTAAAATATTATTACACCCCAGACATAGATGTAAGTAACTCCTGAAGTATGATAGAGTACTGAACATACTGGAACAAATTCTCTGGGTAATACTGTTGAACTATCACCCCTCTATAGATCACTTTGTTGCACCGTAACTCAGTGGTTCCTGTTGGCTTCACCGTCTCCTCCCTATCTCATTAGCAGTTCGTTCAAGTTGGCGGAGCTCCTTCAGTCTGGCGTGGGTTAGTATTTAATAGTGCCATACTAATGTGAGGCCGGCAGTATAGCAAACCTCCTTCAATTACGCCGAATTCCGTTAGATGTTATGCCTTGAAAATGGGCCCGAGAGAGGATGACGATAGACAAGGTCAATCAATTACTACCACCGCCTTGACAAATTATCTGCGTTCAATAATCCACTACAAACTAGACCAATGCAATCTGTCGTATCATCCTCCGGAAAATGCTCATCATGGATCTCCGTACTTTGTGTACCTCATGTGGCGATGTCCATTGTGGAGTCATCCACGGACCTGGCTTGGGACAAATTTCCATACGGCTATCACCAAATACTGTAAAGGATACAAATTACACAATAACAGACACAAAAATGCGGATCAACTTGGATCAGCCCGCCGAAAAAAGATATCCACGATTCACGCGTTCAGCGTACTCTCAGCCGTACTTACGCATACAGCCTCAGAGCTGTGCGCTGTCCCTCTACGCCACAGCAGCCTGGGGACTCGAGCCATGCCTCTTCCAAATCGCTCCGACGCGCGACTCGCTCTTCGTTGCTACTTTCTGCTCTTTCTCAGACAAAACCGCGTCCATGCGGCGGCGTTTCGCACTGCGCGCAAGAGTGAGTGCCTCGGCAATATCGCGTCGCGCGACGAGGCTGCTCGGCGGTGGACGTTCGTCAACCTCGAGCGCCCAAGCGAGGCTCCATTCGGATGAAGCGGAGACGTCTCCTCTGGTGTGGGACTGGGGGCCCTGCTGTAGTTTGTCGATGGAACGCTCGCGGCGCTTGGCAACATGCTTGATGCGGCCCGCGTACTTCTTCTCGTGGTGTTCCGTGCCCGCAATGTACCGGTATACCCAGTGTTCGGAGACGGCACCGACGAGCTCGGGCATTATTTGTAGCGCAGGGAGGCTCTGCTCTACCTCGAGCGGTCGGATGACACCATTGATTGACACCCGCTCGCGAATCATGCCTTGATGGCCCGGAGATTTTGCCTAGGGCTGTGAGGTTTCGGTAACGGGGTTGGGCGCTGGCACTTACCCATCTCTCATCGTACACTACGGGATCTCCCGCAAGGATGTCTTCAACGGCACCTTCGTCCTCGGGGGTGTTAACTTCAAAATGCCTCGATGATTTCGAGAACAGGGAACTTCCTCTTCGGAAAGATGACGTCACGCGCGAGAAGCCTTTAGGGCGCAATAGTGTGCGTTCCTTGGCCTGCGATGATGCTGCTGGGCTGTCCCCGCCTAGTGGTGACGACGCAATGGGAGACATGACCGTCTCTTCAGGTGAGATAATGGATGGCTGTAGCACAGGTGGCTCATAAAGCCGCTGTAATGAAGCTGTGGGTGGCATATTCGTGACATGCTTGATGAATGTTGCAATGGCGCGGTAACAATATTTCGCCGGGGTAGTAGCAATAAACGCCAATGGTAACACATGGGCTGTATCTACAGTTGGAGAAGTTGAGGCCGAATGGGGTAAAGTCATACTTGGTTGGGACACGCACCGTCGTAAACTTGAAGATGGACCGTTGTCGGCCTCATTTTTCCCTCGACACCTGCAAGTGCCGGATATACCCTCTTAGTCTCCTCGGACACGGGGTATTTGGATGGATCCACAGCACGATGGGCACTGTCAGAGGCGCTCGTTAAACTAAGAGTACCCAAACACTGTCTTACTGCAGTGAGATTGACTAACGTGTAAATTATCTCATCTCTGAGCGCTTCGCGGTCGCTAGCGATAACGAACAGCGGTGGAAGTCCACCAAGATAAGCCAATACCGGACTGACGAGCGGATGCTTGAGCAATTGATTCGTTGTATAAAGCTGGATCTGACGCGTGATCTCCAAATGATTACCTTCCTGCCCCTTCACCCGCAACGTCTGGTCGAGCGTGCTGGATGATGTAGTTGCGGGTTCTAGTTCGAACCTAGGCTGTATCTCCGCCTGCTCGGTGCTGATCGCGGGCGCCTCTGCTTCGGAGAGGGGTTTGGGGTGGATAGCGGTACGCACACTGCCGCGCAACAAGTCGTGAACTTTGAGGTGCATGTGGTCGGGCGGGGGAGGCCAAAGTGGGCTCGGTTTGAATAAAGTGAGACCAGTAGCAGGAACAACATCCTATCCGAGCGGCAGATTAGATCGTTCAAAAGACGAGCATTGCGCACAGAGGGAGAGTTACGTACCGTATCGGTATTAAGGAAGATGCTCGGAAATGAATGGTGAAGGTCGCACCAAGGAGAGACGAGCACAGCACCAGCTGGCTGTGGCAAACCGGCGTCGCGAATGACCTGGAGCAGAGCTAAGGTCAATCCACCACCCGCGGAATCTCCTCCGATGACGATGTTACTAGGTTTGACAGGACGGTGGGCGGCTCCTTCTGGCGGCCGGATGAGGAAGAGGTCTGAAAGGCGAACGCGTCCGGGTGAGATACGTCATTACAGGCGGGTTTATACGCACAGGACGCAAGAAAGTCTTGTAGGGCACAAGGGAAGGGATATTGAGGAGCGAGTCGATAGTTGGGTGCTGCAGCAGGTGCCCATTCAATAGTAGTTCACCGATGTATCGATCATTTTAATTACCTAGCACTCGCCCTCGTATCTTGCGTGCATAACGCTGTATCATATACCTACGAACAGCGAGAATTTAGCCCTCTAGTTAACACCTGATAGAGTGTTCCTCACCTCTCCTGATCCACGCTCCCGAAATAATACCCACCTTGAAATGAACATAAAAAGGGCAGCAGGAACGCAACATGAAACGAACCTCCATGTGCCCACAAAAGGCACCTCATCTCGTCCATCTCCGGCATGTACGCATTTGCATCCTCCGTTCCGTCCGTGCCGATCCCGGGATCCCCTGTTGGTGACGAACCAGGAATATCGGACGGGTTCCCACTGCTCCTCGTGCCTCCACTGCGTGCTGGAGTAGGGACTGTAGCCCTCTCCTGACGCACAGATTTCCGCCAATGCTTCTTCTCCATGATCCACTCCGCATCGATACTACAGCCAACATTCAACCGAGGGACCTCACAAGACAGCGGAGCGGAGACAAAACGCACCCTTTGTCATCGGCACGCACCTGCCACCACCGCACGCCCCCCAGAACACTCTTCGCCGCGTGTTCACCCCCAAACACATCTATCAGTGTGCGCGCAGCGTCTGCGCAGGAGGAAAGCGGCACCGACACCCGCACGACGTGTGCGGAGGGAGGGATGGGCATATGGAGCTGCGCGAACTTCTGCATTTCTTCGACCGTATGGCTGATACACCGTGCCACAGCCGTGAAAAGAACCAATCTTCAGAACAGATATAGTGAGGAAGGGACGGAGATGGGTATACCTCGTTGCTGTGTCCATGAAGTTCTGGTGGTTTAGTTAGAACGGCCAGATTTAGAGAAAAGGGCGGCACAGTACTCACGCGCGTGATACTGAATGCCTCGTCGTACATCAGCTCCTTGCTGCGCAGAGGCACCGGGATGCTTGTCTTGCCCTTGCCTTTGACGAGCTTGTAATAATAATGTCGGAGCAGGATGCCCACGTAGAGCGGGATCAACCCGAGTGCGGCTCGCGTCGTGAGTGAATTCGACATGTTCTGCTCAGTTGAGTATTCAGGTCCAAACCAGGGTCGGAAAGATGGTGGGTCATTGTGACCAATTTATACTCCCAGTCGGCGTTTTATGGTGAGTGCCATGCATGAATAACTTAGGGCGCTAAAGGCCACTTCATGGAATGTTACGTAAACCTATCCTTATATTACACCGCCAATGCGGGCGATATCGGCACGCTTGCGGCTTTGCACCGAGAAAGACAGTTATTATTCCCGTGGCGCCACTCCTCCATGAGTCTGAAATACCAACCTGGTTACTAGCAATTTCAGCTGTAACCAACAAGTCACGATCCAATACCCGCGCGAGCCCAAGCGTCTCTTCCGTGTCCAGTCGCCCGGCGATGCTACTTGGTGGCGGGCGCTCACTCGAATCGAGGGCCCATGTGAGCCTCCACCTTGCCTCCACCTGCTCGATAGGGCTACGGTGCGGCCCGGCGGAGAGGAAACACTGAGGTGCAAAGCGCGAGCCCCTCACACGCACGGTCTATGTTGCGCGCGCGTTGTTTCCCGAATCTCGATGCTTCTGACAACTGATACAATCCGAAGGAAGGACAAAGCGGGAAGTTCAATTTCGCGCTCGAGAGGTCGAATGATGCCACGCGTCGAAACTCGTTCCCTGATCATGATCTTGTACATGTCATCCTTGGGACTCTGCCCGAAAAATCTTAAGCGACAACACGAAGTCGAAACATCCGTCAGCCCACCCATTGGTTACAAGCTTTAATATTGTGATCGCCAGCAGGCATACGACGAGGCAATGTGCTCACGAGCTCGTTTTGTCTCAGCGCCGGGCCCACTTCCATGGTGCTGCGATCCCTCACGGACTTCTTTGTAGTCACCCACTCTGCTCCAACATTACCAACGTAAAGTATAGCCTGAGCTTTTTGCAAATGCGGGAATTAACGGGAACACACGTACCCCTGGACTCGGACGCTGCGAACTTGCCACCACTTTGTGCCGCCAACAGCGCGTCTCGTGGCCTCCACTCCGTGGAATACTTTGGATGAGTTGTGAGGCGGTGATGTCGCAGCAGGATGCTAATTGGACGAGCGTGCGGATGACGTTTTCCCAAGGTAGGGACAAGGATCGCGCCTTAGTAAAGCTCTGGAATTTCTCAACCGTATGCCGTTGAGCTATGTTGGCCGCAGCATCGAGTCGAGCACGTCGTGGCATCCTGCATCAGTTGCTGTACATAAGACCAGTAGTGAGGCTAATCTGGGCGAGTCACACGACCCCGAAAGTGTACTGCCCATCTTGGCAGTACCGTGACAGTACTTTGCGATGAGAGTGCCTCAAGAGTGTTTGGAAGAAGAGAAGTGCGAGCTTCAAGTTTAGGCCGGTCCTCGGGTGAGGGAAGGCATACGGTCACGGTAGTGGTAGAGGACTCGGACGGGACTTGGACAGGAGGAATGGTTAGGAAATACCTGCCAGTGAGATCGTCACGAGGACTTTATTGGAGAAGCGGTGGAGGCGTTGAAGCATGCATAGTCGTCGTGTCATCACTAGTACGTCCTTTAGATAGATCACATTGTCCTCACTACGGCAGTCACTAGCAAGCGTGCCCCCTCTCTAAGCTAAGTAGTGGCTAGGCTAGATAGTCTCAACGCTCTTCGTGTATTCCTTAATATCTAGGCCATCGCCCAGCCGACTTACCTTGCGTTCGTTTTCGTGCAAACTTGAACTTGAAACTTCGGTTGGGAGATCTCGCAAAACGATAATAACAAACGTCGTCCTTCCTTTGCGCGTGGCCCAGTTTCGTTGCTGTGTGTCGCTACAGTACTCGTTCCCCCGTACTGTTGCAGAAAATGACCAATGACGCAGTGGATCATCAAGGCACTGGCATTCGGTGTGCTCTTCGAATGAGACAGACGGATTTTCGCATACAGTATCCAACACATACCCACACTGTAGCACGCGTTGTCCCATCCTCATATGATCCTCTCGCCACATTCGACGAGCTTTGGCATAGATAAGATTACATGGTGTGGCTCAACTTCCAAAAGCTGGCGCTAATGCGCGAGCGGCAACCCTTGAAGGTGAGTTTCTACACCCAAATAAATAGAACAACAAACAGTCATTTATCACTCGAACATCCCTTGTCTCCACTACCCGACTCGGCTTCAGATCTCTGTCTCCTTCCCAAGAACGACCCAAGACGCGTTTTCCTGTGCGCCCCGACTACGACCACGTGGGCGTCCGCTTTCGCCTTCGTATTATGGCTACACCGTGGCTCTCGCTTCTTTCGGCGCTCTTCCGGTGTGTCCATAAGGAAGCTGATGATCACGTTCCACAAGTTGTTTGCGCTAAGCGTATGCTCAGATGCGAGGACCGCTTCGTCCGCAATTCGAGCCAGTTTGAGTGCCTCCTCTGTGTCCCGCCGCGCGACGATACTGCTCGGTGGCGGCCGCTCGTCCTCGTCCAACGCCCATGCCATGTTCCAGCTGGATGGCGCACTGAGTGCGCCTTCTGCTGTCGTTTGATCCACGCCTGTGCTCAAGCTCGTGGATGCCACAGCCGAGCTTTCACGGTCGAGGTAGTGCTGCAGCACTGCAATGTGCTGTCTCATGTCCTGCGACGCGCGATCGATGTTCCGCAGTCGGTGCTTCTCAATACGCTTGATAGCTCGCGCAAATTTCTTGTCGAAATGTTCCTTGCCCGTGACGTACCGCCGGATGGCGAGCTCCGAGAGGGTGCCGATAAGTTCAGAGGGGACTTTCATAGCAGGCAACTCGGTTTCTGGCTCCAAGGGACGGATGACGCCATGCGTCGATACTCGTTCCCGAATCATGGTTTGACCGAAACTAGCCTGTAGTTGTTTCAGTGTTAGGGGAAAAGAAACGAGCAACTAGAGTTTTGAAATATTACCCAGTTGTGGGCATATACCTTCGCTTCTCCAGCCCTAGGCACTGCGCTTGGATCGTTTTTTGAGCGTCCATCTATTCTTTGACCCGCTACATTAACCGATTCATCTGACTGATTCCGGGACTTTGGGGTGATATAGCCTAGGGTACTGGCAGAACTCATCTCACCCGGGGTGGCTATTGACCCGCTGGGTTTCTGCGCGGCGGGTGGAGATCCACGTCGTTTGAGGTGACTTGCAGCACGCAAAAGTCCCGAAGTGAGTGACCTACGTGGCTTTGGACGTGGAAGTTGGGGGCTCTGGATCTCGTTGGGTGGTGTGAGCTGCGAGGGAGAAGCCGTGAAACCAAGGCCCGTAATTTGGGTGGCTCCAGAAGGTATTGATAATGCAGAACGACCGGACGGGCCATGGGGCATTGTCGTAACGTGCTTGACAAACAAAGCCATTGCACGGTAGCAATATTTTCCGGGCGTCGTGAAGGGAAAGAGAATTGGAAGAACATGGGCTACATCTTATAGGAAATGAGGATTGAATGGAGGGGCTGGTAGCAGTTGAATGGTAAAACATACCATCGTAAACTTGAAGATGTACTGGAGTTGGCTGCTT